>Ga0208398_100464_pt1 | contig 27018 bp, 26 predicted proteins | sample LakWasMe79_HOW10_2_FD_183905 | JGI IMG/M metagenome (GOLD analysis project Ga0208398, IMG submission 183905) | Freshwater sediment methanotrophic microbial communities from Lake Washington under simulated oxygen tension - Sediment Metagenome... | ecosystem: Environmental > Aquatic > Freshwater >...
AGCGTAACAGCCCAAGTCGAAACCGAAATTACTCCGCCATACAATATCAAAACCGCCTCATTTGTCCAAAACAACCTAAACGTGGTTCCCATATTCAAATTGGGAGAAAGCTTTGAATTTCAGTTTGACGACCTTTTCGGCAATGAAGCCGACTATTATTACGAAATCACCCATTGTGACTACAACTGGGTTCCAACGGACATTCCAAAAAGCGAATACCTATCCGGTTTTGACGGCCAAAAGATTCAGGAAACGGTCAACTCTTTCAATACATTACAAATTTTCACCCACTATAGATTATCACTGCCAAATAATTACACCAAAATACTGTTAAGCGGCAATTACGTACTCACCATTTTAAACTCGGACAAAGAAGTGGTCACGAAAAGATATTTCATTCTGTATGAAGATTTAGTATCGGTTCCTTTAAAAATAAGAAGGGCCAGAACTGTGAAAAACATTTACTCAAAGCACAATTTAGATTTTGAAATAAAAACAGGAGATCAAATATTATTTCAAAACCCAATGCAAAACCTAAAAGTACTTTTGCTTCAAAACGGAAAATTCTGTACCGCCATAAAAAATGTTCCTCCGCAATATACCGTCAGTAATAATTTTGTTTACAAATACGATATGGAAACACAGTTTTGGGCAGGAAATGAATTTTTAAATTTTGATTCCAAAGACATCAAAAACGCTAACAATTATGTGAGTTTCGTCAACTCGGACAACGGCATTTACAACACCCATTTGTACACCAACGATGATAAAGCCAATTTTCCATACACCAACTATTCTGATTTGAACGGAAATTTTTCCATCCGAAAACTGGATGGTGAAAACAATACGATTGAAGCAGATTATTCATGGGTTTACTTTAGTCTTTCATCTCCTTTGTCTAATCCAAGCTCGTCTATTTATATAGTTGGAATGTTCAATAACTTCAGTACAACTCCAGAATTTAAAATGGATTTTAATACTAAAAAAGGACTTTATGAAAAAGCACTTTTAATCAAACAAGGTTTTACGAACTACCAATACCTGACCGTAAACGCCAAAGGAATTATCGATCAAGAGCATGCTATTGACGGGAATTTTTATCAAACCGAAAATGAATATACTGTTTTGGTTTACTACAAAGGAAGTTCAGACCGTTACGAAAAAGTAATTGGAAGAGGAACTGCCAGTTCCTTAAACATAACAAATTAGAAAACTTTAATTTTTTTTTAAAAAAAATATTCATTTTTTTCGTAGATTTGTTGCCATACAGCACTTAATTAGCTCATTAGCATGGTTTCACAAATAACAAGAGGCATTAAAATTTCGGTATTGACTAGTTTTGAAGGAACCTACTTCAAAAACTATAAAATACATTTTGCCTTTAGTTACGAAATCACCATCGAAAACCACAGTAAAGATTCCGTACAATTGACTTCACGCCATTGGGAAATTTACGACTCCTTAAATGATTTGGAATTTGTGGACGGAGAAGGCGTTATCGGTAAAAAACCAGTTTTGAAACCAGGAGAACAGCACACCTACAGTTCAGGATGTTTACTGTCATCACCTTATGGTGCTATGAAAGGTTATTTCAATATGATTAACTTCACTTCAACCAAATCTTTCAGAGTTATCGTACCTACTTTCAGACTGTGCGCTCCATTTGCACTAAATTAATTTGACTTTTATTATGACATTTTTGGCATAATTTAAATCTTTCCTTTGTACTTTTGCATCAAATTATTTAATCATTTAATATTTAATAATAAAGATATGCTAAAAGGATTTTTCAATGTACCTAAAGCGGTAAATGAACCAGTAAAAGGTTACGCGCCTAATTCTCCGGAAAAAGCTGCTGTTTTATCAGCCTATAAAGAAATGTGGAATGCTAAAATCGATGTTCCGGTATATATTGGAAGCGAAGAAATTAGAACAGGAAATACCAAAAACATTACAGCTCCGCACGATCATAAACATGTTGTTGGAACCTACCATTTAGCCGAAAAATCACATATAGAAAAGGCTATTGCAAATGCATTGGAATCCAGAACTGCATGGGCAAATATGGCTTGGGAGCAAAGAGCAGCTATTTTTCTAAAAGCAGCTGAATTAATAGCCGGTCCTTACAGAGCAAAAATTAATGCCGCGACAATGATCGGGCAATCTAAAAATATTCATCAAGCCGAAATTGACGCAGCCTGTGAATTGATTGATTTTTTACGTTTCAACGTAGAATTCATGACTCAAATATATGCTGACCAACCTAAATCGGCATCTGATATGTGGAACCGTTTAGAATACAGACCGCTTGAAGGTTTTGTATACGCTATAACTCCGTTCAACTTTACTGCTATCGCTGCCAATCTGCCGGCAAGTGCCGCTATGATGGGTAACGTTGTTGTATGGAAACCAAGTGACAGCCAAGTATTCTCAGCAAAAGTTATTATCGATGTATTCAAAGAAGCTGGCGTTCCTGATGGAGTTATAAACGTAGTTTTCGGAGATGCTTTAATGATTACTGATACTGTTTTGGCTAGCCGTGACTTTGCCGGAGTTCATTTTACAGGTTCCACTCATGTATTTAAAGATATTTGGGCAAAAATTGGAACAAACATACACCATTACAAAACCTACCCAAGAATTGTAGGTGAAACTGGAGGTAAAGATTTTATCATAGCTCACCCAAGTGCCAATCCAAAACAAGTAGCTACAGGAATTGTTCGTGGTGCATTTGAATTCCAAGGACAAAAATGTTCTGCAGCTTCCAGAGCTTATATCCCGCAAAGTTTATGGGCGGCTGTGAAAGAACAATTAATCACTGACACCAAGTCAATGAAAATGGGTTCTCCGGAAGATTTTGGAAACTTCATTACTGCAGTTATCCACGAAGGATCTTTTGACAAATTGGCCAGCTATATTGACCAAGCCAAAAAAGATGCTGATGCTGAAATTATTGCTGGAGGTAATTATGACAAATCTGTTGGTTACTTTATTGAACCAACAATAATTGTAACTACAAATCCAAAGTACACTACAATGGAAACCGAATTATTCGGGCCGGTAATCACGATTTATGTGTATGAAGACGCTAAATGGGCAGAAACTTTGAAATTGGTTGACACTACATCAGAGTACGCTTTAACAGGTGCTGTGTTCAGTCAAGACCGTTACGCTATTGAAGAAGCAACAACAGCTTTACAAAATGCTGCCGGAAACTTCTACATCAATGACAAACCAACAGGAGCTATCGTAGGAATGCAACCTTTTGGAGGAGCAAGAGCTTCAGGAACCAATGACAAGGCCGGTTCTGCATTGAACTTATTGCGTTGGGCTTCTCCAAGAACTATCAAAGAAACATTCGTAACTCCAACAGATTACAGATATCCTTTTCTTGGCGAATAGCCATAAAGTCGAAAGTTTGAAAGTCATAAAGACTCTTTGGATTCTTTGTAAATAAAAAAGCCGAATCTTAAATTTAAGATTCGGCTTTTTACTTAATGACTTTCAAACTTTCGACTTTAAGACTATTTTCTTAAACCACAAACTTCAACGGCAAGTGAACCACTTTTTTAGTCTCGAAAAATTCATCTTCAAAGAAATCAGAAATATTATATTCTGTTGCTTTCGGAAAATCTTTTAGTTCTTCGGTTAAATCACCACCTTTTAAATAAAGAATACCGTTTTTCAATTCGTGTTTATTTTGCTTCTTGATTTTGGTTTTTATCCAAGAAACAAAATCCGGCATATTGGTCACTGCACGGCTTACTATGAAATCAAAATCACCTTTCACATTTTCGGCGCGAAGTTGTTCGGCTTTGACATTTTTTAGTTCTAATGCTTCCGCAACAGCCTTAACAACCTTTATTTTCTTGGCAATAACATCAATCAAATAAAAACGGGTTTCAGGAAAAAGAATAGCCAATGGAATTCCAGGAAATCCACCACCTGTGCCCACATCCAACACATAAGTTCCGGGTTCAAACTTATTTACTTTGGCTATAGCCAATGAATGTAATATATGTTTAGTGTATAACGAATCAATATCTTTACGGGAAATAACGTTGATTTTTTCATTCCAATCGTGGTATAAAAAATCCAATTTTTGAAACTGTTCTATCTGATTATCAGATAGGTTAGGAAAATACTTTAGAATCTCATCCATCTTAAAAAATTTTAACAAAAGTACTGCTTTTCGCTTATAAATATTTAACTCAATATTGTATGTTGAAAATTTATATTGGTTACCTTTGCAAATATTCAAAAAATTATATGAACAATACCGCACCTACATTTGCAAAACAAGACAATTTAAAGTTTTTCAGAACTCTTAATTCTCGAGTTAACAGCTATTTCAAAGAAAATAATATCGAAAAAACTGGAAACTGGAAAATTCATTTGAAAACTGTAATTCTTTTCACTGTTTTTCTTGTTCCTTATTTTTTGATTCTTACTTTGGACATGCCTTTTTGGGCTCATCTTTTGCTTGCCATCGTTATGGGAATTGGAATGGCCGGAATTGGCATGAATGTAATGCATGATGCCAACCACGGATCTTACTCTACTAAAAGCTGGGTTAATAAATTTATGGGAGGCACGATTTACGTATTGGCAGGAAACGTTCACAACTGGCAGGTACAGCACAATGTTTTACATCACACATACACTAATATCATAGGTCATGATGAAGACTTGGAAGCAGGAAGAATCATGCGTTTCTCTAAAGAAGCAAAATGGCATAAATTCCATAAATTCCAGCAATATTACGCTGTTTTTTTATATGGCTTATTGACTTTTAATTGGGCCATCACAACTGATTTTAAACAAATGCACCGTTATCTGAAAAGAAAATTATCGTATGGTGAACCTAAAAGCCCAAAAGTACTTTGGACAACATTAATCATCACCAAATTAATCTATATCGCTATCTGGATTGTTTTACCAATGGTTATCGGAATCACTTGGTGGAAAGTTTTGGCAGCATTTTTTATTATGCATTACACTGCCGGATTAATTCTTAGTATCGTATTCCAATTGGCTCACGTAGTTGACGAAGCAGCCAATCCACAGCCAAACGAAACAGGTGAAATGGAAAATACCTGGGCAATTCACCAATTGTTCACCACAGTAAATTTTGCTCCAAAAAACAAAATTATAAACTGGTACACAGGAGGATTAAACCACCAAATTGAGCATCATATTTTTCCGCACATCAGCCATGTTCACTACGGAAAAATTGCAAAAATTGTAAAAGAAACGGCAAAAGAATGTCAGTTGCCATATTACGAATACAAGACAATGACAGCAGCTGTCATTGCCCATTTCAAACATTTAAAAACATTGGGACTAAAACCCGCACTATAATAATTATCTAAAAAAGGAATAAACCAAAAAATTACATTTTAATGAGCAATCCACTTTCAGACAGAATTAACAATTTGGCCACATCGCAAACATTAGCGATGGCTGCATTGGCAAGAGAATTAAAAGCACAAGGAAAAGACATCATCAGTTTAAGTTTAGGCGAGCCTGACTTCAACACACCGGATTTCATCAAAGAAGCTGCAAAACGTGCTATTGATGAAAACTACAGCACATATTCTCCAGTAGAAGGTTATGTAGAATTGAAAGAAGCAATCTGCAGAAAATTCAAAAGAGATAACAATTTAGATTACAAACCATCACAAATTGTGGTTTCAACAGGAGCCAAACAATCTTTATACAACATTGCACAAGTAATGCTTAATGACGGTGACGAGGTAATTTTACCTGCACCTTACTGGGTTTCTTATTTCGAAATCGTAAAATTATCAGGAGGAGTTCCTGTAGAAGTTCCGACTTCTGTAGACACTGATTTCAAAATTACGCCAGAGCAATTAGAAGCAGCTATCACGCCAAAAACAAAAATGATGTGGTTCTCTTCTCCATGTAACCCTTCAGGTTCTGTTTACAACAGAGAAGAATTGACTGCGCTTGCTAAAGTTTTGGAAAAATATCCAAACGTATATGTAGTTGCTGATGAAATCTATGAACACATCAATTTCTCAGGTACTTTCTGCAGTATCGCATCTATTCCTGGAATGCTTGAAAAAACAATTACTGTAAACGGTGTTGCCAAAGCATTCGCAATGACTGGATACAGAATCGGTTACATCGGAGCACCTGAATTTATCGCAAAAGCGTGTACAAAAATCCAAGGTCAGGTAACTTCAGGAGCAAATTCAATCGCACAGCGTGCAACAATAACTGCCGTAGATGCCGACCCAAGCGTATTAAACCACATGGTTCAGGCTTTCCACAGCCGTAGAGATTTAGTTGTAGGATTATTGAAAGAAATCCCTGGAGTAAAAATCAACGTTCCAGAAGGAGCATTCTACGTATTTCCAGACGTTTCTTCTTTCTTCGGAAAAACATTAAAAGGAACTGAAATCAAAGATGCAAACGATGTTTCTATGTACCTTTTAGCAGAAGCCAATGTAGCTACTGTAACAGGTGATGCTTTTGGAAATCCAAACTGTATCCGTTTCTCTTACGCAACCAGCGACGAATTATTGAAAGAAGCATTACGCAGAATCAAAGAAGCATTAGCTTTTTCTGAAGTAACTGCTTAATATAAATTTATTTCAACTCAGATTCCGGGTTTCAAGTTTACAGCTTGAAATCCGGAATTTTTTTATTTAAGCGTTCCCTCTCCTAAACCAACTGCTAAACAAAAAATCCGATTATTTCAATAATAACAATCAAATACCCAAAAACATTACAAAAGATTTTCACACAAAAACCGTATTTTTGTTACAATAATTTACAACCGACTAAACTCGTAATCCTCATAACTCTACTAAACTACTTTCAATGAAAATACTGCTTCTAGGCTCCGGCGAATTAGGAAAAGAATTTACAATCGCTGCACAACGCATCGGACAAACGATAATCGCTGTTGACAGCTATGAAAATGCTCCGGCAATGCAGGTCGCACATGGCTTTGAAGTCATCAATATGCTCGACGGAGACGCTCTCGACAAAATAGTTGCCAAACACCAGCCCGATTTCATTGTTCCCGAAATAGAAGCCATCAGAACTGAACGTTTTTATGATTACGAAAAACAAGGAATTACAGTAGTTCCATCCGCAAAGGCGGCAAACTTTACCATGAACAGAAAAGCCATTCGGGATTTAGCTTCCAAAGAGCTGGGATTGCGCACCGCCGATTACCGCTACGCCACTTCTTCTGAAGAATTGCACAAAGGCGTTGAAGCCGTTGGAATGCCCTGCGTTGTAAAACCATTGATGTCTTCCTCCGGAAAAGGACAATCTACAATAAAAACAGCCGAAGATATTGATAAAGCCTGGCAGTACGCTGTAGAAGGCTCCAGGGGAGATGTAGTCGAAGTCATTGTTGAGGCTTTTGTAAAATTCAATTCAGAAATTACATTACTGACTGTAGTTCAAAACGGCAACCCTACTCTATTTTGTGCACCGATAGGCCACAGACAGGAACGTGGTGATTATCAGGAAAGCTGGCAACCTGCAAAAGTATCTGACAAAGATTTATATGAAGCGCAGGATATGGCCGAAAAAGTTACTGAAGCTTTGGGTGGAGCGGGACTTTTTGGCGTGGAATTTTTCCTGGCCGATGATGGCGTTTATTTCTCTGAATTATCACCAAGACCTCACGACACCGGCATGGTAACTTTAGCAGGAACTCAAAACTTTAATGAATTCGAACTGCATTTACGTGCTATTCTGAGTTTGCCAATTTTTGAAATTACATTAGAAAAAGCCGGTGCGAGTGCAGTAATTCTAGCTTCTGAAAACTCAGCAAATCCTACATTCACAGGAGTAGAAAAAATTGCAACTTTACCCAAAACCGATTTTAGACTTTTTGGCAAACCCACTTCAAGACCCTATCGCCGAATGGGCGTGGCCTTGGTCAATAACACCTTGGACACTCCCATCGATGAAGTCATAGAAAAGGCAAAAGAAGCTGCCGGATTAGTAAAAGTACAATCTTAGTTACTTTTTAGAAATCCGAAAAGCAGTCGGCGTCATACCGGCATGCTTTTTAAACAACCTTACAAAATAAGAATAGTCATCGAAACCCAGCTCTGTTGCAATTTCGTTGACTGTTCTTTTTTTATCTATCAGCATTCTTTTGGCTTCCAGAATAATTCTGTCGGTAATAACTTGAGTGGTTGTCTTTTTTAAGATTTCATTGCAGATTCTGTTCAAATGCTTCAAGCTTATATGAAGCTGGGAAGCATAAAAGGAAGGTGTTTTTTCAGTTAAAAAGTAGTTCTCCAAAAGCACATTAAAATCTCTTATTTTCACATTATACGAATGGGTTTCAAGAACATTGTTTTCATTGTACTTTCGGGCAATTTCAATATGAATACTGTCTAATGCATTTATGATTTTATCCTGCTTCATCATTTTATTCCCTTGGTATTCAGCCAGCATAGTATAAAAATAGAATTCTATCTCTTTGGTTTCCTTGGCATCCAAAATCATTTCGGGTGAATTACCCAATGAGTAATAAAACGGATACGCATCTATTGTCTTTTGACGAAAATAAAGATTATACATTTCCTGAGAATAAAAAACCACAAAACCATCAATATCATCAGACAGATCCCAATGATGCATCTGCCCGGGCTGCATAAAAAACATACTCCCAGACTGAATCTCAAAAGTATTAAAATCAATATTATGTGTTCCTGATCCATTGGTAAAAAGAACCAACACATACGAATTATGTCTATGCGGTTCTTCGACAAAACTGTGATCTATCAAGTGATTTTTAAATGTATTAATATAGAAATCACTATTCACATCATTACAATTGAACCGTTGAATAGAATAGATAGGATACTTTTTCATAATCTCAGAAATGTCTTTTTTGTGCTATAATTAGCGAATATAGAAAACTTCCATGACAACTATAAAAAATACTTTTGATAAAAAATAAAATCATGTCACACTCACTTCTTCATATCCTAAATAATGACTGCCCACATTGCCTTGAGGGAAAAGTTTTTAACGAAAAAAATATCTTCTTAAACGTTGGCTTTCCAAAAATGAATCAATATTGTCCTCATTGTCATTTTAAATTCGAAAAAGAACCTGGCTATTTCTTTGGTGCAATGTATGTAAACTATGGACTTACTGTCGCACAGGGAATTGCAACTTATTTGATTGCACATCAGTTTTTTACTGAAACATTCGATTTAAGAATTATTGGTATCATAACTGTCGTTATTTTATTGATGGCTTCTTTTAATATTCGTCTTTCAAGATTATTATGGATTTATATGTTTAAGAATTATTCCATTTAAGGGAAAACTCAAAAAAAAATTAACCACATAGAAACATAGATTTATAATTGATCGTTAAAGAATAGATAGGAAATAGTATTATTTTTCACATAGGCTGACTATGTGAAAAGTAAAATACCTATCAAAATCTTTTAAACATTAGGAAAATCTATGCTTCTATGTGGTTAAAAAATTTCATCCAACGGGTAATTTGTGCTCATTTGTGTAATTTGTGGCGAAAACTACTGCACAATAAAGCATCTTTTCGAAAAACTTTCTAAAAAAAACCTTAAGAAATCCCAACTTACTAAAAATTACATTTTCATTTTTTTATGTTTGCAAAAACAAACACTTGTAAATGAAATTATTGATTGTTGAGGACGAACCCAATTTGTTATCCGTTTTAAGAAAAGGATTTACCGAAAATAATTTTGAGGTAAGTATCTGTCTTGACGGAGAAACTGCTTTGGAAATGATTCAAAACAACGATTTTGACGTTGTTATTTTGGATGTAATGCTCCCGAAAGTTAACGGAATAGAAATCTGCCGAAGATTACGGGCAATCAAAAACTATGTTCCCATCCTTTTATTAACTGCATTGGGAACTTCAGAAAATATTGTAAACGGATTGGAAAACGGCGCTGATGATTATTTGGTTAAACCGTTTAAATTCACCGAACTCAACGCAAGGGTCATGGCATTGGCAAGACGTGCCAATCTCGACGCCCAAAAACCCAACATTATAAAACTCGAAGATTTAGAAATAAACGGCAAAACCAAATCGGTACACCGAAATGGAAACCCGATACTTTTAACACATAAAGAATTTAGATTACTCTATTATTTAGCCAAAAACAAGGGAACAATCGTTTCCCGAAATCAGATTCTAGACAATGTCTGGGACATCAGTTTTGACATGAATACCAATGTGGTAGACGTGTACATCAATTATCTGCGAAAAAAAATAGACAAACCGTATAACACAAAAATGATTCAGACCATCAAAGGTTTTGGTTATTTATTACACACTGAAAATGAATAATATAAAAAAGAAAATCACTTATTCGTACGTTATTCTTTCGACTATCAGCACCATCCTGCTGTGTATTTTAGTGTTTTTTTTGTTTAGAAGCAATAATCAATATTACTTCTTAAAACGTTTGGAAGACCGTGCAAAAATTGTGGCTTCGATTCATTTCCAGAAAGATCCTGAAAAAATTAAGTATTACAAACAGCTTAAAAAAAATGGTTTAGAAGAATTGATTCAAGAAGAAGATTTTGTGCTTAAGGTAAACAGCCAAAACACTTTTGAATACAACACCAAATTAAACTTACCCAACGAATTTTATACTAACGTTTTAAAAAACGGAAAGGAATCTTTTGAAATAGACAATAAATATTACTTAGGCCAGATTTTTACCGAAAACGGCCAGAAATACATAGTCATCATTGCAGCAGTTGACCGAAAAGGACATCTTACAACGGTTTATATCTCAAGAATTATGATCATTGGAATTGCCGTTTTCCTGATAATATCTTTTTTCCTGGGAAGGTTATTGGCCAAAAAAGTAATAATTCCTGTATCCAATATAGCCAAAGAGGTAAAAAGAATCAGCGCATCCAACTTATCCCGACGATTACAAAATGACGGAAATACTGGTGAAATAGCCGACTTGACTTCGACCTTCAACGATATGCTGGACAGGCTGGAAACTTCATTTGAAATTCAGACCAATTTCATCAATAATGCTTCACACGAACTTAAAACACCAATCACAACCATTATTGCTGAAGCTGAAATTATGCTTCTGAAAGAAAGAGAAAAAGAAGAGTACATTACTTCACTGGAAAACATTTACAGACAGTCGTCCAAACTAGGAAGTTTAACCGAAAGTCTTCTAAAACTTACTCAAACCGGTTACGACGGTACGAAACAAGTTCAAAATATGGTTCGTATGGACGATTTACTGTTTGAGGTAAAAACCGACTTAGACAATTTTTTCCCCGATAATAAAGTAAGTATCAAACTGGATGTTTCTGCAAAAGACAGCAGCTATTTATCCATTCCATGCAACAAAAACTTATTGGAATTGGCTATAAACAACATCGTTGCAAATGGCGTAAAATACTCCGACAATAAAGAAGTTTTTGTTAACCTAAGCGCAACCAAAGACATTATTAAAATTGTAATCAGCGATATCGGGATTGGGATTCCATCAGAAGATATTCCGCATCTTTATGAACCTTTTTTCAGAGGAAAAGAAGCCAGTAAATATATCGGTTACGGTCTGGGCTTACCATTGGCCATGAAAATCATCCGAATGCACAATGGCGAATTACAGATTCAATCCGAGAAAGACAAAGGAACTATTGTGACTATTTTGTTCAAAAAAACCAACATTAAAAATTCTAATGTGAATTCTTAGAATTTTCTAATCTTCTTTTAAACTGACTCTAATCTAGCAGGATTTACTTTGTAAGTACAAAAAACAGATGTACTTATGAAAAACTTTTTAATACCAACAAGACTAACAGCTGACACGATAGCAGCAGTGCAGACAGCCATTAATCATTCTAAAAATGGAAATACCAAAATTATTCTTTTTTTAGTTACTGATGAAATTAGTTCGTTCTCGGCAGCTCAATACCTGAGAGAACAAGACAGCCAGATAACTCACAAAGAGTTAGATGTCTTAGACAGCTACCAAGACTTAATTGCAAATTTTCCCAACTGTAAATTAGAATTCAAACGCCAGTCCGGAATCACCGCACCGCTTTTAAAAAACTTTCTGCAGTTTCATTCCGTTGATTTAATTCTGCTGACAAAATCAATAATCACCAGTAAAAAAACGGTACACAGCAATTTGGTACAAATCATAGAAAATCAAAAAACACCAATTTTACGACTTATCAACGACAATTCTACGAAGCTGAACAAAGCAATTTATTTAGAAAATGCCCTTTCGCGTTTAAACATTGATGACATCCAGCAATACATGCTGCATCAGTTCCCGATGCAAAAAATAAGCCAGGTTCTAAAAAAAGAACAGGAAACCGCAGAATATATCAACTTTCTGCTGAAAGAAGTTTTATCAAAAAATGATATTGATTTTGTAATTGAAACCCGCACATCGGAACGTTCAAAAATTAAAAACAAAAAACAAAGCGGGTTAAATCAGCATTTTGATATCCCTATTTTATCATTACACGAAGAAACCGTTTAATACCATTACATTATGTTATTAAAAAAGAAAATACCGCTAAGATACATATTAGGAAAATTAAATTTGAGCTTGCAATAGTATTGGTATACACCTGTCTTTTTGATATCTTTCATCGGCTTAATCCTGAACTGAATACCGAAATTCCGATAGCCATACCTTCAGTAATCGGAATGGTAATTTCACTATTGCTTGCATTCAAATCGAATCAGGCCTATGACCGCTGGTGGGAAGCACGAATAGTATGGGGAGCGATAACCAACGATTCAAGATCATTTATAAGACAACTTATCACCTATTACAAAGACCCGATTTTTTCGATTGAAGCCAATAATTTCATAGAAAAAATGGCAAAAAGACAAGCTGCCTGGTGTTAAGCTTTAGGAAATGCCTTAAGAGGAGAAAATGCATACAAACCTATAAAAGGTTTACTGACGGCCGAAGAATTTGACTATGTCAAAAAACACAAACACGTACCCAATGCATTGTTAATACTGCATGGAAAAGACCTGAAAGATGCTTTCCGTGAAGAAAAAGTAAACGCATTTCAGCAAATTGAATTAGACAGGACGATAACCAATTTTTGCGACCACATGGGTAAATGTGAACGTATAAAAACAACTATTTTCCCAACAACATACGGGCTGTACATTCACATGACCATCTATTTATTCCTTATTTTGCTGCCGTTTAGTCTGCCTACCATGCTGCAATGGTTAGAAATACCACTAGTAACTACCATAGCGGCAGCATTTTTCTTAGTCGAAAAAATGGCGATTCATCTGCAGGATCCATTCGAAAACAAACCGACTGACACTCCAGTTTCTACAATAGCCAAAAACATTGAGAAAATTTAATACAGATGGTCAATGAATACAATGATGAATTTTCTAATACATCAGACCATTTTGAATCGAACACGCATCGCATACACGTAAAACAGAGCAAAGAAGACTATTATATTTTATAGGTTAAATAATTGAGTCTTCGCCCAAGACCTGCAAGAAACTATGTTCCTGCAGGTTTTTTTTTAAAAATATAATTGTCGCAAAGACGCAAAGTTTAGAACGTATATCTTTGCGTCTTCGCGTCTTTACGAGAGAAGTTTTTAACTTAGTTCACAACCCAACACTCATAAGAACAATGCCTCCCTAGCGCTTTTTTGTTTACTATTTTACAGAAATAATTGTACTTTTGAAAGAATGAAGGCAATTCTCGAAAACATCAGCAAACACGTTACTTTAACACCCGAAGAACAAGAACTTTTTCTGTCCAAAACTGAAACACATCATTACAAAGCCAAAACCGTTTTACTCAACAGCGGTGAAATCTGCAAGCATTCCTATTTTGTAAATTCAGGGATTTTGAGAAGCTTCAACATCAATGATAATATAGTAGAACATGTTTTGAATTTTGCCTGTAGCGGCTGGTGGATAAGCGACATGTATAGTTTGCTTTCGCAAAAACCGGGAAACCTTTTTATTCAGGTTATAGAAGACGCCGAAGTAATCATATTATCAAAAGAGAATCAAGAAACTCTGTATCGTGAAATTCCAAAACTGGAACGTTTCTTTAGGATACTTACCGAAAATTCATTGGTAGCAAATCAACAGCGCCTGATGGATAATTTAAGTTTAACCGCAGAGGAGCGCTTTGAAAAATTTTGCACAAAATACACCGATTTAATTTATAATGTGCCCCAAAAGCAAATTGCATCCTATCTCGGAGTGACGCCCGAGTTTTTCAGCAAAATGAAAAGCAAAATGTTGAGAAAATAATTTCTTAATCTAGGTTAAGTGCAAAACGTTCACATCAGATGTAAATTTGTATAACAAAAATCAATAAATCTATACATCATGACAACTACAGTTTTACACAAAGCAGATACAAGAGGACACGCAGATCACGGATGGTTAAACGCTTACCACAGTTTTAGTTTTGCAAGCTGGTACAATCCGGATAGAGTTCAATTTGGAGCGTTACGCGTTTTGAATGACGACACCATTGCAGCAGGAATGGGCTTTGGAACTCACCCTCACGATAATATGGAAATTATCACTATTCCGCTTGAAGGTGATTTGGCTCACAAAGACAGCATGGGAAATGCTGAAACCATCAAAACCGGCGATGTGCAGGTAATGAGCGCCGGAACAGGAATCCAACACAGTGAATACAATCCAAATGCTGACCAAAGAACAAAACTTTTCCAAATTTGGTTATTCCCAAAAGTTAGAAATGTGGAGCCTCGCTACCAACAAATCACTTTGGACACCGCTGAACAAAAAAATAATTTTGCCCAAATATTATCTCCAAATCCTGATGATGCCGGAGTTTGGATTCACCAAGACGCTTGGTTTCATTTAGCTGATTTCAGCGCCGGTTTTTCTAAAAATTATGAGTTAAAAAAAGAAGGAAACGGAATTTATATTTTTGTAATTTCAGGAAAAATTATTGTTGACGGTCAGGAATTGGAAACCCGTGACGGTTTAGGAATAACTGATTTTAAAACTTTGGACATCAAAGCCACAACCGACGCGAAATTTCTGTTAATGGAAATTCCAATGGGATATTAATTTGAGATGCTAAGCCGCTAAGATTCTAAGTCACTAAGAAAAGACTTAGAATCTTAGTAACTTAGGTACTTTAAAAAAACTTAGAAACTCAGCATCTTACTAACTTAGAAACTTAAAGAAAAAATGAACGAAGAAATACAATTAGAAATAAACGACAGAAAAGGTTTTTTCCACATAGACGTTAACGGCAAAACCGAAGCAAAAATGACTTTTGTGTTTGCAGGTCCGGATAAAATCATCATCGACCATACCGAAGTAAACGAAGGCAATAACGGAAAAGGTTATGGAAAAAAATTGGTGGCCAAAGCAGTAGAATATGCCCGAGAAAAAAACATCAAAATTATACCGCTTTGTCCATTTGCAAAAAAAGTATTTGACAAAACTCCCGAATTTAGAGACGTATTATAATGGAAGATTTTTTTGAAAATGACATATTGGGTCACATAGGCAATCAGAAATACTTGTGCACCATCACTTGGCGAAACGGACAATACCAAATGGATGAGCCGGTAGACAAAGGCGGAAAAGATTTAGGAATGGATCCGTTTTCAACTTTAATAGCTTCTTTGGCGGGCTGTACACTTTCGACACTAAGAATGTATATCGACAGAAAAGAATGGATTATTCCCGAAATAAATATTTCACTAAATTTATATCAGGAAACTTTAGATGGTGAATTGACAACAACAATCAGAAGAAACATCACTTTCCCTGAAGAAGTCAGTGTCGAGATAAGAGAACGATTGCTGATTATTGCTGACAAATGTCCAATTTCAAAATTACTTAAAGGAAAAATAAACATTAACACAACACTTTAGCCATGGATCCAAAAAACATCAAAAAAGAATACACCAATGGTGAAGTAACCATCGTGTGGCAATCGGGAAAATGTATTCATTCCGGAAATTGCGTGCGCAACAATCCCGACGTTTTCAAACCAAAAGAACAGCCGTGGATTACACCCGAAAATTCAACTACCGAAAAAATTATCGAAACGGTCAATAAATGCCCATCAGGTGCATTGAGTTTTTATATAAACAAAAAAGATTAATCCTCATTTAATTTCCGAATCACTTTAGCAGGATTACCAACTGCTAAAGAATTCTCGGGAATATCTTTGGTTACAACCGATCCGGCACCAATCACACAACCATTTCCAATCGTGACTCCCGGACAAATCACAGAATTCCCTCCTATCCAACAATCATCCCCAATAGATACGGGTTTTGAACTTTCGACGGTTCTCCTTTCAATGGCATTAAGCGGGTGGGTTGCCGTGTAAATATGCACGCCCGGCGCAAAGAAAACATTATTCCCAATTGTTACTTTCATGGTATCCAAAACCACACAATTGACATTGAAATACACATTCTCCCCCGAATGGATATTGTATCCATAATCACAGTGAAACGGTGGCTCAATATACAATCGTTTATGGGAATTGGGCATAAGCTCCCTAAGAATGGCACGGGATCTGCCATTCATCAGGTATTCGGTAACATTTAATTTGTGCAATAATCTTTTGGCTTTGGCACGTTCCTCAACGAGCTGTTTGTCATTGGCAAAATAAACTTCGCCCAATAGCATTTTTTCTTTTTCGGTCATTATTTAAAAACTCATTTTTAAATTTCAAATGTCATTGCGGTATCCAAATGACTATACTCATTGTCATTCCTATACTCATTCATGATGAGCTGTGCTTTAAAAAAACAAAGTGTCGATTCTGCACCTTGATTGATATTTACATTTTTATCTTCAAGTCCGTCATAAGAAGCGCCATTCACTGGATTATAAATAATTTGGTTCAAATGATTATTCCCTAAAAACCACGAAAAAGCCAAATTCATTTGATTTCTATATTTGACATTTCCAGTCACCTGATAAAACAAATGCAAGGTAATAATTGTTGTCGCAACTTCAATGGGTTGTTCTCCGTAAGTATTCTTTTTCTCGCCTTTGACAAACCAACCACGATTTGAAATCACGCTAATTTCACCTTTCATAAAATAATGTGACAAAAGAAAATCAAAAGTAATCAATGCTATTTTTTTGTATTTCAAATCACCCGTCGTCAAAAAACTATAGAGCATAGCTTCTGGAAGTACATTATTGGCATAGGTCATATAATCTTCGTACCAACACCATTCAGCATCCGAATTAATATGGTAATGATTTAATAATTTATCAGCAAGCTGTGCAATACAAGTTTTGATATTTTTCTCAAAACTAACCTGATAGTAATAACAAAGTCCTTTGAGGGAATATGCAATTGCCCTAGGGGAAGAAACCTTATCGATATGCAACACAGCCTTATCCCATATTTTTTGGGCTTGTTGAACAAAATCCTTCGGAAGTTTTTTCTGAAGTGAAAGCACGAATCCTAAGCTCCACAAAGCCCTTCCATTGGAATCCTCAAGATTGACCAACTCATTCTGTTTTGTCAATTGACAATCAATATTTTTGTAATTATCAAATTGACCGTCTTCCCGCTGAATCTCTGAAATAAAATTCAAATAAATTTTGGCCAGATCCAAGGCAACAGAATCGCCAGCCATATCATAATACATCAAAATATTAATTAAAGCGCGGGCATTATCATCCAAGGTATAACCTGATGACAAATCGGGTTGACTAAACTTCGAAAACTGAAGAACTCCATAATCTGTAGTCAACTCTTTGATGTGGTCTAATTTAATAGCCGGAAAATTGAACCTTAATTTCCCCTTGCTTTCAGTTACCTCTGCAAAAAGGGATCCATACTTCAAGGCAATATTTTCCCAGGTTGTTTCATGGGTAAAAGCGTATCCGTTACGCCCCATTTCCAACCTTTTGTCTTTGTTTTCGACCAATTCCAAAATGGCATTTTTAAATTGGTCTGGTTTATCGAATCCTTCCAACAAGATTCCGACATCACTATTTAAAGCTTCTACAGCATGAGCTATCGGAGTAGAAATAACTGCACAGCCACAACTCATCGCATACGCAAATGTGCCACTTACCGCCTGATTGGGATCTTTGGAAGCAAACAAATAGATGTCTGATAAAATCAAATAATCCAACAATTGTTTCAAATCCAAAAATTTATTGACAAAGACTACATTATTCTCAATTTGAAGCTTTCTTGTTATCTCGATTAGCGTGTTTCGGTATTTCTCACCTTCTTTTTTTAGAATTTCGGGATGCGTTTTTCCAATTACCAAATAAATAACTTCAGGATGTTTTTCAATAATATCTGGCAAAGCATACAAAACCGTTTCAATATTTTTATTTTCACTTATCAACCCGAAAGTTGACAGCACAATTTTATCGGAATAATTATATCCCCTTTTTAATTTTTCCTTTTGATCCCAAAGCACCATATGTGTGCCATGCGGAATTATCCTTAATTTAGATACCTCACAATCATAATCCCTGATCAAAACCTCTTGAGATCTTTTGGTAAGCACAACAATTTTATTGGACAAATCAATGATGGCCTGAACAATCTTTTTTAATTTATCATTTGGTCCCGGCAAAACCGTATGAAAAACCGTTGCAATGGGTTTGTTTATGGCCAATAAAAAAGACAATAGATAATTCCCATAATCCCCATCAAAAAGACCGAATTCATGCTCGATACAAACCATTCCTATATCGTCTCGATTGTTGATTTTTTCAGCCAAAATACGATACTCTTCAATAGAGGAAACCGTTAATGCATAATGAACATCAAATCCGTATTCGAATTGATTTTCTTCTTTTTGCAAAGCACAAACCTCTATCGGCAACGAATCCCCAAAGACCAACTTAATGGAATTAACGACATCGCTGGAAAAAGTTGCTAATCCACATTCTCTTGGCGGATAAGAACTCATCAATAGTATTGTTTTGCTTTTTTTTGAATTCACCTTTGTTATCTTTTCTACGTATAAAAATGCATTTTCGGTTACGCTTATTTCTGAATAATTATCTTTTGCTGTTTTTTAGTGCAACCATTAATTCCACCATATCTACTACGGCATAAGTAGACGAATAGTCCGAAACAGCATAAGGCAATATGAGACTGTTATTATGAATTATCGAACCACAGGAATACACCACATTGGGCACATATCCTTCACGTTCATCTTCCAAAGGAGCTAGCAAAGGCTCGGGCAATCTGCCAATTTCTCTTGAAGGGTCATCCAAGTCAAATAATGACACACCGATACAGTAACGTCGCATTGCCCCTACTCCATGTGTAATCACCAACCAGCCTTCCTGAGTCCATAATGGGGAACCGCAATTCCCAATTTGAGTATATTCCCATGGATATTTGGGTCTCTGAATAATCTGTGGGGCTCCCCATTCATTGGTACGTGTCGAATACATCAGATAATTATTGACTCCATCTATTCTGCCCAACATGGCATATTTACCGTTAATCTTCTTAGGGAACAATGCCATGCCTTTGCTTTGCGAACCTTCACCATGCAAAGGCATTATGCGGAAGGTGTAAAAATCTTCTGTGGTGATTAATTTTGAAAGAATCGAATGCCCGTTATAGGCAGTATAAGTTCCCATTACACTTTCGGAACCATCATCATCAACAAAACGAACAAAACGGGCGTCTTCAATCCCACGACTTTCTGTATCAGATACCGGAAATATAACACGCTCGGAGATATCGGAATCATGCTTAAACTGTACGTCATAAAACGAATCCAACAACCAAATCACCTCTTCATAAGCTTCTTTTTTTTCTTTACCGATGTTTTCACACGATAATTCTTTATTTAACAAATCCTTAAATACAGAATACTCAAAAACATCAGGCAAGTCACACATGATGGGAGAATAAATATCCAGTGTATGCATTTCTGCCAATTTGGACAAAACTCGCTTTTTATTAAACATCATTTTATGCGAAACCTCGGCTTTTTCGATATTATCTCCAATTCGCATCATCCTTAAGTTATTGTCCTTATCAATAACCCCTCTTCTGAATACAATAGACGACACATGTCCTTCACCTGTAGCACGAAACGAAATAACTACACGTTTCTCTCCCTTTTCCAAACCTGATTGATCAAAATCTTCCACCATGGAAGGATTAAAAAAAGCGGATGATTCGATGGAATATTCCATGGTAAGATACGATCCGATAAGCATTTTCCTTTCGTCTGAGAGTCCCTCATAATTTATCTGCATCGCTTCAATTATTGACCTAACATTTTCGCAATGTTTATAAAACAAAACCGAAATATTCCGGTGCCGTCTAGCAAACTCCCTGTTTATTTGCTCCAAAGTATGACTAACCTGTTGATCGTTCAGAACCAATATACGACCTATCAATTCTTTGGTTCTCTCTTCTCCACTCATAAAATATCGAGCAACAACTCTACTGGAATCAGGCAAAAACTTTATTTTTTTTCGCGTAACAGAGACTTTCATAAAATTATTCATTAATAGTGACACAACTAGAAAACACAAACGAGTCTTAACAAAAAAACGTTATCACAACTTAAATGCAAAAAAGTTGCCCTTACGTAAAACACCTCTTTCTTTACACAACACAAATGCAGTTTTCCGTGTCAACTTAAATTCAAAATTTAATTTCAGGTTTGATGAGAAGTTTTTGAAAAATCAAGTCCTAAAAAGAAAAAAGGAAAGCTGTTTTTTTTGTACCCAAACACTTCCAAATATACAAAATTAAAACACACCTCTTTTACTATCAGACAATTACACCAGCTATTTATATTCAATCTTTTTACAAAAAACAATTCATCAGTGCAGAGAAAAAGAAAAAACATTTTTGAACTTTTCTAGTCATACAAAAGCAGAATAACCGCAGGAAAAACAGTTCTTAAACCTCAAAAAATTGCTGCTCCTAAAAAAAATAGTATTTTTGCAGTCGATTTTTGGTTTTCACTTCTAAAAACCGGAATCGTATAAACATTAAACAAAAAAATATGAAGGCATACGTATTTCCAGGTCAAGGTGCGCAATTCACAGGAATGGGCAAAGACTTATATGAAAATTCCCCATTGGCGAAAGAATTATTCGAAAAAGCAAATGAAATTTTAGGTTTCCGCATTACTGACATCATGTTTGAAGGAACTGCTGAACAATTAAAAGAAACCAAAGTAACACAACCTGCGGTTTTTTTACATTCGGTTATTTTGGCAAAAACATTGGAGGATTTCAAACCTGAAATGGTGGCAGGACACTCTTTGGGAGAGTTTTCGGCATTGGTTGCCAACGGCGCTTTGTCGTTTGAAGACGGATTGAAATTGGTTTCTCAACGTGCTTTGGCAATGCAAAAAGCCTGTGAAATAACCCCTTCAACAATGGCTGCTGTATTAGGATTGGCCGATAATATCGTTGAAGAAGTTTGCGCTTCTATCGACGGAGTTGTGGTTGCTGCAAACTACAACTGCCCTGGACAATTAGTAATCTCAGGAGAATTTTCTGCAGTAGAAAAAGCCTGCGAAGCAATGAAAGCTGCCGGTGCAAAACGCGCACTATTATTACCTGTTGGCGGAGCGTTCCACTCACCGATGATGGAACCGGCAAGAGAGGAATTGGCAGCAGCAATTGAAGCGACTACTTTCTCAGCTCCTATTTGCCCTGTGTATCAAAACGTAACGGCTTCTGCCATTTCTAATGCAGACGAAATCAAGAAAAACTTAATTATCCAGTTGACAGCTCCCGTAAAATGGACACAATCGGTACAACAAATGATTGCCGACGGTGCGACTTTGTTTACTGAAGTAGGTCCTGGTAAAGTATTGGCCGGTTTAATAGCAAAAATTGACAAGGAAGCTGTAACAGCTAACGCTTAATTTTTAGTTCTCAATTACTGCCATAGAAATAAAAATCCCAAATAGTCAATTTAGATTATTTGGGATTTTTTTATCTGAATGAAACTAGGAAGGGATCTTCTGTTCCCATTTCCAGGCAATGGCCATAGCTTCATCTAAGGTTGACTTTGCTTTCCAGCCGAATACGTTATTGACTTTATTGGTCTTACTATTATTTTATATTTTACAAAAAAGACGCTGTAAAAGCGTCTCCTTCAGGGTTATTTTAAGTATTCTAAAACACTGTCCGTTATAAATTTGATTTGCTCATCATCAAGCTCAGTGTGCATCGGCAACGAAATCACTTCTTTTACCAATTGATTTGTTACTGAGAAGTCTTTTTCTTTGTAACGAACATCCAAATAAGCTTTTTGCAAATGCAACGGAATTGGATAATAAATAGCACAAGGTATTCCTTTATCCAACAAATGCTGCATCAGTCCGTCACGGTTTGCTCCAATAATTCGCAATGTATATTGATGAAAAACATGGTCATCACCATTGGAATCAAACTCTGGAATTACAATATTGGAATGTCCTGATAAAGCTGCATTATATTTTCCAGCGGCCTCACGACGTGCATTATTATATGAATTCAATAAAGGCAATTTAGCATTAAGTACAGCAGCCTGAATACTGTCCAAACGGGAATTTACTCCAACAACATCGTGATGATAACGCTCATACATTCCGTGATTCACAATCCCTCTGATTATATGTGCCAAAGCATCATCGTTGGTAAAAATAGCACCACCGTCACCATAACAGCCTAAATTTTTAGACGGGAAGAAAGAAGTAGAAGAAACATGCCCGATAGTTCCGGCTTTCTTTTTAGATCCATCTGAAAATGTGCAATTGGCACCAATAGCTTGCGCATTATCTTCTATTACGTACAAATTATGCTCTTTGGCAATAGCCATAATAGCTTCCATATTGGCAGCGCGTCCGAATAAATGAACTGGTACAATAGCTTTGGTTCTTGGAGTAATCGCTTTTTTGACAGCCTCAATAGAAATATTCATATTATCCATATCAACATCCACCAAAACCGGTGTTAACTGAAGCAAAGCAATTACCTCAACAGTAGCTGCAAATGTAAAATCGGCAGTAATGACTTCGTCACCAGGTTTCAATCCCAGTCCCATCATGGCAATCTGCAACGCATCTGTTCCATTGGCACATGGAATCACATGCTTAACATCCAAATATTCTTCCAATGATTTTTGAAACGAGTGAACCTGAGGCCCATTAATATAAGTATTGGTATCCAAAACTTCTTGTATCGAAGCATTAACGGTCGCTGCGATTTTATCATATTGACTTTTCAAGTCAACCATTTGTAATTTTTTCATGTATTCTTTTTTAGCATCCTATGCCTTTCACAGGAACAATTAATAGAAGTAAACTTGCTTTAAGACCAAATTTCTATACGATTCAACCTCTTTAAACAAGCACAACAAAATTAGTTATTTAATGAGTTTAAACCAATCAAAATAACACAAAGAAAATGTATTTTTACAAAAAAAAATATCGATGCATTTTCTTTATAATCTATCCACTCTATTCACCTCACCCATATTAAAATTCATAGCACTTTTCAATCCAAAAATGAAACTTTTTGTTGATGGCAGGAAAGATGTTTTTGCAGTTTTAGAACAAAAATTATCCCCGAATGACCAGACAATATGGTTTCATGCCGCTTCTTTAGGCGAATACGAACAAGGATTACCGGTTATTGAAAGAATTAAAGAAAACTATCCTTCTCACAAAATTGTGATTTCCTTTTTTTCACCTTCGGGCTATGAAGTCAGAAAAAACAACACCTTTGCCGACGTAACCATTTATCTGCCCTTGGATACTCCAAAAAATGCTAAGCGTTTCTTAGAATTGGTACATCCGGAGCTTGTTTTTTTTATCAAATATGAATTTTGGATTAATTATCTGAACCAATTGCAAAAACAAAACATTCCCACTTATCTGATTTCCGGAATTTTTAGAGAAAAGCAATTATTCTTCAAATGGTACGGAGGATTTTACAGAAAAGCACTGGAAACTTTTACCCATTTCTTTGTACAAAATGAAAACTCAAAAAAACTGATTACCCGTTTAGGAAAAACCAATGTCACCGTTTCCGGAGATACCCGGTTTGACAGGGTTGTTACTATTTTGGAAAAAGACAATACACTAGACTTTATAGCGCAGTTTAAAAACAACAAGACCACAATTGTAATAGGAAGTTCGTGGCCAAAAGACGAAACAATACTGGCAGAATATATTAATTCAGGCAAAGATGACGTTAAATTTATAATCGCGCCACACAACATAAAACCGGAACAAATCAAGCAGCTTCAAAACAGCATCACTAAAAGAACGGTTCTTTTTTCAGAAAAAGAAAACAAAGACTTATCGCAGTTTGACGTATTTATAGCCGATACCATTGGCATTTTGACCAAAATTTACAGCTATGCAGATATTGCCTATGTAGGCGGCGGTTTTGGAAATCCTGGAGTTCACAATATACTTGAACCTGCCACTTTTGGAATTCCTATTGTAATAGGTCCGAATTACTCCCATTTCGAAGAAGCCATCAGTTTAGTAAAAATTGAAGGATGCATATCGATATCTGATTTCAAAGAACTCGAAACCGCATTTTCAACGCTTATTAAAGATCCTATTTTGAAAAAGAAAAAAGGAGAAATATGTTACAATTTTGTACAGAAAAACAAAGGAGCAACCAACACTATTTTGGACAAAATTACCCTGCAAAAACCAAAAAATAAAGAAAACGAAACTATTTCAAACAAGTAAATAAAAAAGCATAAAAGCAGATAAAACAAGAAAACAAACTGTTATTTGTAATTATTTACGTATTTTTTATTCCATAAAAGAAAAAGCTAACCACCTGATTGAAAATAATTTTTAAAAAATAAATGAAAAAATATTTTACATATTAAAAATTTTATATCTTTGCCACGAATTAATAATTAACCTTTATATTAAATTAAGATGAAAAAAGTATTTTTAAGTTTAGCTGTTGTTGCTGTATTAACTGTTGTATCTTGTAAAAAAGCTGACGCTCCTGCTGAAGAAACTACTGCTGTAGATTCTACTGCTGTTGCTCCTGCTGATACTACTGCTGTAGCTGCTGACACAACTGCTGCTGCTCCAGCTGATACTACTGCTGCTGCTCCTGCTGCTGCACCTGCTGCTGCTCCAGCTAAGTAATTTCAAATTACGCTAGAAAAAAAATAAGCTGCATTCAATGCAGCTTTTTTTATGACTATACACCAACAAATCAATGATTTCACCGTATAGTTAAACATCAAAAAAAACACCATTGCAGAATTTGTAATGGTGTTTTTTTTTTATTTTTATAAAACCCGACAATCAATCTAAAAAAATCAGATCATTATCAGAGAAATCTAAGATTTCAGAAACTGAAGCGTATTTCACAATTTCATCAATTCCCTTCTGCACCCTTAATTCAGTTGTATATTTTCTACTTAAAGCAAAAGGCGCTCCATCCAAAAACAGTTTAAAAAAATACTTCCCGCCAGCCGACTTGTGTTTATCAAAAGATGCCAGGCTGATATTGCTTTTAAAATAGTCAATAGCTTCCTCGCATTCAAATTTAAGTTCATATTTCAAACTTGTAAAAATAACCTTCCCTTTCTTGGAAGTAAACACAAATTTATATGTATCGTCAAATCTTTTACTAATCACAAAAGCCCCCATTATTTTGATTTTAGAATTTAGATTATCGATTTCAAAGACATTAAAACACTGACACACAAAAAAATCAGTCAGCGTTATTTGCACCAATAAAAAAAGCTCCAAACATAGTTTGAAGCTTTTTTGTACTCAGAGCGGGACTTGAACCCGCACGAACATTGCTGTTCACTGGATTTTAAGTCCAGCGTGTCTACCAATTTCACCATCCGAGCATTATGCAATTTTGAGCGAAAAACGGGGCTCGAACCCGCGACCTCGACCTTGGCAAGGTCGCGCTCTACCAACTGAGCTATTTTCGCATTTCAATTCTTAAAAGAACCGCAATATCTGTTTCATATTGCGGTTGCAAATTTAGAACTTTTATTCAATTACACAAACCTTTTTTTGAAAAAAAATGAAGATAAAATTTAACGTTCTGACAACGATAACTTTAAATCTGTAAAATTATTTCCTAGTCAACATTCGTTTAATCTCATTAAGCTTCATCAAAGCTTCAACAGGTGTAATCGAATTTATATCCAGACTCACAATTTCTTCCTTGATTTCTTCGAGCAAAGGATCATCCAAATTAAAGAAACTCATCTGCATCTCATCATTAGCCGATTTAACACCATTCAAAACATCGCTGGAATGATTTTTTTCTAATTTCTTAAGCATCTTTTGTGCTCTTGAAATAACAAGCTGTGGCATTCCCGCCATTTTGGCTACATGGATACCAAAACTATGAGCACTCCCTCCTTTTACCAGTTTTCTAATAAAAAGCACGGTATCTTTTAACTCTTTTACAGAGACATTATAATTCTGAATACGAGACATTGTTTCGCTCATTTCATTCAACTCGTGATAATGCGTTGCAAATAATGTTTTCGCTTTTGAAGGATGCTCGTGCAAAAACTCTGCGATGGCCCAAGCAATAGAAATTCCATCATATGTACTCGTTCCTCTGCCAATCTCATCCAACAGCACTAAACTACGATCTGAAATATTATTCAAAATCGAAGCCGTTTCATTCATTTCGACCATAAAAGTAGATTCCCCCATCGAAATATTATCTGACGCTCCTACTCTGGTGAATATTTTATCCACGATTCCCATTCTTACGCTTTCTGCGGGAACAAAACTTCCCATTTGCGCCAGTAGTACAATCAAAGCCGTTTGGCGCAAAATAGCCGACTTACCCGACATGTTTGGACCTGTAATCATAATTAACTGTTGTGTTTCCCTATCCAGAAACACATCATTTGCAATATAGGGGACACCAACGGGCAATTGTTTTTCAATCACCGGATGTCTTCCCTCTTTTATTTCCAGTTCGAATGTTTCATCAATTTCCGGACAAACATATTTATTTTCGATTGCCAGT
>Ga0208398_100465_pt1 | contig 26906 bp, 21 predicted proteins | sample LakWasMe79_HOW10_2_FD_183905 | JGI IMG/M metagenome (GOLD analysis project Ga0208398, IMG submission 183905) | Freshwater sediment methanotrophic microbial communities from Lake Washington under simulated oxygen tension - Sediment Metagenome... | ecosystem: Environmental > Aquatic > Freshwater >...
AAAGCTGAGGTTGAAGGGGAACGTGTACAAGTGGACGAAGCAAAACCATTCAAAGATATTTACGTGGTTTTTTCTTTGGAAGGAACAATTAATGGGGATAAAGCAGCCAAAGCAGCACAGCTTTCTTTCGATAAATACTGTTCGGTTTCAAAAACGCTTGAACCAAACGTAACCATTCATTATAAAGTAGTCGTGAACGGAGTGGAATTGTCCAAAATCTAAATTCACTAACTTTTGAACTTTAATTATAAATAATAAAAAGCCTTTTATTGAAAATCTCAAGAAAAAACTTTGTGAATCTTCGTGATATGGCTTTAAAAATAAATAACAATGAGCGAACAAGAATTTGGTTTTGAAACCCAAGCCATCCGTAATCAATTAGAGAGAACACAATATTTGGAGCATTCCGTGCCCTTATATCTAACGTCCAGTTTTGTTTTTGAAGATGCAGAAGACATGCGTGCTTCTTTTGCTGAAGAAAAAGACAGAAATATTTACAGTCGGTACAGCAATCCAAATACCAACGAATTTATTGATAAAATCTGCAAAATGGAAGGTGCTGAGGCAGGTTTTGCATTTGCATCGGGTATGGCTGCTATATATTCTACTTTTGCGGCTTTGTTGAAATCGGGTGACCATATTGTTTCTGCAAGCAGCGTTTTTGGAGCAACCCATTCCTTGTTTATGAATTATTTCCCGAAATGGGGTATCGAAACAAGTTATTTTGATCTTACAAAACCGGAAACTATTGAAAGTTTCATAAAGCCAAATACAAAGATTCTTTTTGCCGAATCACCAACCAATCCGGCTGTCGATATTATTGATTTGGAACTTTTGGGGACTATTGCCAAAAAGCATAATTTGATTTTGATTATCGATAACTGTTTTGCTACACCATACATTCAGCAGCCGATAAAATGGGGAGCGCATTTGGTAGTGCATTCTGCTACCAAACTGATTGACGGACAAGGAAGAGTATTGGGCGGAATCACAGTTGGAAACGTTGATTTGATAAAAGATATTTACTTGTTTTCCCGACTGACAGGTCCTTCATTATCTCCTTTTAATGCTTGGGTATTGTCAAAAAGTTTGGAAACTTTGGCAATTCGTGTTGATAGACATTGCGAAAATGCCTTGAAAGTGGCGGAATTTTTAGAAAATCATCCAAATGTAAACAGTGTGAAATACCCGTTCCTGAAATCGCATCCCCAACATGAATTAGCCAAAAAACAAATGAAATTAGGAGGCAATATCGTTGCTTTTGAAATCAAAGGGGGAATCCAAGCCGGAAGAACATTTTTGGACAAAATAAGATTGTGTTCGCTGTCGCCAAATTTGGGAGACACAAGAACAATTGTAACACATCCAGCCTCTACAACCCACAGTAAATTAACTGTCGAAGAACGTTTGGCAGTGAGCATCACCGATGGTTTGGTACGCGTGTCCGTAGGATTGGAAACCGTAGAAGATGTAATCGCCGATTTGGAACAGGCGCTTTCTTAAAGATTGAGAATTATACATAGCCCACGGTTTTAACCGTGGGTTTTGTATTTATAAAGGAAATGTCATTGTAAATTTCTCAGTAAATAAATAGTTTTTGAATTTATTAAATATTGTAAATTTGATTTCAATCTTTAATTATTTATGGGGGAAATTATAAAAACAATACTGCTTTTAATGGTGGCTATTTTAATGTCAAGTTGCGAAAAGAAAGTAACCGAAATAGATTTTGAGAAAAGTGTGATGACTGAAATTTTCCCAAGTTTAGTAGATTCTATTTGTGTTGATAGCAGAAAAATGAATCCACCTCCGATATTAGGTGAATTCTTTACAGATAAAACAGGTCACGTTAATGTAGATTCTACAAAAGCCACCAAAGAGCAAATAATAAAATACAAAGAATGGCAAAAGACACAAGAGAATGTTGAGAAAGACACATCTACAGTTATTATTGCTTTTGATCCATTTTTAAGAAAGAATGAAAAACTAATTGAAGAATCTAAATTTTATTTTCCAAATGTTGAAATTAATAAGACTAAGAATGTAGAAGAATCTAAATTTAGATTTGATTTTGAAAAAATAAAATTGCATAATAAATTTAAGATTAAGAATATCTCTGAATTTCCGAAAGAAGCTTATTCTAATCAGATTTATGATTTAAAATACGATTTTGTTTTTTCTGGATATTTTTTTGTTTCTAGAATTCAATTTGATAAACAAAAGAAAGTTGGTGTTTTAGAGGGCGGTTTTGATAATTGTGGTAAGTGTGGTAGATATTTTATTATTTTGATTAAGAAAGTAAACAACAAATGGGTAATCGACAAATTGCAGTTAACAGGAGTTTCATAAATAATAATTAAAAAATCTAAGTCATTCCTTATCATATGAAGCCAAGACTAATTATTTTATCGGATTTATGGGGAAAGGAAAAATCCAATTGGGTTTCATTTTATATTGAATTGTTGAAAGTGAAGTTTGAAATTCAATATTACGATTGCTGTGAATTAGGGGAAATTGACAAAACTGTTTATAACGAAGAAAATCTCCACAGTCAGTTTATTAACGGCGGAATAGAAAAAGCTGTTAGCAATCTTTTGAAAGTCGAAAAGAATGAAATTGATATTTTAGCCTTTAGCATTGGCGGAATAATTGCATGGAAAACGGCTTTGAACGACATGAATGTTGAACGGCTTTTTGCCGTTTCGTCAACAAGATTGCGTTATGAGGATGTAATTCCGAAAGGGGAAATAAAACTCTATTTTGGAGAAAATGACAGTAATAAACCCAGTCAGGATTGGTTTCAAAAACATTCGATAGATTTTGAAATTATAGAAAATAAGAATCACGATTTTTATACTGAAAAGGGTTGTGCAATTGCAATCTGTAATGAAATTTTAAAATAACTTCAGGCAATTGACTTACAAAAGGATAAAGTTTGTAGTTTCGTAAATATATTTAAGACGGTTTGTTTTGATTTAAAAAACGAATAATCGTCAATCAATATTCTGAAATCCAAAACCATTATGCTTTCAAAGAAAACTAAATACGGAATAAAAGCACTGACATTTTTGGCAAGGCAGGAAAACAATAATCCTGTCCAAATTGCTGAAATTGCCAAGAATGAACATATTTCAATCAAGTTTTTAGAAAGTATTTTGTTATTGCTGAGAAATTCAGGTTTTCTAGGTGCCAAAAAAGGAAAAGGCGGTGGTTATTATTTGATAAAAGACCCAAAAGATATCAATATGGCCAAAGTTTACCGTATTCTTGAAGGACCGATTGCATTACTTCCATGTGCAAGTCACAATTTTTATGAAAAATGTGATGATTGCGATGATGAAACTACCTGTGCCGCACGACGCTTAATGACTGAGGTTAGGGACAATACACTTAAGGTTCTCGAAAGCAACTCTCTGGCAGACATCGCATTTTAAACTATTAAAATTTATTTAAAAATAATTTTCAATTTAAAAAAAAGTAGTACTTTTGCAAAGTAATCTAGTAACCCGATAGGGTAATGGATTTTAAATAAAAAGAAAGAATTAAAAATGAGCACAGCAATAGCAACTACTTTATTGGAAAAAACAGCCGGTTTCTCGATTGAAGAAACTTTGGCTTTTTTGGCTGATGAATATAAAGGGAAGGTAGTTTTCTCGACTTCATTTGGACAAGAGGATCAGGTGATAACTGCTTTGATTGCCAAGAATGAATTGCCAATTAACATTTTCACTTTAGATACCGGCAGATTGTTTCAGGAAACTTATGATGTTTTTCACAGGACTGTCAAAAAATATAAGGTTGCCATTCAAACGTATTTTCCAGAGGCTAGCGCTGTGGAAAATTTGTTGAATACAAAAGGACCAAACAGTTTCTATGAATCAGTAGAGAATAGAAAAGAATGCTGTTTTATTCGAAAAGTTGCTCCGTTGACCAAAGCCTTGAAAGGAAATGAAATTTGGATTACCGGTTTACGTGCCGAGCAATCGGAAAACAGACATGATTTGAAAGCCTTTGAATACGATGCTCATTTCAATATCATAAAATTCAATCCGTTATTAAAATGGAGTCTGGAAGAGGTTCAAAAATATATTGATGAGAATAACGTGCCGCAAAACGCGTTGCACAAAAAAGGTTTTGTAAGCATAGGTTGTGCACCTTGTACCAGAGCCATTGCAGAAGGTGAAGACATCAGGGCAGGAAGATGGTCATGGGAATCCAGCCATAAAGAATGCGGATTGCACCAAAAATAAAAGTTTAATCGTTTAATCGTTTAGGTGTTTAATTGTTTTCGAATAAACAAATTATCAAATAAACGAATAAACAAATTACCAAATAAACAAAAAAATGAGTTCAGTATTAAAAACAAATGCTTTAGAAAGCGAAGCAATTTACATATTCAGAGAAGTAATTTCTCAATTTGACAAACCGGTTTTGCTTTTTTCAGGAGGAAAAGATTCAATTACATTAGTGCGTTTGGCGCAAAAAGCATTTTTTCCGGCCAAAATTCCTTTTCCATTATTACACGTGGATACAGGACATAATTTCCCTGAAACAATTGAGTTTAGAGATAAATTGGTTGCCGAATTGGGCTTGGAATTAATCGTTCGTAATGTGCAAGACGCGATAGACGAAGGAAAAGTGGTTGAAGAAACAGGGAAATATTCCAGTAGAAATACTTTGCAGACTACTACATTGTTGGATGCTATCGAAGAATTTAAATTTGACGCTTGTATTGGTGGAGCGCGTAGAGACGAAGAAAAAGCAAGAGCCAAAGAACGTATTTTTTCTGTTCGTGATGATTTTGGTCAATGGGATGAAAAAAACCAACGTCCTGAATTGTTTGACCTTTTGAACGGAAAAATTGAAAATGGGCAAAACGTTCGTGTTTTCCCTATTTCAAACTGGACAGAATTGGATGTTTGGAGTTATATCGAACAGGAGCAAATCGAAATTCCATCGATTTATTTTTCGCATAAACGTAAAGTTTTTTTGAGAGACGGTTTAATTTGGTCACACTCTCCTTTTGTGTACCAAGAAGAAGACGAACAAATCGAAGAACGAATTGTTCGCTTCAGAACCGTTGGAGATATGAGCTGTACTGCCGCAGTTGAGTCTTATGCAGCAACTATTCAGGAAGTAGTTGGAGAAATTCGTTCTTCGACTATTTCTGAAAGAGGAGCCAGAATTGATGACAAACGTTCTGAGGCTGCTATGGAAAAAAGAAAACAACAAGGATACTTTTAAAATATCAATTTAAAAATTTAAGGATTTAAAAATTAAAAGATTTTAAGGAAGGAGTTTTAAAACTTTAAACCTTAAACTTTAAACAAAATATAAAATGGAAGTTTTAAAAATAGCAACAGCAGGAAGTGTAGATGACGGGAAAAGTACTTTAATCGGGAGATTGTTGTACGATACAAAATCATTGACTACAGATAAAATTGAAGCAATAGAAAAAAGCAGTAAGCAAAAAGGATATGATTACCTTGACTTTTCATTGGCTACCGACGGTTTGGTTGCTGAGAGAGAGCAGGGAATTACAATTGACGTAGCGCATATTTATTTTTCAACAGCTAAAAAAAGTTACATCATTGCCGATACTCCAGGTCACGTAGAATATACGCGTAACATGGTTACAGGAGCTTCGACTTCGCAGGTTTCCATCATTTTGATCGATGCCCGTAAAGGAGTGATTGAGCAAACGTACCGTCACTTTTTTATCAATAATTTATTGAGAGTAAAAGATGTAATTGTTGCGATTAATAAAATGGATTTGGTTGATTATTCGGAAGAAGTTTTCAATAAAATCAAAGCCGATTTTCAGGCATTAAATGCAAAAAGTGCTTACAAAGAGCAAAACGTAAGTTACATTCCGTTAAGTGCAATCAATGGAGGTAACGTTGCCGACAAATCGAAAAATATGCCTTGGTACACCGGACAGACTGTTTTGGAACATTTGGAGGCTTTGGAACCAAAAGATATTTACGAAAACGGAAAGACGCGTTTCCCGGTTCAAACGGTAATTCGTCCAAAAACTGAGGAGTATCACGATTTTAGAGGATATGCCGGAAAATTATACGGAAACAATATTAAAGTTGGTGATGCTGTTACAGTACTTCCTTCTTTGACAGAATCAAAAGTGACCAATATTCACTTTTTTGACCAACAGTTTGATGAGGCTACGGCAGGTTCTTCAATCACCATCGAACTGGAAAATGATATCAATGTGACAAGGGGAGATATGATTGTAAAATCAAATGAGCTTCCTAAAGTTGAAAAAGATATAGAAACAACAGTTTGCTGGATGGACAGCAAAAAATTAGTAGCTGGTGCAAAATATTTTGTACAGCACAACACTAACAGAGTTTTGGCCAAAATTGACAGCGTGAAAAATGTAATCGCAACCGATTATTCAGGGACAACGCCGGCATCTCAATTGGCAATAAACGAAATTGGTGAAGTAAACATTAAGTTGAGCAAAGCCATTTATTTTGATGCTTACACAGAAAACAAATCAAACGGAGCTTTCATCTTAATTGATGCTGCAACCAACACTACAGCAGGAGTTGGATTTATTAAATAATTCAAAGCTTTCAGCTATGGGCTTTGAGCCTAGAGCTTTTGAATAATGGATAAATAATGAGACCTAAATTTTTTAGAGTAAATCTAAAAAGATATAAGTTTATAATAAAGATAACAGCCCGAAGCTCATAGCCCAAGGCTCAAAGCTAAAAAAGATATGCAAAGTTTTAGAACCGAAATAGAGGACCCAATTGTCCAAAAAGAGATTATAGATTTAGAGAAAAAGATTTATTCCTTCCGTAGCGGACAAATCGATGACGAGCGTTTTCGCAGTCTTCGTTTGGCTCGTGGTATCTACGGTCAACGTCAGGAAGGTGTACAAATGATTCGTATTAAATTGCCTTATGGTAAAGTAACCAGTGAACAATTGAGAAGAATTACAGAAGTATCTGAGAAATATTCTACAGGACGTTTGCACATCACGACACGTCAGGATATTCAAATTCACTATGTGAGTTTGGACAGAACGCCTGAGCTTTGGGCAGACTTGGCAAAGGACAATATCACTTTGAGAGAAGCTTGCGGAAACACGGTAAGAAATATTACTGCCAGTGAAACTGCAGGAATCGATGTGAATGAACCATTCGATGTAACGCCTTATGCGCACGCGTTGTTCCAATATTTGTTGCGTAACCCTATCTGTCAGGAAATGGGGCGTAAATTCAAAATTTCGTTCTCGTCTTCTGATGAAGATACCGCTTTGAGTTATTTACATGATTTAGGATTTATTCCAAAAATTGTAAACGGAGAAAAAGGTTTCAAAGTAATGCTAGGTGGAGGTTTAGGTTCACAGCCAAGCCACGCTGAATTGCTTTCAGAATTCGTACCGGTTAACCAAATTATCCCAACTGCCGAAGGGGTAATCAGAGTTTTTGACCGTCACGGGGAAAGAGCAAAACGCTTGAAAGCACGTTTGAAATTTTTGATTAAGGATCTAGGACGTGATGAGTTCATGAACTTGGTTGAGCAAGAGAAAAAAGCATTGGCTTTCCATACTTACGAAATTGACACAACTGAATTTGAAGGAGCTGTTACTGAGCCTTTATTAGAAGTGCCAACTGTTACAATTGATGATGTTGCTACTTATGAAGCTTGGAAAAAATCAAATGTAATTGCACAAAGACAAGCAGGATATGTTGCAATTGGTATCAAGATTTCTTTGGGAGATTTTTATATCGACAAAGCAAGACAATTGGCTGATTTAATTAAAAATTATGGATCGAATGAATTGCGTTTTTCATTAAGACAAAATATCCTTATCCGTAATATAAAAGAAGAAAATCTTCCTTTCTTTTACCAGGAATTGGCCAAATTGGATTTTGTGACTTTAGGTTACAATTCGATAGCTGATATTACCGCTTGTCCAGGAACTGATACTTGTAATTTAGGAATTGCAAGCAGTACCGGTATTGCCGAAGAATTGGAAAGAGTTTTTGCAGCAGAATATCCACAATACAATAACAATTTGGATATCTCCATAAAAATTAGTGGCTGTATGAACGCTTGTGGACAGCACAATATGGCTGAAATCGGTTTTCAGGGAATGTCCATTAATGCAGGGAAACTGGTAGCTCCAGCACTTCAGGTATTATTGGGAGGAAAGAATATAGGAAATGGAGTAGGACGTTTTTCGGATAAAGTAATCAAAATTCCAAGCCGAAGAGGACCGGATGCTTTGCGATTAATCTTGAATGATTTTGAAGCCAATGCAAACGGACAGCCATTCGTGGATTATTACGATGCAAAAGGAGAGAAATATTTCTATGAGTTCTTGAAACCATTAGCTGATGTGACCAATTTGTCCGAAGCTGATTTCGTGGATTGGGGTAATGCCGATAACTACGTAAAAGCAGTTGGAGTTGGAGAATGTGCCGGTGTTGTAATTGATTTGGTTGCTACATTATTATTTGAAGCAAAAGAAAAAATAACCTTTGCTTACGAAGCTTTACAAGAAGAAAAATGGTCAGATGCCATTTATTTGGCCTATGCCGGATTTGTGAATGGAGCCAAAGCATTGTTATTGTCTGAAAACGAAAAAACAAACCACCACGCTGGAATTATTGATTTATTCAATACAGTTTTTATCGAAAGCAAAAAAATAGAATTGGGTTCAGATTTCAAAGATTTGGTGTACCAAATCAGAGCAAACGAACCATCTGAGGCATTTGCCAAAAAATATATAGAAGATGCTGTGTCTTTCTTCGATAAAATAGAGGCATACAGAGCCAAAGATTTAGCCAATGCATAAAATGATACAACCCAAAGTAACTTTAGTGGGCGCAGGACCCGGCGACCCGGACTTGCTTACGCTTAAAGGCGTAAAAGCGCTCGCTGAAGCCAATGTGGTTTTGTATGATGCCTTGGCCAATGAAGAAATATTGAAGCACGTTCCTCAAAAAGCCATAAAAATATTTGTGGGGAAAAGAGCGGGCAGTCATGAATATTCGCAAGATCAAATCAATCAATTGATTGTGGATAATGCACTTACTTATGGTCATGTGGTTCGGTTAAAAGGAGGAGACCCGTTTATCTTTGGAAGAGGAAGTGAAGAAATAGATTACGTAGAAAGTTTTGGAATCCCTACATTTGTAGTGCCCGGAATTTCATCATCAATAGCCGTTCCTGCTTATCAGGGAATTTCATTGACAAAAAGAGGAACTTCCGAAAGTTTTTGGGTAATTACAGGAACCACTTCCAGCCGAAATTTGTCTAATGATATTGCTCTCGCAGCAAAATCTTCTGCAACAGTGGTGGTTTTGATGGGAATGGGCAAGCTGTCGCAAATTGTTGGTTTATTTCAAAAAGAATCAAAAGGAGGAACTCCCGTTGCGGTTATTCAAAACGGAACAATGCCAAATGAAAAAATAGGTATAGGAACCATCGATACGATTCAGGAAGTTGTTGACGAAAATAAATTGAGCTCACCGGCAATTATTGTAATTGGTGAAGTAGTCAAAGAAAGCAATAAATTAAAAGGTTTTTACGAAGAATTTGTAACAGCTGAAATAAAATTATAATGGGACAAAACGAATTATATCCAATTTTTTTAAAACTGCATAACATCAATGTGCTTATCGTCGGCGGTGGAAATGTAGGTTTGGAAAAATTGTCGTTTATGTTGAAATCCAGTCCCAATGCCAATGTTGAGGTAGTGGCGACAAAGTTCCTGCCCGAATTGGAAGCATTAGTCGAAAAACATCCTTCGGTAAAACTGACCCAAGCGAAGTTTAAGAAAAAAATGCTCAAAAAACGAAACATGGTTATCGCCTGCACCGATGATTTAAAAATCAACAAAAGGGTTTATGAGCTGGCCCGAAAGCGTTATTTGATTTGCAATATTGCCGATACGCCTGATTTATGCGATTATTATTTGGGAGGGATCGTAACCAAAGGGAATGTAAAAATAGCTATCTCGACCAATGGGAAATCGCCAACGACAGCCAAAAGATTGAGAGAGTTTTTCGAAGAAGTAATTCCAGAGGATGTCAATAAAATGGTCGAAAACCTAAATGAATACCGAAAAACACTGAAAGGAAATTTCGAAGAAAAAGTACAACGAATGAACGAAATCACCGAAGCACTTAAAAATAAAGAATAATTAAAATGTTCCGTAGGAACGATTCGTTTAATAGCATCGGGTTTTAACCCGATGATTCTGAAAAATAATGAATATAGAAATAACGGATAAAATTCTCTGATAATTATCATATTCAGAAATTGAAAGCATTCGTTCATTTGCACACAAAATAAAAAATAATAATAAAGAGTAAAATTCAAACATAATGGTTAAAACAGACATACTTATAATAGGAGCAGGACCAACAGGTCTATTCGCCGTTTTTGAAGCGGGTTTATTAAAACTAAAATGTCATATTTTGGATGCCTTACCACAACCGGGCGGACAATTATCAGAACTTTATCCAAAGAAACCTATCTACGATATTCCTGGATTTCCTGAAGTATTGGCTGGGGATTTGGTTGATGGATTAATGGAACAAATCAAGCAGTTCGAACCTGGATTTACTCTTGGTGAGCGAGCCGAAACTATAGAAAAACAAGAAGACGGAAGCTTTATTGTTACTTCAAATAAAGGAAAAAAATTCCACGCTCCGGTAGTTGCTATTGCTGGTGGTTTAGGAAGTTTTGAACCGAGAAAACCGCTTATCGAAGACATCGAATTTTACGAAGACAAAGGGGTAAAATATTTTATCAAAAATCCTGAAAAATTCAGAGACAAAAGAGTCGTGATTTCCGGAGGAGGAGATTCAGCTTTGGACTGGAGTATTTTCTTGGCAAATGTTGCTTCAGAGGTAACTTTAATTCACCGCAGAAACGAATTTAGAGGAGCTCTTGATTCTGTAGAAAAAGTACAGGAATTAAAATCGGCCGGGAAAATCAAAATGATAACTCCTGGAGAGGTTGTTGGATTAAATGGAGCTGAACATTTGGAGTCTGTTGACGTAGATGAGGATGGAGCACACCAAAACATCAAATGTGATTACTTCATTCCGCTTTTTGGATTGACACCAAAATTAGGGCCAATCGCACACTGGGGATTGGAAATCGAAAAAAATGCCATCAAAGTAAACAATGCCTTGGATTACCAAACAAATATCCCTGGAATTTTCGCTATCGGTGACGTAAATACGTACCCAGGAAAATTAAAACTAATTCTTTGCGGATTCCACGAAGCCACATTAATGTGTCAGGCGGCGTACCAAATCATCAATCCGGGTAAAAAATATGTAATGAAATACACTACAGTTTCCGGTGTTGACGGATTCGACGGTACGCGTAAAGAGGCTCCAAAAGCAGTTGTGAAAGCGATTGTTTAGTTTTTGGGTTTAAAAGTTTAAAGGTTTAAATTGTTTAAAAGTTTAAGTTACTGTCAGTAGAATGACAATCTTGAACAACATTAAACAATTTAAACCTTTTTAACATCTAAAAAAAACTTGCAATTGTTGGCGCTATGTCGTTACTTTGCACCGTTCTTTTTTCTATTGAAAGTTATCACGAAAGGCGGAGGGAAAAGACCCGATGAAACCTTAGCAACCTCCCGTCCTTATGGGAAAGGTGCTACATTCTACCGTGCATCGCGCGGATAGATAACGCAAAATACATCCCGTATTTTTCAAAACTTTTCAGATAACATTTCGATAATTTTTAAGAGCGAAAGATTGGCGCATTTTTTGCAGTCATAGTTCCCGCTATCCGTTACAATCTTGTATGCCTCGTCCCTAAAAGACGAGACACACAAGGATTTTCACTGCTATCGGGGCTAAAGAGCCAACAAAAGGAATATTTGGAAAAAATAATTAGCTTAGCGCCTTTGCGTCTTTGCGAGAAATAAAAAATATGTCAAAAATTCAAGAAGAAATAAAAAAGAGAATCCTCGTGCTCGACGGAGCAATGGGGACAATGTTGCAGCGTTATAATTTCTCTGAAGAAGATTTTCGTGGAGAACGTTTCAAAGACTTCCCGCATCCGCTGAAAGGGAACAATGATTTATTGTCCCTAACGCAACCTCAAGCCATCAAAGCAGTGCACGCAGCCTATTTTGAGGCAGGAGCAGATATAGTGGAAACCAACACTTTCTCGGGAACCACAATCGGTATGGCCGATTATTACTTGGAAGATTTGGTTTATGAACTGAACTACGAATCGGCAAAAATTGCCCGTGAAGTTGCCGACGAATTCACCGCCAAAAATCCAAATCAGCCTCGCTTTGTAGCTGGTTCAATCGGTCCGACAAACCGTACGGCAAGTATGTCACCAGATGTGAACGATCCGGGATACAGAGCTGTAACTTTCGATGATTTACGCATTGCCTACAAACAGCAGGTAGAAGCTTTAATGGATGGAGGCTGTGATTTACTTTTGGTGGAAACTATTTTCGATACGTTGAATGCCAAAGCGGCGCTTTTCGCCATTGAAGAAGTGAAAGAAGAACGCAATCTTGATATTCCGATTATGGTTTCGGGAACAATTACCGATGCATCAGGAAGAACACTTTCCGGACAAACCGTGGAAGCTTTCCTGATTTCTGTTTCGCATATACCGTTGTTAAGCGTAGGATTCAATTGTGCCCTTGGTGCCGATTTATTGAAACCGTATTTGCAGACTTTGTCTTCGCATACATCATTCAACGTTTCGGCGCATCCAAATGCAGGATTGCCAAACGCCTTTGGAGAATATGACGAAACACCACAGGAAATGCAGGCACAAATCAAAAGTTATTTAGACGATAATTTAATAAACATCATAGGCGGTTGTTGTGGTACGACCCCAAATCATATTAAGTTGATTGCGGATATAGCCAAGGATTATAAGCCAAGAGTTTCGACGGCGGTGATGTAATCAAACAATAGGATTAGGTTAAATCTGAGCTCTGGAATAATTAAATTTTTATAAGAATAATGTATTATTTTGTTTTGATAACTATAGTTTTTTCAACTAACTATATGATATATAAAATGTTACAGAAAAAGAATAGTTTAATTGGACTATTAGGATATTGTGTCCTCATTTTTTTTATTACTGTATTAATAGTGAAAATTTATGATTTTTTTATTCATATAAATAATATGCCTAAAAGTGGTAGTGTTTTTATTTTTTTAAGTTTTAGTTGGGGTATTTCCGTAATGAATTTGATAAAAAAGATTAATAATAGAAGAGTAGATTTATATAAGCAGCTTGATTTAGTAGAATATATTGGGGAAATTACATTCCTAAAATTTTTCACTATACTAATAACAGTTTTCAGTTATATTTAATTTTTTCAAAAATAATTTTTCAACTAAATTAATAATAGGAACAGATGTGGAGGATTTGCAATCCGTGCCCGCAAAGAGAATAGTCTAGTTTGTCATTCCGACGGAGGAGGAATCTCCGCAACGTGAGTAACTAACAAAGATTCCTTCTGAGTTGGAATGGCAAACTGGGTGATGAAATAGAATACCCGCGTGAGGGATAGCAGTGGAGCTCTTTTTTCTTGATTTTTTCATCAAGAAAAAAAGCGGGAACGAATAGCCCGACCCTTGTGGTCACGCCCAAAATAGAAACAAAAATACTTTCAGGGTTTTGGAAATCTTGAAGGAAACATAGAATAAAAAAAACTCAGTACCTAAGCATCTTAGAGACTCAGTAACTCAAAAAGAAATGAAAGAAAAAAGAAGAAACCTTGTATTATCGGGATTGGAGCCATTAATCATTACGCCGGAAAGCGTATTTGTGAATGTCGGGGAGCGAACCAATGTAACGGGTTCCCGAAAGTTCCTTCGATTGATTAAGGAGGAAAAATATGAGGAGGCGCTCGATATTGCGAGACAGCAGGTAGAAGGCGGTGCGCAAATCATCGATATCAATATGGACGAGGGGATGCTCGATGGCGTGTATGCGATGACCAAATTCCTGAATTTGATTGCTGCTGAGCCGGATATTTCGCGTGTGCCGATTATGATTGACAGTTCGAAATGGGAAATCATTGAGGCTGGTTTGAAAGTCGTGCAGGGGAAATGTGTGGTGAACTCGATTTCGTTAAAAGAAGGTGAGGAAGCTTTTATTCATCACGCTCAGCTGATAAAACGCTATGGTGCTGCGGCCATTATTATGGCTTTTGACGAAGTGGGACAAGCTGATAATTTTGACCGCAGAGTTGAAATCTGTCAGCGTTCGTATGATATTTTGGTAAATAAAGTTGGTTTTCCTCCGCAGGATATCATCTTCGATTTGAATATATTTCCAGTGGCGACAGGTATGGAAGAACACCGCCTGAATGCTTTGGATTTCTTTAGAGGTACAAAATGGGTTCGCGAGCATTTGCCTCACGCGCACATCAGCGGCGGGGTGAGTAACGTTTCGTTTTCGTTTAGAGGAAATGATGTGGTGAGAGAAGCGATGCATTCGGTTTTCCTATATCACGCGATTCAAAACGGAATGACGATGGGAATTGTAAATCCGGAGATGCTGACGATTTATGACGATATTCCAAAAGACTTGTTGGAGTATGTGGAAGATGTAATTTTAGACAGACGTGATGATGCTACTGAACGTTTGCTGGATTTTGCCGAGAGTGTAAAAGGAGAAGGCAAAACTAATGAAAAAGCGGTACAGGAATGGCGTTCAGGGACTTTTCAGGAACGAATTACACACGCTTTGGTAAAAGGAATAGATGAATTCATCGAAGTTGATGTTGAAGAAGCGAGATTGGCAGCTACAAAGCCTATCGAAGTAATCGAAATCAACCTGATGGCGGGAATGAATGTTGTGGGAGATTTGTTTGGTTCGGGGAAAATGTTTTTACCTCAGGTGGTAAAATCGGCAAGGGTTATGAAAAAAGCCGTGGCTTATTTATTGCCATACATCGAAGCTTCGAAACAAGCCGGAGACAAACAAGGAAACGGGAAAATCCTGATGGCAACAGTAAAAGGTGACGTACACGACATTGGAAAAAATATTGTTTCGGTGGTATTGGCCTGTAATAATTACGAGATTGTAGACTTGGGCGTTATGGTGCCTCCCGAAAAAATTGTTGCAGCGGCTATCGAACACAACGTAGATATTATTGGATTGAGCGGATTAATCACGCCGTCTTTGGACGAAATGGTTTATTTGGCAAAAGAATTAGATAAAAGAGATATTACTATTCCAGTTATGATTGGGGGAGCAACGACTTCACGCGCACATACTGCCGTGAAAATTGCGCCACAATACAAATCGACTGTGATTCACGTAAACGATGCTTCGAGAGCGGTTACAGTGGCTGGAAATTTATTGGATCATAACCGAAAAATATATGCAAGCGATATTCGTGCCGAATACGATGCGTTTAGAGAAACATTTTTGAACCGTTCGCGCGACAAGAATTTCTTGACAATAGAGCAAGCGCGTAAAAATAAATTACAATTAGACTGGAGGCATTTTGAGCCGGTAAAACCAAAGGTTATCGGAGAGCAAATCATTGAAGTAGATTTGGATGTTTTGGTTTCATATATCGACTGGACACCATTTTTCAGAACTTGGGAATTGTTCGGGAAATACCCTGCGATTTTGACTGATGAGGTTGTGGGCGAACAAGCCACTTCTGTTTTTGCGGATGCGGAGGCGATGTTGGAAGTGATTTTGAAAGAGAAAAAATTGCAAGCCAAAGGAATCTACGGAATTTTCCCTGCTAACCAAATCAATGATGATGATATTGAGTTGACTGATGAAAACGGAAAACCATTGCAGACATTCTTGACTTTGCGTCAGCAGTCACAAAAAACAAAAGGTGCGCCAAATATAGCATTGGCCGATTTTATTGCTCCAAAAGACAGCGGAAAAGTCGATTATATGGGAGCGTTTTGTGTAACTACAGGTTTTGGTGTTGACGAATGGGCAGCCGAATTCGAAAAGGATTTGGACGATTATAATTCGATTATGGTTAAGGCGTTGGCTGACCGTTTCGCAGAAGCATTTGCCGAATATTTGCACGAAAAAATCCGTAAAGAAATTTGGGGTTATGCATCGGATGAGGTTTTGAGCAAAGAAGCGCTTATCGACGAGGATTACAAAGGTATCCGCCCGGCACCGGGTTATCCAGCCTGTCCGGATCATTTGGAAAAACCAACGATTTGGAAGTTATTAAACGTAGAAGAAGAAATAGGCGTGAAACTGACCGAAAGTATGGCTATGTGGCCGGCATCATCGGTTTCTGGGTATTATTTTGGAAATCCTGAGAGTAAATATTTCGGTCTTGGAAAAATAAAAGAAGATCAGGTAATTGATTACGCCAAAAGAAGAAATGTGCCAACGGATTATGCACAGAAGTGGCTGAATCCTAATATTGCAGATTAATTCCCCTAACCCCCGAAGGGGGAATTCCAATCTTTGTTAATAAAAATTGGAGTTGAATAGAATATGGTGGATTTTAATAAAGAAAAAAATAAAAAGGCTCTTTTTATTAAAAAGATAAAGAACATAAATCCTGATAACCTCCTATCAGGAATTCCCCCTTCGGGGGTTAGGGGGATTGATTATGAAAGTAACAGAACATATAGAAAAAGCTAAAGGAGAAACCTTATTCTCTTTCGAAATTATTCCGCCTCAAAAAGGTAAAAGCATTCAGGAATTGTATGATAATATCGATCCGTTGATGGAGTTCAAACCGCCGTTTATTGATGTTACGACTTCCCGCGAGGAATACATTTACATTGATAAAGGAAATGGTTTATTGGACAAAAAACTGACGAGAATGCGTCCTGGAACTTTGGGTATTTGTGCTTCAATAAAACACAAATATAATGTGGATACAGTTCCTCACTTGCTTTGCGGAGGTTTTACCAAAGAAGAAACCGAGTATATGCTTGTGGATTGTCATTATCTTGGAATTAATAACGTGATGGCGCTTCGAGGCGATGCGATGAAAGACGAACAGTCTTTTGTTCCAAAAGTGGGAGGAAATAATTTTGCTGTTGATTTGGTAACACAAATCAATCAATTGAATTGCGGAAAGTATTTACACGATGTAATGGATGCTGATAACAAAGCTGATTTTTGCATAGGAGTTGCGGGTTATCCTGAGAAACATCTGGAATCACCTTCTTTGTTGTCAGATTTAAAAAGGCTGAAAGAAAAAGTTGACGCAGGAGCGGATTATGTAGTTACTCAAATGTTTTTTGATAATTCTAAATATTTTGAGTTTGTAAAAAAAGCAAGAGAAATGGGTATTACGGTTCCGATTATTCCGGGGATAAAACCTATTGCGGTGCAAAAACATTTACAGATTCTGCCTCAGATTTTCCGTATTGATTTACCGGAGGATTTGATAAATGCTGTGGAGAAATGCAAGAACAATGCAGAAATTCGCCAGGTAGGAATCGAATGGGCTATTCAGCAGTCTATCGAATTGAAAGCGGCGGGAGTTCCTGTTCTGCATTATTATTCAATGGGGAAATCGGAAAATATCAGACAGATAGCGAGTCAGGTTTTTTAAATTTTACACGTAGAGACGTTGTATTGCAACGTCTCTATTATTTTATACCAATACCAGTCTTTTGAAAGACTGGTATTTTTTTGGATGATTGCAAAAAAAACAAGATGTTTCTTTTTAGCCCCGATGGGAGTGGAAATCGTTATATGCCGGGGTTCGGCATATAATATTGAAGCGGACAGCGGGACGTTGTTTCCTGAAAATGCCTGATCTTTCTGCTCCAAAAATAATGACAGGCTTCATATTAAATTTGGAAAAGGAAAATTTTAATAGATAAGTATCTAATTTTCATCGACTGATATCGCTGACTGGTATAAGATTTTTGAAGAACATTTTATTATAGGGTAGTTTTACTTTGTTAAAACAGCCTATTTTGAATTCTAAATACCTTATATCACTGTTAGTCAGTATTTTTTTCTTTTCGGAAGGGAATGCCCAATTGTGTACGGGAAGTTTGGGTGATCCCGTTGTTAAATTGGATTTTGGTTCGGGGACATCAACACACGGTTCTGCTTTGGGAACAGGGATTACGAGTTATACCTATACCACGGCAAATTTTCCAAGTGACGGTTCTTATACCGTTGAAAGTACCACAAATACGCCGGGAACCTGGTGGACAACTACCGACCATACCGGAGGAGGTTATATGATGGTTGTTAATGCCAGTTTCTCTACAACCGATTATTTTTATAAAAATACTGTTTCTGGTTTGTGCGCCGGAACTACTTATGAGTTTGCTGCCTGGATTATGAATCTTTTACGGTCGCAGGATAATAGCCCGCCTAATATTACTTTTACAATTGAGGCTACTGACGGAACGATTTTAGGGACTTATAATACCGGTAATATTGGGCTTTCCAGCAGTGCGGTCTGGAAACAATACGGATTCTTTTTTACGACCCCTTCGGGTGTTGATACTGTTGTTATTCGAATGCGGAATAATAAAGCGGGTGCCGCTCCGGGTAATGATATTGCTCTGGATGATATTACTTTTAGAGCTTGTGGACCAACGGTTACTTCGGAAATTGTAAATGAGTCGGTTACTAATCTGGATGTATGCGAGGGTGAATCCAAATCAATAACACTTAGCGGTTCCGTTACGTCTTCTGCCTATACAACTGTGGGTTACCAATGGCAAAACAGTACTGATGGAGGAACAACCTGGACTGATATTTCGGGAGCAAATAATGCTGCGTATACTTTTGTCTCAGGTGCAGTGGGAACTTATAAGTACCGATTGGCAACTGCCGATAGCTCCAATATCAGCTCCAGTAATTGTCGGGTTTTTTCTAACGAAATAACAATTAATGTAAAATCGGGGCCAATTCAGCCTACCGTCACAACTACACAGCCGAATTGCGACGTGCCTTCGGGAACGATTACCGTAACAAGCCCGGCAGGACTTTTATATAGTGTTGATGGTGTTAATTATCAGTCATCGATGATTTTTTCCGGCTTAGCCGGCGGTGATTATGAGGTTACGTCTAAAAGTTCCAGTTGTATTTCGAGTCCGGTTATGGCTCATATTAATTTGGTAGCTGTTTCCACTGCTACACCCACTATAAATATTACTCAGCCTGTAATTTGCACCAATCCTTACGGCACGATTACAGTCACCAGTTTGGATGCTGAATATAGTTTTGACAATGGATTGACTTGGCAGACCAGTAATGTAAAAACTGGATTTGTTCCCGGAGATTATTTAGTCAAAACACGGAACAGTAATTTATGCGAAACTACGCCTATTACTGCGACAATTAATATTCCGCCGGGTTATCCGCCTACGCCAACAGTCTCGGTTATACAGCCGGATTGTTTAACGGCAACAGGAACTGTTACAATTTTGGATAGCGCATCATCATTCAGTTTTGATAACGGAGCTACCTGGACAGCTGTAAATTCAAAAAGCAATCTGAATCCTGCTGTTTATCAAGTGGTGATTAAAAATGCTTTGGGCTGTGTTTCGCTTGTCGCAAATAATGCTGAAGTCAAAGCGTTTATCAATACTGAGCCGCTACCTTCTGTGGCTTCACCGCAAATGTTTTGCGTGCAGCAAAATGCAACTATAAATGACATTGCGATAACAGGTACAAATATTAAATGGTATGACGCTTCCGCAAATGGGAATCTGCTTGCCGGCACAACAATACTGCAAAACGGAACTTATTATGCCTCTCAAACGGTTACCACCTGCGAAAGTTTACGGATTCCTGTAACTATAAATATTCAAAATACGCCAGTACCGACAGGAGATTCGACGCAGGATTTTTGCTCTACACAAAAAGCAACTATCGCAAATTTATCTGTTGCAGGCGCAAATATCATTTGGTATGACAGTACGGTCAATGGCTCAGTTTTGTCAACCGCAACGTCTTTGGCAAATGGCGTAACGTATTATGCTACCCAAACAGTAAATGGCTGTGAGAGTGTTAATAGGTTTTCGGTTTTGGTAAATATTGTTGTTCCAAGTCTGCCTGTAAATGATGTCGCGGAGTTTATTTGCGACAGCTCAAATGATGGTTCCGAACTTGTGGATTTAACCGGTTACAATTCAAAAACAGCCACTTGCAGTACTTGCGTTTTTACGTATTACAGCTCATTGGCCGGTGCAGAAAATCAAACGGCATTGGAACAAATTTCAAGCCCGGCAAATTATAATTTAGAGTTAGGAACCCCAACGATTTACGTGAGAATCGATTCTAATGATAAATGTTATCAAGTCGGGCAATTGAATTTGACATTGGTAAGTGAACCTGTACTTTCGATTCCGGATAGTGTGCCTGTCTGCGAGAATTATTCGGTTACGATAAATGCAGGTTTGGGTTTTGACAGTTATTTGTGGTCAACTTTGGAGACAACCCAGTCAATAACTGTTCCGAGTGCAGGGTCTTATTTGGTATCGGTAACTCAAAATCACGGAAGCACTGTTTGCTCTGCAACCAAAAATTTTACAGTAGTGCTGTCTAATGTTGCTGTGATTTCGACCGAAACACAAGACTGGACGGATACAGAAAACGTAATTGTGGTAACTGTTTCGAGTTCGAGTGTAGGGAATTATGAATATTCATTGGATGGTATCAGCTATCAGGACAGTAATACTTTTTCGGGACTGCCTAGTGGTGATTATACAGTTTATGTCCGGGACAAAAATGGCTGCGGTATCGCGAGTCAGGAAGTTTTTCTATTGAATTATCCAAAGTTTTTTACGCCAAACGCAGACGGATTTAATGATACTTGGGCGGTCCGTTTTTCAGAATCAGAACCAAAACTGATGGTGAAAATATTTGACCGTTTCGGGAAATTTATAAAGGAGATTAATGCAGTGTCCTCTTGGGACGGAACCTACAACGGGCATGAATTGCCCTCTACGGATTATTGGTTTGTTGTAACCAGAGAAAATGGGAAAGTCTACAAAGGGCATTTTACTATGAAAAGATAAGAAGAAAATCCTAAGATGATGCAATCCTGAATTGGTTGTTGATTGCATTGATTAGTATTAGTTTGAATTGTTATTTGTTATGAATTGCCATCGGTTTATTCCTTTGGCAATTTTTTTATTCATTTTCAGATGATTAGATGTGATTTGAAAAATAATTGTTCTGTTTCCTTGTCAGTTGAATAGCAATAATTTATTACATTCGAGGTGAATATATTTTAATGACGAATGAATAATAACATGAATTTTTCGGTATGTTAAATTTTCCAATCATAATGGGTATTACTTCTGGCGCATCATTTTTACTAGGCTTTCTGCTTCTTTCCCATTCCCGGAAAGTAAACGCAATAGGTAATATATATCTTGGTTTATTTGTTATTACACTTGGATTAGCAATGCTTGAAATTCCTTTGTTTTATCAAAAATTCGATTCGAAGCATCCTTATCTTTTCGAGATGATAGGTTTGATAAGATTCCTGACTGCTCCTTTTCTTTATATCAGTATTTTGTATTTTACTTCACTGGAGAAAAAATTTGACAGGAAAATTTTATGGCATTTTCTGCCCTTTGTGATTTTTTTACTTTTCAGATTTCCTTTTTTTATTACTGGAAAAAATATCGAATTCAGTTATGCTGTTGGCAGAGTAGTCTTTTTTATTCTGCAAATTACATTACCGCTTCAAGCTGTAATTTACTGGTATTTGTCTTTTATGAGATTGCAAAAGCATATGAAGAATTTATGCCAATTTTCGTCATCTACAGAGAAAATTGATCTTTCCTGGCTAAAATATTTTCTCTTGGTTTTGATTCTAATTATAGTTGTTTGGTTCAATCTTGTCTTTTTCAATTTCAAAAATATAATTTCACTTACACCTTTATTATATCTTTTATGTATCTTTTTCCTTGCTTATTTTTCTTTGCAGCAAAAAGAAGTTTTCGAATTTAATAAAAGCGATTTAGAGGAGCTGTCAGCTATTAAAACAAATAAAAAAGAAAATCCTAAACGAGTTTCAGAAAACCGATTGAACGAATTGGACAAGAAACTGCAGGAACTTATAAGTTTGGAAAAAGTATATTTAGAGAATGATTTAAGTCTGCCAAAATTAGCCAATCGCCTCGATGCGAGTTGTAATGAAACTTCGTTTGCAATCAATGAATTATACGGTGACAATTTTTATAATTTTATAAATAAGTACCGTGTAGAAGAAGCAAAAACAGTATTGCTTTCCTCAAAATACAGTCAGCTAAATATTCTGGGAATCGCTTATGAATCGGGATTTAATTCCAAAACTACTTTTAATACTACATTTAAAAAATACACCGGTTTTTCTCCAACTGATTTTGTAAAATCCAATTTGGTTTTAGAAAAAAAAGAAGCATAAACACGTTCGAATGGGTACATCGGAACACTCGTTACTTGATTAATAGCCAAATTTGTGGTCAATTAACTCAAATAAAAATCGCCATGTTAGAACAATCAACTTTAGAATTTTCAGATTCAATTTTTAAGAAAATAGGCACTTCCATAATGCTTGGAACTGTGTTTGCCGCTTTGTTGTTAATGCTTGGAATGGGTGGAAACATCCCGTGCTTTCCGCCAATGCTGGTTTTTCCTTTAGTCGGGCTTTCTTTATTGAGCGCTATTATATTTCCATTTATATGGCATTATTTGGAGAAAAGACAAAAAATCAATACCGAAAAAGTGTATGGCTTTTTATACAGCGGAATTCGATATGCTATAGCTTTTAATATTGCCAGTTTTGGTTGGAAAAAGTTTTACGGACTTCAATTTGTTGTCCCAACAGAAATTGCGAGTTTGCCTATGAATCAGCAATCGGGCGAATGGCTGACCTGGTTTTATTTTGGACACTCGCATGCTTTTGGAATCATAATCGCGTTAATCCAAATAGGTGGCGGTTATCTATTATTGTTCCGAAGAACATTGCTAATAGGCTCTGTAATTTTGTTTGCGTTACTCTCGAATCTGACTTTAATTAATATTTTTTATCAAATGAACGCTGGCGCATTAGTACAATCTGTGGTATTAACGATTGGCGTTTTGTTCTTGATTTTATTAGATTATAAAAAGCTTGTTGTCTTTTTCCTGAAAACAAAATCCAATTTGCCTTCGTTGAATTTCAATAGTGTTTTTGTAAAAAACAGTATTCGTCTTTCGGCAATAGTGTTGTCGTTAGTATATACAATCTATTTAAAATCATTGATAAAATAAAAAAAAGAGCTCGTTTAAAATGACTTTAAACGAGCTCTTTTTATCTGAATTCTGCAAACTAAATTCTGTAAACTTACTTAGTGATTTCCCTAAACACAGCTTCCAAATTCTTGTTCTTTTGGTTGAGTTGTAAAGTTTTCAAACCATTATCATAAGCAAAATCAAAAACCGTTGGGCGCATATCTTTATCAGATACAAACGTCAATTCCCAAGAAAATCCTTGAGTGTTTTTGAATGATTTTAAGTGTGGAATTTGAGCAATTAAGTCTTCTTCTACTTTTAAATCAAATTCGACTTCGATTACTTGTTCTTTATCTGCAGATATTAAATTGTCCAATTTTTTGTCGGCAACAATTTGTCCTTTATCAATAATAATCACTCGGTCGCAAATCGCTTCTACCTCCTGCATAATGTGTGTCGAAAGAAAAACTGTTTTGTCTTTTCCAACGTTTTTAATCACATTTCTAATCTCGACCAATTGATTAGGGTCCAATCCAGTAGTTGGTTCGTCCAGAATCAAAACATCTGGATTGTGCAATAAGGCATTGGCTAATCCAACACGTTGGCGGTATCCTTTGGACAATTGTCCTATTTTTTTATGGCTTTCGGTTTGTAAACCTGTCAGCTGAATCACTTCTTCGATTCTTGATTTATCCACTTTATATACATCGGCATTAAAAGCCAAATACTCTCTTACATACAAATCCAAATACAACGGATTGTGTTCTGGCAAATATCCAATAGAAAGTTGCACCGATTTTTCCTGGGTGTTTACATCAAAGTCATTGACTAGCGCAACACCAGAGTCGGCGTGTAGATATGTCGTCAAAATTTTCATCAAGGTCGATTTCCCGGCACCATTAGGTCCTAAAAAACCAACGATCTCTCCTTTTTTAACAGAAAAAGAAATGTTGTTCAATGCTTTTTGGGCACCATAACTTTTCGAAATGTTTTTTACTTCTATTGACATAAAACTTTATTTGTTGCAAAAGTAAATAGAAAATATATAGTTCTCCATTAATCGACAAAATTTATATTTTAATTGACAACCAATAAAACACTTAGGAAAGATAAAAATAAATTCAAATTGTATGAAAATTATTAAATAGTGGCATAGTTCTTGTTAAAGGATTATTAATTTTTAACAAATCAAATAAACTATGAAAAAAACATTAGTAATTCTTGCAATGACTATTTTTAGCTTTGCAAATGCTCAAAAAGGAACGGTCTTGGTATCTGGTAGTGTAAGTTATTGGTCGCTGAAAGAAAGCGGAGAGGGGTTTACTACTTCAAATAATAGTTTTGGATTTTCTCCCAAAGTTGGATATCAGTTTACTGATAATTGGACATTGGGAGCTGAAGCTGAAGTTTCATTTCGAGAGGATAAATATACAAATCAGGAAATGAAATCCAATAGTTATTCTGCAGGAGCATTTGTTCGTTATTCAAAACCACTAAGTGATTTATTTTTAATTTATACAGATTTAGGAGCAGGTTATTCTGGTACTAAATCGACATCAGACTATGCGTTGTCAGACCCTATGATTATTACCACTAAAGCAAATGGTTTTTATGCTGCAATTGAGCCTTCTGTGGCTATAAATCTTAAAAAAGGATTTGGTTTAAATTTTAGCATCGGTGGTTTAGAATATTACTCCAGAAATGTTGATAATGGAAATCAGGAAAGCCGTTTATATTTTAATTTCGGTCAATCGTTTACTGCTGGGCTTTCAAAAAATTTCTAATCTATAATTTTATCTAACTTTAAGAAAGCATTCGTTTTACGGATGCTTTTTAATTTTAAAATTATTTCATTAAGATTTATATATTTACAATTAAACTAAATCAATATGGGAAATAAACAATCAGGTAGTTTCTTGAAAAATTACAGTAGTATTCTGTTGTTATTGGGCGGAATACTCGTAGGGAGTGTCTTAGGTTTGGTTTTTGGAAATGGGGTAGAAGTCATAAAACCATTAGGAGATATATTTCTGAATTTGCTTTTCACGGCTATCATACCGCTGGTGTTTTTTACCATTGCTTCCTCCATAGCCAATTTACAAAAATCCGAAAAACTCGGAAAGCTTTTCGGAATTGTTTTAGGAGTATTCCTGACAACCGTTATTATTTCGGCCATTATAATGATTATTGGTGTTTTGATTTTTCCGATTCATCAAGGTATAGTAATCTCAAAAGTAGCATTAGAAAATATTCTGGAAAGCAGCACCAGTTCCCAAATCACACAATTGGTAACAGTCAATGATTTCTATGAGATATTGTCTCGTAAAAATATGCTTGCGCTGATATTGTTTTCTTTTCTAGTAGGATTCTCAACTTTGCGTGCCGGCGAAAAAGGAAAAGATTTTGCACGGTTTCTTAACTCTGGAAACGAAGTGATGAAACAATTACTGCATCTCATTATGAAAACAGCTCCAATTGGTCTTGGGGCTTATTTTGCCTATCAAGTTGGAATTTTTGGGCCACAGTTGTTTGGAGCTTATGCCAAACCTTTAGCTTTATATTATGCAGTTTGTACTTTTTACTTCATTGTCTTTTTCAGCTTGTATGCTTTTTTCGCAGGAGGAAATCAGGGACTCAAACTATTTTGGAAGAACAACATCACGCCTGCATTGACAGCCGTGGGAACCTGCAGCAGTATTGCAACCATTCCTGCCAATCTCGAAGCTGCAGAGCAAATGAATATTCCAAACCACATTCGGAATCTCGTAATTCCGCTCGGAGCACCTTTACACAAAGACGGTTCGAGTATGTCCTCGATTGTCAAAATCGCCGTAATTTTTGCGTTATTCGGTAAGGATTTTACGGATCCTTATACGTTATTAACCGCAATAGGTATCACTATAATAGTATCTGTAGTTGAAGGCGGTATTCCAAACGGTGGTTATATAGGTGAAATTCTAGCTATAACGGTATATGGTCTTCCTATGGAGCAAGCCTTGCCGGCAGCAATGATTATAGGAACTTTGGTTGACCCAATTGCAACTTTGTTGAATGCCAATGGCGATTTGGTCTGTTCGATGATGGTCGCCAGAATCTCCGAAGGAAAGAAATGGATCAGTCAAAGTATTACCTAAATAATAATGCGAAAATAATTTTGGAGTGTTCTGCTGGACAGCGAAGAGCTTTCGGGATGGTTGCTTTGGCTTTCTTTTGCAATGCTTTATTCAGTATTCAAGATTCGTAAATAATACCGATAAGAGTCCTTTAGGTATCATTTTTTAAAATTTAAAGGAATAAAAAGCTCCGTTTTGGATAAAAATCCGTTTTACTCCCTGTTTGGCTGTTTTGAAATTAATAATTTTACGCAATTAAACAGCTTCTTTTTTATGGAATAATGAATTAAAAACCCTTTTAACAAACGAATCTTTTTTTGTTACATAAAAGATTATTTTTATTTTGGCTGACTCAAAATATGTTTTTAAATTTGCAATAAATAATTGAAAAACAAAGCACGTAATGTCTAATAACCGTTTTTATTTTAGCAACTCTTTTTATTTCTTCTTTAGGAAGTAAGGGATTGTGCTATGGTTATTTGAAAAATAAAAAAACAAATAAAACTAATATACAATCCTGATGAAAATCAGGATTTTTTTTTGACCCAATGAGAACGAAAATTGCAATACAGGGAATTAAAGGATCTTTCCACCATCAAGTGGCTCAAGACTATT
>Ga0208398_100466_pt1 | contig 26780 bp, 20 predicted proteins | sample LakWasMe79_HOW10_2_FD_183905 | JGI IMG/M metagenome (GOLD analysis project Ga0208398, IMG submission 183905) | Freshwater sediment methanotrophic microbial communities from Lake Washington under simulated oxygen tension - Sediment Metagenome... | ecosystem: Environmental > Aquatic > Freshwater >...
AGCGCGGCCCGCGGCAGCTGGAGCTGACCCACGAGGGTCAGACCTTGCTGGGCTATGCGCGCCGCATGCTGGACCTGCAGGCCGAGGCCCAGGCCGCCCTGCGCGACGAGGCGATTGCCGGCGTGGTGCGCCTTGGCGTGCCCGACGACTACGCCAGCCGCTACCTCACGCCGGTGCTGAAGCGCTTTGCGCCCCGGCATGGCGGGGTCGAGATCCAGCTGGATTGCGAGCAGTCGACCTCGCTGATCCCGCGCGTGGCCAGCGGCGATCTGGACCTGGCCCTGATCTCGCGCGACCACGCCCGGCGCGGCACCCTGCTCTTCCACGAGCCCATGGTGTGGGTGGGCGCGCCGCAGTTCGAGGTCTGGAAGCGCAGCCCGCTGCCCATCGCCGTCTACGAGGAGTCCAGCCTGGGCCGGCGCAGCGCCATCAATGCGCTGGCGCTGCAGGGCCGGCCCTACAAGGTGGTCTACAACAGCTCCAGCCTGGCCGGCCAGATCGCCGCGGTGGAGAGCGGCCTGGCGATCGCGGCGCTGACGCAGTGCAGCGCGCCCGCGCATCTGCAGGTGCTGGGCCTGGCGCATGGCCTGGGCCCGCTGGAGCCGATGCAGGTGGCGGTCTACCGCAGCCAGGCCTCCAAGGGCTCCAAGGCGGTGGACAGCCTGCAGCGCATGCTGGTGCAGACGCTGCGGCACGCGGGCCACTGAGGCGGGCGGGGCCGCGCGCGCCAAAGCCCTGCGCCAGCCCGGGCCGGCCGGCCTGGTGACAATGGGCCATGCCCGCGCAGCCCCAAGCCCATTCCATCGGCTCCTCCAGCCCCGCCGCCTCGCCCCCGGTACCCACTCTGGCCGTCGTCGGCCTGGCGCTTGCCGCCATGGCCAGCGGCATCTCGCTGCGGCTCACTGATGCCTTGCTGCCGCGGCTGGCGCAGGAGTTCGCCATCACGCTGGGCCAGGCCTCGCAGGTGATCACCGTGTTCGCGGTGGCCTATGGCCTGGCGCAGCTGCTGTTCGGACCGCTGGGCGATCGCTATGGCAAGTACCGCGTGGTGGGCTGGGCCTGCGTGGCCTCGGCCCTCACCTCGCTGGCCTGCGCGCTCGCCCAGGGCCATGCCAGCCTGTTGCTGGGGCGCCTACTGGCCGGCGCCACCGCGGCGGCAGTGATCCCGCTGGCGATGGCCTGGATCGGCGATGTGGTGCCCTACGAGCGCCGCCAGGCCGTGCTGGCGCGCTTTCTGATCGGCCAGATCGTCGGCTTTGCGCTGGGCGTCTGGGCCGGCGGCTACACCGCCGAGCACCTGGACTGGCGCACCCCCTTCTTCGTGGTGGCGGGCCTGTTCGTGCTGGTGGCCCTGGTGCTGCAATGGGTGCGGCGCGGCCTGCCCGCCAGCGCCCTGGTCACCCAGCCGCGCCGCGGCCATGTGCTGGCCAGCATGTTGCGCGAGTTCCGGGCCGTGCTGGCGGGGCCCTGGTCGCGCCTGGTGCTGCTGGCGGTGTTCTGCGAGGGCGCGGCCCTCTACGGCGCCTTCGCCTTTGTGGCCTCGCACCTGCACCAGCGCTTTGCGCTCGCGCTCTCCTTCGTGGGCGCGCTGGTGATGCTGTTCGCGCTGGGCGGCCTGGGTTTTGCGCTGGGCGCGCGCCAGCTGGTGGCGCGCCTGGGCGAGACCGCACTGGTGCGCTGGGGCTCGCTGCTGATGGCCGGCGCCCTGCTGGCCGTGGCCCTGGCCCCCAGCTGGTGGTGGGCCATGCCGGCCTGCCTGGTGATGGGCCTGGGTTTCTACATGATGCACAACACCTTGCAGACCCGCGCCACCCAGATGGCGCCCGAGCGCCGCGGCGCCGCGGTGGCGCTGTTCGCCTCCTGCTTCTTCCTCGGCCAGTCGCTGGGCGTGGGCGCGGCCGGGCTGGCGGTGGAGGCGCTGGGCACCAGCTGGCTGCTGGCCCTGGGTGCCGCGGGCGTGCTGCTGGTGGGCTGGAACTTCAACCGCCAGCGCCTGGCCCTGCAAGCGCGGCTGGGGCTGCAGGCCTGAGAATCCGCTTGCTTCAAGCGCGGCAAATGAACCGGAGACACCGACCATGCAACGAGCCACCCTGACCCTGCTGCTCGGCCTGCCGGCCGCCTGCCTGGCCGCCAGCTACGAGCAGCGCGAGGCCGACTGGCGCAACGGCGCCATCGTCTACCAGGTGCTGGTGGACCGCTACGTGCCCTCGGCGAATCTGGCAGCCAAGCGCGCGCTCTACCCCGCGCCCAAGCGGCTGCGTGATTGGTCGGAGCCCGCGCGGCCCGGCGTCTACCTCACGGATGCCAAGCTCAACAGCCAGGAGCTGGACTTCTGGGGTGGCGACCTGGAAAGCCTGGGCACCAAGCTGGACTACATCCAGCAGCTGGGCGCCGATGTGCTCTACCTCAACCCCATCCATCTCGCCTACACCAACCACAAGTACGACGCCTTCGACTTCAAGGCGATCTCGCCCGAGTACGGCAGCCAGCGCGACTTCAGGCAGCTGGCCGGGCAGGTGCACCAGCGCGGCATGAAGCTGGTGCTGGACGGCGTGTTCAACCACATGGGCCGCAATGCGCCCAAGTTCCAGGAGGCCTTGGCCAACCCCAAGAGCCGCTGGCGCGACTGGTTCGCCATCGGCCCGCAGTACGAGGGTGGCGCGCGCGTCTGGACGGGCTTCCAGAACCTGCCCGAGCTCAATCTCGAAAACCCCGCGGTGCGCAACTACCTCTATGCCGCACCCGACTCGGTGGTGCGCAGCTATCTGCGCCACGGCGCCGATGGCTGGCGCCTGGACACCGCCTTCGAGCTGGGCCACCGCTACCTGCGCGAACTCACCGACGCAGCGCACCAGCAGAAGCCCGGCTCGCTGGTGGTGGGCGAGATCGTCAACTACCCGGGCGAATGGCTCAAGTCCATCGACGCGGTGATGAACTTCGGCCTGCGCCAGATCGTGCTGGGCCTGGCCGGTGGCGAGCTCTCCGCCCCCAAGGCCGCGCGCATGAGCGAGCGCCTGCTGCGCGATGCCGGCATCGAGCCCATGCTCAAGTCCTGGATGGTGATCGACAACCACGACCTCCCGCGCATCGCCAACCAGTTCCCCGATGCCGCCCAGCGCCGCATGGTGCAGGCCCTGCAGTTCACCCTGCCGGGCGCGCCCAATATCTACTACGGTGCCGAGCTGGGCATGACGGGCGGACCCGATCCCGAGAACCGCAGCCCGATGCGCTGGGAGCTGCTGCGCGCCGACAACCCCGAGCTTGTTTGGATGAAGCAGCTGGTGGCCCTGCGCAAGCAGCAGCGCGCGCTGCGCGTGGGCGACTTCCGCCTGGTGGAGGCCGAGAGCCTGTTCGCCTTCGAGCGCTACACCGATCGCGCGCTCGACACCGTGGTGGTGCTGGCCAACCCCAGGGCCGAGCCCGTCACCGAGCGCGTGATGATCGCCAACGCCCACCTGATGGACGACACCCCCATGGTCGACGCCCTCGCCCAGCCCGGCGCCGCGGCGGCGGGCACGGTGAGCGCCGGCTTTCTCACCGTCACGGTTCCGGCGCGCACCACCCTGGTGTTGCGGCCCATGGAGCGCGAGCTGGGGGGCTACAGCCGCTACAAGCGGGTGCAGTGAGGAAGGCGGCGGGTTGGCGAGACAGCCAACGAGGCTCAGAATGCCTGGGCGGGCGGTCTTGCCCGCGCTGTTCGATCGTGAGGCACGACGATGACTACGGCGGCCAAGCATCCGATGTCTTTCTTTCACCCCGGCATGCGGCAGCTGCAGGAGGCGCGCGACACCCGCGCCATCGCCGACCGCCTCGAGCAGGTCACCCTGCGCAGCGCCTTCACCGAGGAAGACCGCGCCTTCATCCAGCGCTGCGCCATGTTCTTCATTGCCAGCGCCGACGCCGAGGGCCGCCCCGACTGCTCCTACAAGGGCGGGCTACCCGGTTTTGTGCGCGTCCTCGACGATCACACCCTGGCCGTGCCGGACTACGACGGCAACGGCATGTACCGCAGCTGGGGCAATGTGCTGTTGAATCCCCATGTCGGCCTGCTGTTCGTGGACTTCGAGACCACGCCCAAGCGCCTGCGCGTGAACGGCACCGCGCAGGTCTGCATGGACGACCCTCTGTGCGCCGCATGCCCGGGCGCGGTGTTCATGGTGCGCATCACGGCCACGCGCATCTTTCCCAACTGCCCGCGCTATCTGCACAAGCTGCAATGGGTCGAGCCCTCGGTGTACGCGCCGCGGCCCGGCTACCGCCCGCCGGTGCCGGCCTGGAAGACGTTCGATGCCTTCCGCGATGCGCTGCCGGCGCGGGATCGGGCGGATGATCGCAAGCCTTGACGAGAGAACCGGACCCATCATCATGCTCAATGGAACCTGTCTCTGTGGAGCCGTAGGCTGGACCCTGGCCGGCCAGCCCGACGGTGCGACGGCCTGCAACTGCACCGCCTGCCGGCGTTATGGCGTGCTCTGGGCCTATGGCTTTGAGAACGAAGACATCCAGGTCAGCGGCGTGACCCGGCCCTTCGCGCGCGGCAAGGCGCTGGAGTTCCACTTCTGCCCCCACTGCGGCTGCATGGCCTTCTGGCGCGCGCTGCAGCTCGACGAGCAGGGCCGCCGCCGCATCGCCGTGAACCTGCGGCTGTCCGAGCCGGAGGCGGTGGCCGGCATTCCCATTGACCACTTTGATGGGCTGGACAGCTTTGACGACCTGCCGCGCGATGGGCGCTGCGTGGGGGACTACTGGTTCTGAATCTGTACGCTCGAAAGGTGCAGAATGCCCATCGCATTGAATGCCTAGGAATCATCCCCATGCCCGACGCACCCGCCCCCAAGGTCAAAGGCCCCGCCTCCTACTTCCCATCCATCGAGAAGACCTACGGGCAGCCGATCGAGCATTGGCTGCAGCTGCTGCGCGCCGCCGGCGACATGAAGCATATGGAGCTGGTGAACCTGCTGAAGACCGAGCACAAGCTGGGGCATGGCCATGCCAATGCCTTGGTGGCGCACCATCTGGCGTCGTCCCGGTCCTAGCCAGGCGGCATGAACCAAGCCCTCGCGTCTTTTCTTTTCGCAGCGCCTTGCCTATGGTCGCTCTTGGCCTCCGGCCCGGCCGCGGCCGAGGAGCCGCCGCAGCAGCAGCAACAACAACGCTGCCCCGCCGAGCTGCGCGTGGGCGTGCTGGACTACGAGCTGGCGCCGCTGCTGCTGGGCAAGGACAAATCGGCGCCGCCCACCGGCAAGCTGATCGACTGGATACGCCAGGCCGTGGCCAGGAGCGGCTGCACCCCACGGCTGCAGCTGCAGCGCCTGCCGATCACGCGCGGCCGCGAGCTGCTGGCGCGCAACGAGATCGATATCTGGGGCGTGGCCTTCCCCGGCGCCGAGCTGCTGAGCATCAGCGCGCTGCCCATGCAACAGGACGGCCAGGTCGACGCGCAGCTGGGTTTCTATCTCTCCAGCTATTCGCTCTATGTGGACGGCAACAGCCCGCAGCCGATCAGCTGGGACGGCCAGACCCTGCGCGGCCCCGAGGACATGCGCGTGGGTGTGGCGCCGGTGCCGGCGCTGCGGGCGGTGCTGGCCGAGCGCAACTGGACGCCCGAGAACGGCCTGGATACGCAAAACGTGCTCAACAAGCTGGTGCAAGGCCGCAGCGCCGTGGCCATCCTGCCCGACATGCTGATGGCCACCCAACCCGCCGAGGTGCTGGCCCGCCTGCGCAAGCTCTCACCGCCGGTGCTGACGAGTTGGTACTACTCCCCCATCAGCAAGGACTTCTTCGCCCGGCACCCGGCCTTTGTGCGCAGTTTCTGGCTGGAGATGTGCAAGGCGGGGCGGGCAGAGCAGAGGAGCAGGGTGGGGTGTAGGGAGTAGCTTGGTGCCTGGGGAGGGCCGACCTTCCTGCTGCTCCTGTAGATTTCCGCATAGCCAGCATGCCCGTCCAGATAACTGGGCAGCTCAGGGTTTTTGCCACCGTCAAATCGGGGGGGCAGCAAAGAAATGTTGACGAACCCAGGCACGTCACTCGTGGCACCAAGCTAGCATGCCGGCCAGAAATTTGGATCACCCAAGTGTTGAGGCCAGGGGGAAGAATGAGCATGCATCTATACGGCCGGCTTGCGCTGACGGCCACGCTTGTTGTGACGGGCAGCATGGCATCGGCCGCTACGTACAGCACAACGTTGCTGGACACATTGGGCGGAAGCTTCAGTTCTGCTGCAGCCATCAACAACGCGGGGCAGATAGTCGGCGTCGCGTATACCCCTGGCAATGTCGAGCGGCGCGCCACCCGGTGGAGTGGTTCGTCTGCGATCGACCTTGGCACGCTAGGCGGCACGGATAGTTGGGCGACCGACATCAATGACGCCGGCCAGGTCGTAGGTGCAGCATTCCTCACTGGCAATACTGGGCAGCGGGCCACGCTTTGGAACGGTACGCAGGCGACAGATCTCGGCGTCTTGGGCGGCGCTAGCTCAAGCCTTGCCTACGCGATCAACAACGCCGGGCAGGTCGTGGGCTCTTCCTATATTGCGCCATTTGCACCGCGGCATGCAGTTGTCTGGAACGGGGCCACGCTCACCGATCTTGGGTCCTTTTCAGGACCAGCCGGCAACAGCTGGGCGACGGGTATTAATGACCTTGGGCAAATCGTAGGTGGAGCAAGCGGAGGGGGCAGTCCGTACGGAGCATTCGTCTGGAACGGCGGTGCTGCCAGCTTCCTTAGCGTGGACCTGAGCGAGCAGGCCAAGGCCATCAACAATCTGGGGCAGGTCACGGGTGTTACCTATCTGCTTGGCGACGGCACTTTGCATGGGGTCGTCTGGAGTGGCGCCGCGACCATTGATTTGCCGCCGCTCGCTGGGATGACTCTTAGCCGAGGCAACGCAATCAACAATGCCGGCCAAGTCGTCGGTGACTCCGAAGGCATCAACATGCCCGGGCGGGCGACCCTGTGGGTTGATTCGAAAGCTATCGACTTGAACACCTTCCTCGATCCTGCTTTAGCTAGCGCGGGATGGGTGCTGGAAACAGCCAACGGCATAAACGACAGCGGATCCGTGGTCGGTCGTGCCCGCAATGTGTTGACTGAACAGTATCGAGGCTATCTGCTGGCGGTGACGGCCGTTCCCGAACCCAGCGCCTACGTCTTGATGCTCTTGGGTCTGGCAGGCTTGGCTTTGCTCGCTCGCAACGGCCGCCTGGCTGGCGAGGGCTGTGCCAAGCCTTGAGCCCTGACGACAAGTGGCTGAACTGGATGGACTGGATCGGCTCTGGTGTGCGCCCGTTGCTTTAGGGTGAGCTGCTGCCCCGCTTAGTCTGAGGCGCGTACGTTGGCCGTCCGACGTAAAACTGCCAAGCGACTTTGTCGTACATGTATGGCGCCAGCAGTCTCAAGCGATCACAAACTTACGACCGAAAACCTGATCTGCCCAAACCGCCCTCGCCCGTCCACCGCCGTCAGCGTCTGCTCCCCACTGCGCGACAACTCCAACTGCAGCGGCGCCCCCGCCTTCTCACTCTGCCCCACCAGCTGTCCATTCAGCAACCACGTTAGCCCTTCCTGCGCGCCCACCGCCTGCAGCTTGAGTGCGATGCGGTGCTGGCCCGGCGCGGGGCGCAGCTGGCTGCCGGGTTCGAGGCCGACGATGCGCAAGGCGTCGCCGCGTGGGGTGCGAGAAAAGGCGCAGCCAGGGCTCCAGGGCCAGCGCTCTTGCGGGCTGCGCTGGGCGGCTTCGATCCAGGGTTGCAGCAGGGCGGGCCAGCGGGCGAGTTCCACGCGTTTCGGGCTGGCCTGCGCGGCCGCGGCGCAATCGGGGCGCAGGCGTTGCTGGCGCTGTGTGTCCACCCAAGCCACCTCGATCAGGCTGCCCGGCTGCAGGCGGTCGGGCAAGGTGGGTGGGGTGGCGCCTTCGAGGGTCCAGGCCAGGCGGCGTTGCAGGCAGTGGGCAGGGGCGGTGCTGGCCTCGGCCAGGCCCAGGGGCCAGCAGATGGGCACGGGCTTGACGCTGGCGGGCACATGGCGCGGGGCCAGTTGTTGTTGAGAGCCCAGGGCCGCGGCCAGGTCGCGCAGCAAGGGCGCGGCGCTGTTGGCGCCGAAGTGGCCGGGGTTGGGCGTGCCGTCGGGGCGGCCCATCCAGATGCCCAGGGTGTAGCGGTCGGTCACGCCCAGGGCCCAGGCGTCGCGGAAACCAAAGCTGGTGCCGGTCTTCCAGGCGATGCGTTGCTCGCTCTCGCGAAAGGGCGCACCGGGGCGGCCGCCGCTCTCCAGGATCTCGCGCACGATGTAGGCGGCGCCTTCGCTCATCAGCCGCGTTTCCACCAGCGGCTGTTCGGCGCGCAGGCGTGGCCGACCGGCGATGCCGCCACGCGCCAATGCGGTGTAGGCGCCCACCAGTTCCTCGAGATTGGTGCTGCCGCCACCCAGGATCAGGCTCAGGTTGGGGCTGGCGTTGGCGGGCAGGCGCAGGCGCAGGCCGGCCTGGCGCAGCTGGGCGGCAAAGCGCTCGGGGCCCACGCGTTCCAGCAGGTCCACCGCCGGCACATTGAGCGAGCGCTGCAGGGCCTCCGACACGCTCACCGGCCCGGAGAAATCGGCCTGGAAGTTGCCGGGCGCATAAGCGCCGAAGTTCTGCGGCGCGTCGATCAACAGACTCTCGGAATGGATCAGGCCCTGGTCCAGCGCCATCGCATAGAGAAAGGGCTTGAGCGTGGAGCCGGGCGAGCGCAGGCCGCGCACCATGTCCACATGCGCGGCGCGGCGCAGATCGGAAAAGTCGGCGGAGCCGGCATAGCCGCGCACTTGCAGCGTCTGGTTCTCAACCACCAGGGCGGCGATGGAAACCTTCTCGGGCAGGGTGTTGAGGCGGTCCAGCAGCACCTGCTCCAGGCGCGCCTGCAGGCCGGCGTCGAGCGTGCTGCGTATCACCGAGGCACGCGGCTGGCTGCCCTGCCTGGCCTCCTGCCGCAGGCGTTCGGCCGCCAGCGGGGCGAGCCACTGGGCGCGCAGCGGCGGGGAAAAAAACACGCGCTCGAGCTTGGCATCGGCCACGCTGGCGGCGTCCCACACGCCCAGGGTCTGCATGCGGGTCAAGACCTTGTCGCGCGCGGCCTGGGCGCGGCCGGGGGCGCGGCCGGGGGCGCGGTCGGGCCGCAGCTGCGAGGGCGATTGCGGCAGCGCGGTGAGCAAGGCCGCCTCGGCCTGCGAGAGCTCGCGCGCCGGCTTGCCCAGGTAGCCGCGCGCGGCCATTTCCACGCCTTCCACCATGCCGCCCATGGGCGCGTGGTTGAGGTAGAGCGTGAGGATCTCGTCCTTGCTGAGGTGCAGCTCCAGCTGCAGGGCGCGCAGGATCTGGCGCAGCTTGGCTGAGACGCTGCGGCCGGCGGCGCGGCGGTCCAGCAGGCGCGCCACCTGCATGGTGAGGGTGGAGCCGCCCGAGACGATGCGGCCATGCCGCGCCCATTGCCAGGCGGCCCGGCCCAGCGCCCAAGGGTTCACGCCCGGATGCACGCGGAACCAGCGGTCTTCGTAATGCTGCAGGGCCTGCAGGTAGAGCGGCGACACCTCGGCCAGCGTGACGGCATGGCGCAGCGCGCCGTCCACTTCACTCGCCCAGGCGCGCAGCGGCGTGCCGTCCTCGGCCAGCACCACCAGGGTGGATTGGCCGGCGCCGCTGGGGTCAGGCCTTGCCTCGGGTGGCAGGGGGAAGACCAGCAGATCCAGCGCGGCGATAAGCAGCAGGGCCGGCACGGCCAGGGCGAGGGCCAGGCGGCGCCAGCGCTTGGCTTTTCTTTTCATGCGTGGCCGCGGCGCAAACGCCCCAACAACTCGCTACGGCCCCGCACGCTTGTCCACCACCGTGATCTCCCCCTCCGCCTTGCCGATGCCGCGAATCTCGGGCCGGTACATGTCTTCGGCGTAGGGCGCCGGCACCACGTAGCGGCCCGGGGTCACAGCGCGCACCAGGTAGAAGAGCTCCAGGCGGCTGCCGTCGAGCTTGGCGGCGGCCACGAAGCGGTCGTCGCGGTACTCGGTGTGAACGATGCGCGCGTTGGCGTTGGCGGCCGCGATGTTCGTGCCCTCCACCGCAAACTCGCCGGCCTGCGGGCCCTGGCTGAGGTTGAGGTTCTCCACCTCGAAGCCGGCGGGGATGCGGTCCACCACCAGGCCGTCCTTGATGGCCTGCTTGGCCTGCACGCGCAGGCGCACGATCAGCATGTCGCCGGTGTTGAAAGTACGCGCGCTCACCGGCTTGCCATCGGTGCTGAAGAGCGCCCGCTCGATGCTGATGCGATCGTCCTGCGCGGCCGGCAACTTGACCGGGTAGCCCTGCGCGGCCATCTCCACGAACACGGTGCTGCTGCCCTCGTTCTTCAGGCTCACGCCGGCCTTGAGCTTGGCGGGCTCGATGGGCTGCTGCTGCGTGCCGCTGCCGGCCCAGGCCACGCTGGCGCTGCCGCCCTGCGTGAGGCTGGTCTTCCAGCCCTTCTCATTCGCGCTGGCCGCGCCCATGGCGCTGTTGGCGGCCAGGAAGAGCGCCAGGCGCTCCTGGGTGGAGAAGTAGCGGCGGCGGTCAAAAAAGTCGCCGGCCAGGTCGAACAGCATGCCTTCGCGGCGCTCGTGTGTAATCTGGTGGCGCTGCAGCAGGGCGTAGCCCAGGGCCAGGTCGCGCACCTTGGAGCCGTAGTCGCCCAGCCACTCGCCCCACCACCAACTGCTACCCTCGCTCTGCTCGGGCTGCAGGCCGTAGACGGCCTTCATGGCATCGTCCAGCGCCAGCTTGGCGCGCGCCTCGTCGCCCATCAGCTTGAGCGCCAGGCCCAGGTGGATCAGCGGCAGGGGCGAGCGTGCATTGCCGCGGTAGCTCTCGTGCAGGGTGCGCAAGGTGGCCAGCGGTGCCTTCTGCTCGCGCGCCAGGATGTAGCCGGCGTGCGCGGCCTCGGCAAAGCGCTGGTGCGCCATGCGCAACAGCTCGATCTCGCGGTAGTCGCTCAGTCGGCCGTTGGCATCGCGCTGCAGGGCCTTGGGCGGCTGGGTCTGGAACGACGGCGCGCGCTGGAACTGCTCGGTCAGCGCCTCCAGGCTGCGCTTGAGCAGGGTCTCGGGCACGTTGAAGCCGCCGTCGCGCGCGTCTTGCAAAAAGCCGGTGACATAGGCACTCAGCCAGGCTTCATAGGGGCTGGACGCCGCCCAGAGCCCGAAGCCGCCCTTGGGCTGCTGCATGCCGGAGAGGCGCGCAAAGGCGCCCTCCAGACGCTTGGCACGCTCCTCGCGGCTGATGGGGCTCATGCCAAAGCGCTTGGCGGCGTCTTCGTCGATGTACACCAGGGGGTAGGCGCTGCTGGTGGTCTGCTCCAGGCAACCGTAGGGGTACATCAGCAGATCGCGCACCTGGGCGCGCACATCGATGGGCGGCTTGTCGGAGACGGCCAGGCTGAGCGCGGCCGAACCGGCCCAGTAGGCGTCCAGCAGGGTGGGCTCCACCTTGACGCTGGCGCCGGGCTCCAGCCGCACGCGGCGGATCTCGCGCGTGAGCGGCGTGGTGGGCTGCACCTGCAGCGCGGCCTCGCGCACCAGCTTGAGCGAAGCGCCGGCGCTGACGGTGAGCTTGAGCGGTGCCAGGCCCCAGGCATCGGTGGCCTCGGCCTGGAAGCGCAGCACCTTGCGCTGCTTGTCGGCCAGCTTGATAGAAGGCTCCGGCGTGCCGGTGATCTTGACGGGCGCGCCGGCCTCCAGCTGCACCTTCACCTCCTGCGCGCTTCCGCTGAGGTTGGTCACGTCCAGCGCGATGCTGGCCTTGTCGCCCGGGGCAATGAAGCGCGGCATGGCCAGCTCGGCCACCAGGGGCGCGGCGATCACGCTCTCGGCCTGGGCGCTGCCGTAGCTGTCCGCGCTGCTCACCACCGCCATCAGGCGCAGCGTGCCGTTGAAGTCCGGCAGCTTGAGGTTCAGCCTGGCCTCGCCCTTGGCGTCCAGCTGCACCGGGCCGCTGAACAGGTCCACCAGCAAGACCTTGCGCGGCATGCTCTGCGTGTCGCGCTTGCCGGCATCGCCGCCGAAGCGCTGCTTGGCCTGGGTACCTTCCATCTTCTCGATCAGCTTGCCGTAGAGGTCCAGCATGTCGGCGCCGTAGCGGTGCTTGCCGAAGAAGAAGTCCACCGGATCGGGGGTCTTGTAGCGGGTGATGTTGAGAATGCCCAGGTCCACCGCCGAGACGGTGACGACGGCCGGCTTGCCCGCCAGCGCGGGCGCCTTCACCAGCACGGGCAGCTGGCTGTCCGGCGTGGCCTTGGCCGGCGCCTGCAGCTCGAGCTTGACCTTGCGCTCCTCGCGGTACAGCGGCAGATGCACCAGGCCCAGCGCACGCGCGGGGGTGACGCGGTCGCCCTGGCTGCCGGGGCGGAAGGCGGCCACGGTGATGTAGAGGTCGTGGCGTTGCCAGTCAGCGGAGACGGGGATCTCCACCTCGGTGCCCTTGGCGCTCACGCTCAGGCGCTTGGCGTAGAGCACGCGGTCGCCCTCCACGGTGAGCAGGGCCTCGCCGTCGTGCGGCGGCTTGATGCTGAGCTTGGCCACGGCGCCGGGCTTGAAGGGTGCGCCCTGCAGCTTGAGCTGCACGCGGTCGGGGCGGTTGCCCATGTCGTCGGCGTCTTGTGCGCCCCAGCCGGCGTAGAAGGCGTAGCGCAGGGTCTGCTGGGTGGCCGGGTCGCTGATCTCCAGGCGGTAGCGGCCCCAGCGCACCGGCAGGGCCAGCTTGCTGCGCGCCTCGAGCTTGAGCGTGCGCGCCTCCACCACTTCCTCGCTGGTGTTGTAGCCGGAGTTCCAGCCGCGGCCGTCGTCATAGCGCCAGTACCACTGGCGTTCCTCGTAGATCAGCTTGACCGTGACCTCCTTGGCGGGCTTGAAGTTGCCGGCGGCGTCCACCCGGGTGAGCTCGAACTCGGCCAGCGCGCCTTCCTGCGCGACGTTGCGATCGAACATCGGGCGCACGGCCAGCAGCTCGGCGGCGGGCCACCAGCTGCGCTCGATCGAGCGCACCACCGGCCGGCCGCCCGACTCCAGCAGGCTGAAGCTGCCGCGCACCAGCATGGGCGAGTGGCGCTCGCTCAGCTTGGGCGCCAGCTGCAGCTCGGCATGGCCCTTCTCGTCCAGCTCCTGGTCGCCCAGGTCCTCGCGGCTGCGCTGCTTGTCGTCGGCAAAGTCGCCGAACAGGAAACCGGGCAGCTTCTGCGCCAGCGGGTTGAGCTGGCGCTCGGCATAGACGCTGGCCTGCAGGCGGTTGCCCGCGGCGGGAGCGCCGTAGAGGTAGTCGCCCTGTACCTGCACGGCCAGCGCGGTGTCGCCGCCATGCATCACGCCCTCGGCGGCCTTGAGTTCCAGCTTCATGCGCTCGGGCAGGAACTCCTCGACCTTGAAGCTCCATTGCGCATCCGGCTGCTTGGCGGCCGGGTCCACGCGGGCCTGCAGGGTCCAGCTGCCGGTGGGGGCGTCGGCTGGCAGGGTCAGGGCTTGCTGGTAATAAGCCAAGGATGAGGCGGCCCCCGTGCTGCCGGGTTTCACCAGCTGGTTCACCAGGCTGCTGCCATCGGGCTTTTTGAGCGTGAGGGTCAGCGGCAGGGGTTTGGCGGGTGCGCGGCCATCGGCATCGCGCGCCAGCACCGAGACCTGGAAGCTCTCACCCGGCCGGTACAGATCGCGGCCGGCGTAGATGAAGAGCTTGTTGTTGCGCGAGGCATGGCCGGTGGCGTCGAACTCCGAGAGATCCAGCGCCGGGTCGCGCAGCGCCAGCACCGACATCTCTTTGCCGTTGCCGCGCCTTGCCAGCAGGGCGCGCGCGTTGTTCTCGCTGCGACCCTTGAAGACGGCATGGCCATCGCCATCGCTCTGTGCCTGGCCCAGGGCCTTGCCCTGCTCGTCCACCAGCGAGAGTTCGATGCCGCTGAGCGAGCGCCCGCTCTTGAGCGAGGTGGCAAACACGTCCAGCTGCTCGGCATGGCGGCGCACATGCAGGCCGATGTCGGTGACGTAGTAATGCGTGACCTGGTAGTCCCAGCCAAAGCGGCCTGGCTGGCTCATCACCGCCACATAGATGCCGGGCTCCTGCAACTCCTTGATGCGCTCCACCGGCAGGTAGCTGACGTTGCGGCGGTTCGGCCGCGCATCCGTCGCGAAGCGGCCGATGTAGACGCTGTCGGACATCTCGCGCAGCTGGTCGAGGATGTAGCCGCCCACCTGGCCCTTGAGCCGGCGCGCGCCGTCGTCCCAGTAGTAGCCGCCCTCGTACTCGCCATCCTCACCATTGTTCTGCTGCGCGCGGCGTTGTTCCTCGCGCCGGCCACCCACCTGCTCCAGAAAGCGCGGCAGGGCCTCGGGCTTGATGCGCAGGAACTGCACATCCACCTCGGGCGTGTTGACGCTCACCACCGGCAGGCCGCCGTTCTGCTCGGCCGGCAGCACCACGCCGCGGCTGGCGAAGTAGAAGCTGGTGGGCATGGCTTCGCTCAGCAGCTCGCAGCTCTGCGGCGTGGCCAGCTTGGCGCCCGACTTGGCGGCCAGCTCGGCGTTCAGCGTGAGGCGGTATTTGCGCTCCGGCGTCACATAAGGCAGGTAGAGCACGCGCGGGTTGTCGCCCAGCACCCAGCGCGCTTCCAGCGGTTTCGCGTCCTCGGGCTTGCCGTCCTTGGCGCCTTCGCTGGCCTTCAGCAGGGCGCCGAAGTCCTGGCGACGGTCCAGCGCCTGGGTGAAGCTCACCGCGATGGCGGGCGAGCCGTCGAAGATGCGCGCCTTGCATTCGCTGAAGGCAAAGGCGGCCTGCTCGCCGCCGATATCGGCGCTGCTGCCTAACTCATTCGCGCCGCGCCCTTGCCAGGCCTGCCAGCCTAACCATCCGCCTGCTGCTGCACCCGCCACCGCCAGGGCCGCGAGCCCGAACTTGATTGCCTTAGCCGCCATGCCTGTCGCTCCCCGAATTTCGGGGCAGTGTATGCGAGCCGGATGGGCCCGCAGGCGGCAATGCAGCGGCAAGAAAAAAGTCCCGCCGGGGCGGGACTTCACGGCTCAGGTTTGCGGCTGCGCTCAGGCCCGGCGGCGGCGCGCCGCGCCGATGCCCAGCAGCGCCACACCGACGAGGGCGAAGGAGCCGGGTTCGGGCACGCGGTTGCCGGCCTGACCGTCGTAGGCCAGCGCGTTGGCGAACAGCTGGCGGTAGTCGCCGTTGCCGCCGCCATAGGTCACCGCGTTGGGGAACAGCGAAATGTCGATCACGTTGCGGGCGCCGTTGATACCCACGAAGGCGCGGCCGTCATCCCAGGAGGCCACCAGATCGGCGCCGACGTCCAGGCTGTTGTTCCAGTCGCCGCGGTAGTAGCTGGCGCACACCGAGTTCACGCCCGCCATGATGGGGCTGCTGCTGTCGTGGCTGCCCAGGCAGGCGGCGCTGTAGGCGTCGGTGCGGCCCGAGACGAAGGGCGCGTAACCGCTGCTGGCGATGCGGCCGGCGTTGGGCACTTCCTGGCCCACGAAGGTGGCGCGCACCACATGGCCACCGGCGTCGACATAGTCGGCCAGCAGGTTGCCAAGCGCGCTGGCGTTCGCCGGGTAGGCATTGCTCCAGAACAGCACCGAGTCGAACTGCTGCAGGAAGGCCAGGCTCGGCGTGCCGGACTGGGCGCCAAAGGTGCCGGAGTTGGCCAAATCGAAGCGGGCGTCGCTGCCGATGAGGTCGTTCATCACCGCGCCCAGGTTCGAGTCCGCGCCCAGGAACAGCGACTTGATGGGGCCGGCATGGGCCGAGAGGGAAATCAGCATCGAGGCGGCGAGGCCCAATGTCCACGCCAACGGCTTGTTCTTCATAAAGGTGCTTCCTTGTGTGTTCTTGTGCTGGCTAGAGGTGCCAGTGCAGCCATGCTAGGTCGGCCGTGATGCCAGCGGTGCGCTCGGACTCCCCGCATCGGAGGGGGCGGCAACACCGTCATTCGTGAACTGTTTCGCGGAACCGCCGTCTTCCGCCACACAGGCCGGCCACAGGCTCTGGCCGCTGCTGAATTGGCGCTCGATGCCGGTGATGGGGTCCTGGAATTCGAGGCGCCGGGCCAGCAGTTGCAGCGGCTCGCGGTAGTCTGGCTCGGCCTCCTCGGGACGCAGCTGCGGGTAGATGCGGTCGCCGCGGATGGGAATGCCCAGCGCGCTCATGTGTGCGCGCAACTGGTGCTTCTGGCCGGTACTGGGGCGCAGCTCATAACGCGCCCAGCGCTCCCCCAGCCGTTCCAGCAGATGGATCTCGGTCTCGGCATTCGGCTCGCCTTCCACCTCGTGCATCTGCATGAAGGCCTCGGCGCGCTCCTGCAGGCGGCTGCGGTAACTGAGCGGCAGCCGCAGTTCGGCGCGCCAGGGCGCGATCGCTTCGTAGACCTTCGCGACGCTGCGCTCGCGGAACAGGCGCTGGTAGGCATCGCGGCTGGCGGGCTTGATGGCGAAGAGCGTGAGGCCGGCGGTCTCTCGGTCCAGCCGGTGCACCGGCGTGAGCGTGGCGATGCCGGTGCGGCGCTTCAGTCGGGTCAAGAGGGTCTGCTGCACATAACGGCCCGTGGGCGTGACCGGCAGAAAGTGCGGCTTGTCGGCCACCAGCAGCTCATCGTCCTGGAACAGGATCTGCTCCTCGAAGGGGATCTCATGCTCCTGGGCCAGCCAGCGCCAGTAGTAGATGCGGCGCCCGGCGCGGTAGGGGGCCTCGGGGGGCAAGACCTGGCCCCGCTCGTCCAGCACCTCGCCGGCGGCCATGCGGGCGCGCCAGTCGGCGCGGCTCACCAGGTTCAGGCGCTCGGCGATGAAGTCCAGCAGCAGCGGCCAGGCGCCGGATGGGCAGGCCAGCGCGCTGGCGCTGACGCCCTCGCGCAAGGGAAGTTCCAGCTTGGCCGGTCTGGCCATTACTCGATCTGGGGCCCGCCCTTGGCGCGCTCGTCCATATAGCGGTTGATGCGCTGGCGGTCCGCCTCGTCGAGCTGATCGCCGCGCCAGGCGCGCAGCCAGGCCTCGCGGTTGGGGTCCTGGGCCAGCTTGCGCACCGCGACGTCGATCGCCTCGATGTGCCGGCGACCCTCGGCATTGCGGCTGCAAGCCACCGTCGCCACCCCGGTGCTGCGCGTGTCGGCCAGCGGGATCTTCACCAGTTCGCCCTGGGCCTGGTTGCTGCGCATGAATTCGTCCGCGGTCGAAGGGTAGTCGAGCGTGTAGTCCATGCGCTTGACCCTGAGCATGGCAAGCAACTGCATCGTGCGTCCGGCGTTCACCGTCTTGGGTCCATTCGCGCCCAGCTCTTTCAGCAGGCCGTCGATCTTGGGGCCATAGGAGCGATCGCGCGGCAGCAGACCGACCAGGTCGCTGCGCTGCAGCAACTCGGAGAGCTGCAGCGGCTGGCTCAGCGACTCGAAGCGCGGCAGGCTGTCACGGTGCACGATCACGTGGATCTGGCGCGAAAAGAGGGCGGGATGGGTGTGCGTGAAGTACAGCCAGCCGAGCCGCTCGGGCGTGCGCACATGCAGCACCGAGCAGATCGTCTGGCCCTGGCGCACCATGCTCTCGAAGCGCGCCAGGCTGGCATCGACGAACTCATGCTGGAACTGCGGCATGCGCGCGATCAGCAGGCGCAGCATGCCGTCCAGTTCGCCATGGCCCAGGTCGGCCGGTTTGAGCGGCGGCCTGCCGTCCACATAGCTCAGATGTGGGGGCAGGTCTTGCATCAACCAGCGCACGGTGTCACCTGCCTGGGCAAGGGCTCCGCCGGCCTGGCCGGCGAGGGCCAAGGCCATCAGAGCCTTGCCGAAGAAGTGACGCATGGATACGGGCTCAGTCGCCTTCGACCCACTCGATGCGCGCACCCAGCGAGCAGATGTTCTCGACGAAATGCGGGTGCGCGCGGCGGATCGGCGCGGCATGGCGTATCACCGAGCGGCCCGGGATGCTGGCCGCCACCATCAAGAGGGCGATGGCCACGCGGATGATGTAGGGGCTTTCCACCTCGGCCGCATGCAGAGGCTTGCCGCCGAAGGTGACCATGCGGTGCGGGTCGGAGAGGAAGGCATGGGCGCCGAACTTGGAGAGTTCGCTGGTCCAGCCCATCGCGCCGTCGTAGATCTTGTTCCAGAACATCACGCTGCCCTCGGCCTTCACGCCCAGGGCCACGAAGATGGGCAAGAGGTCCACCGGCAGGTAGGGCCAGGGGGCGGCCTCCACCTTCTGCAGGATGTTGCGGGTGAAGGGCTCCTTGACCTTGAGCGCGCCGGTGGTGATGGCGCGCGACCAGCCGTCCTTGTGCTCGATGCGGACGCCGAACTTTGCGAATGTGCGGTCGATCAGCGGGAACTGCTCGGGTTGCGAGTTCTTCACCTGCACATCGCCGCCGGTGATGGCGCCCAGCGCCAGGAAGGTGACGATCTCGTGGAAGTCCTCGGCAAAGGTGAAATCGCCACCGCCCAGCTTCTCGACACCGCTGATCTTCAGGCGCGAGGTGCCCAGGCCTTCGAGCTTGCAGCCCAACATCTGCATGAAGGCGCAGAACTCCTGCACATGCGGCTCGCTGGCGGCGTTCATCAGCGTCGAGGTGCCCTCGGCCAGCGCGGCGCAGAGCACGAAGTTCTCGGTGGTGGTGACCGAGGCGTAATCGGTCCAGTGGTCGTTGGCGCGCAGCCGGCCCGGCACGTTCAGCAGCAGGCCGTCGCTCTGGCGCTCCACCACCGCGCCAAAGCGCTCGAACACCTCCACATGCGGGTCGATCTCGCGCGCGCCCAGGGTGCAGCCCTTCACATCGTCCTCGATGCGCGCCGCGCCGAAGCGCGCCATCAGCCCCGGCACCAGCATGATGCTGGAGCGCATCTCCTCGGGCAGGCGGTCGCTGGCCGGGTCGAAATGCGTGCTCTTGTGGTGCACGTCGAGGATGCCGGTCTGGAAGTCCACCTCCACCGAGCTGCCCAGGCTGCGGAACACCTCGAGGATCTTCTTGACGTCGGTGATCTCGGTGATGCCGCGCAGCCGCACCGGCTCGGCGGTGAGCAGGGTGGCGCACAAGATGGGCAGGATGGCGTTCTTGTTGGCCGAGGGAATGATGCGGCCGGCCAAGGGGGTGCCGCCGTGGACGATCAGATTGGACATGGGGAGGAGCTTGGGCTGCGGGGCGCTGAGCGGGATGACTGCTCTGATTATCGGGGCAGCGCCAAATCCTCAGCCGCCCGGGTCCAATCGCCGCGCGCGCGCCAGGCGCCAGGCTTCGGCCGGGTCGCCCTCGAACACCTGTTCGGCGGTGGTGGCGGTTTCCTGCAAGTGGGTGTCGATGGCGATGCGCTTGTCGAACACAAAGCATTCGCCCTGCCAGTCGGCCGCGGCGTCGGTCATGGTCTCGAAGTAGTTGAGGATGCCGCCGTCCAGCTGTGCCACCTTCAGGCCCAGTTGCTGCTGCATCCAGCCGCCCATCTTCTCGCAGCGTATGCCGCCGGTGCAGTACATGGCCACGGTCTTGCCGGTGCGCTTCCATTCGTCGGCATGGGCCTGCACATAGGCCGGGAAATCGCGGAAATGGCGCACGCCGGGATCGATGGCGCCCTCGAAGCGGCCCAGCCGCCATTCGAAGCTGTTGCGGTTGTCGATCAGCACCACGTCCTCGCGGCGCATCAGCTCGCGCCATTGCTGCGGCGAGACATGGGAGTCGGGCAGGTCGGCCAGGCCGCTCACGCCGGGCAGGCCGAAGGCCACCAGCTCGGGCTTCACATGCACCTTGAGCAGGGTAAAGGGCGAGCGTTCGCAGGGGTTGTGTTTGTAGTGGATGCCGGTGAAGGCGCCGGCGAAGGCCGGGTCGGTCTGCAAGGCCTGCTCGAAGGTCTGCATCTCCGGCGGGCGGGCGCTCACCGCGGCGCTGATGCCCTCGGGCGCCACCAGGATGTTGCCGCCCAGGGCATGGCCCAGCTCGCGCAAGTGCTGGGCCACGCGCTCGGGCTCCGCCAGGGGCACGAACTTGTAGAAGCTGTTGTGCAGGAACGCGGGCGAGGGATCCATTACACGTACAGCGCGGCGTCGAAGCTGGGCTCGGGGCGCGGCCACAGGGCCAGACCGCCGGCCAGGGTGAAGACCTGCGCATGCCCGGCGCGTGCCAGCGCCAGCGCGGCCTGGGCGCTGCGGTTGCCACTGCGGCAGAAGCACACCAGGGCGGAGGCCGTTGCCAGTTCGGGCAGGCCCCATTGGGCGGGTGGCTCGCTGAGCAGGCGCGAGAGCGGCATCGCCCGCACCTGGGTGCCGGCCTCGAAACGAGGCGCCTGGGTGAGGCGCTGCTCGTAGAGCTCGCGCACGTCGAGCAGCAGGGTGTCGGGCCGGCGGGCCAGCAACTCGCTCAGGCCCTTGGGGTCGAGTACGGATGGGGCCTCGCCGGCGCCGGCAGGGGCCTGGGCCGTCACGGTGGCTGCTTCTTCCGCCTCGCGGCTGACGCGCAAGGCCTCGCCGCAGGCGCGGATGCGCGCACAGGCCTCGGCGATGAAGGCCTCGTCCGCCACCGGTCCGAAGGACATGCGGATCGCGCCGGCGCTCTGCCAGGCGGGCAGGCCCATGGCCTCCAGCACGAAGCTGGGCGCGGCCTTGGCGGCGCTGCAGGCCGAGCCACCGCTGACGCGCACATCGGCGGCGTCGAACAGATCCAGCAGCAGCTTGGAAGGGGTGCCCGGCACGGCAAAGTTGAGCGTGGTGGGCAGGCTTGTTTCCAGCGGCGCATTCAGCACCAGCGCGGGGAAGGCGGCGCGCAGGGCCTCCAGCAGGCGCAGGCGGAACTGCTGCAGCGCGGCGCCGTCGCGGAAGCTCGATCCCTCCTCCAGCGCGGCCAGCACCGCGCCCAGTGCGGCGATGCCCGACATGTTCTCGGTGCCCGAGCGCAGGCTGCCCTCCTGGCCGCCGCCGGCGATCAGCGGCGTGAAGGGCGCGCCCTCGCGCACATAGAGCATGCCTATGCCCTTGGGCGCATAGAGCTTGTGGCCGGAGAAGGGCGCGTAGTCGATGCCCAGGGCCTGCAGGCGCAGGTCCAGCTTGCCCAGGCCCTGCACGCCATCCACCATCCAGTAGCCCGAGCGCCCGGTCTGACCGGCCAGCGCGGTGGCAATGCCGGCCAGATCGCTCACCACGCCGGTCTCGTTGTTGGCGGCCATGGTGCAGACGAGGCCGGCACGGCCGGCATGCGCGCGCAGCCAAGCCAGGTCGTGGCGGCCGTCGCTACCGACGGGAATCGCCTGCAGCGTGCAGCCCAGGCCCAGCAAGTCGTTCCAATGCCGCAGCGCCTCGGGCACGGCCTTGTGTTCGGTGGCGCCATAGAGCAGCAGCTCGCCCACCGCTTCGCCCGCCGCGCGGCGCTGGCGCAGCGCATGCAGGGCCGAGAGCACGGCGGTCTGGATGCCCTCGGTGGCACCGCTGACGAACAGCAGCTGGCCGCTCTGCACGCCCAGCACGCGCCTGGCGCGGGCGCGCGTGGCGTCCATCGTGGCGCGCGCCTTCAGGCCGGTGCTGTGCACGCTGCTGGGGTTGCCGAAATCCTCCGCCATGGCCGCGAGCGCGGCCTGCCGGGCTTGCGCCAGCACGGGCGTGGTGGCGTTGGCGTCAAGGTAGATTTCCATGGGGCGGGTGGCGCAGGCGTGACAAGGCTGTCATGTTAATGCGCCCGCCCCAACGGGCTGCGTGGGTCAGCGCGGTCGGCGCCGCCAGGCCAGGCCGCCGAGGCCGGCCAGCATCAGCAGCCATGCCTGCGGCTCGGGCACCGCCGTGACCTCGAAGTCAAGCCGGTTCAGGCCTACGTTGTAGGCGGAATCCTGCCATTCGATCACCCAGCCCTGCGCCGACGCGGCGGCGCCGAAGCTGAGTGCGGTGGCGGTATTGGTATCGGTGTTGCCCGCGGTCACGGCGCCCTGCAGCAGGGTTTGCGCGCCGCCCAGCTCATAGACCCAGACCTGGGTGCCCAGGCTGCCGTCCAGGTAGGCCCCGAGGGCAAAGCCGTTCAGCTTGACCTGGTAGCCGGGCTGGGCCCATAGCGTGATGCGGGCGTGTGAGCCGTCGTCGGCGCTGCCCGCATAGATGGCGCTGGGCAGGTCGTTGTAGCCGTCTTTCCACCAAGCCAGGGTCCAGTTGTCGGCCGTGCTGAGGTCGCGGTATTCGATGTGCAGGCCGGGCTGGTCGCCCAGGCCCTGCAGCACCGGACCGCCGGAACCTGGGTCGCAATTGACGGCCGGGCCGGCGCCGTCCCAGTCGGAGCCGCAGCCGGCCACGCCATCGAAGCTCAGCACCGTGGCTTGGGCCGACGTGCAGAGGGTGAGGACCAACAGGCAGGCGAGTGGCGAGGTCTTCATGAGCGTACTCCCGGGGACCAAAGGGCCGGCCCAGTCTAGTCATCTGGGGCGCCGCGTCCAGCCCCCTGTTTGAAGCGCCCACCTACAATCCCGCAGCCCCGACTGCCCTTGCCCCATGACGCTCGCCACCCGCCTCGCCGTTGTGCCCCAGTATTTGCTGCCCAAGCAGGCCCTGACGCGCCTGGCGGGGGCGTTTGCACGCGCCCGGCTGGGCGGCCTCACCACCTGGGCGATCCGCCGCTTCGTGGCGCGCTACCAGGTCAATATGGCCGAGGCCGACCGCTCCCGGCCCGAGAGCTACGAGAGCTTCAACGAATTCTTCACGCGCCCGCTCAAGCTGGGCGCACGGCCGATCGCCCGGGCCGAGCTGGTGTGCCCGGTGGACGGCGCGATCAGCCAGTTCGGTGCCATCCAGGGCGAGCAGATCTTCCAGGCCAAGGGCCACCAGTTCAGCACCACCGCCCTGGTGGGAGGCGACGCCCAGCTGGCCGCGCAGTTCCAGGACGGCGTGTTCGCCAACCTCTATCTGAGCCCGCGCGACTATCACCGCATCCACATGCCCTGCGCCGGCCGGCTCACGCGCATGATCCATGTGCCGGGCGAGCTGTTCTCGGTGAACCCGACCACCGCCGCCGGCGTGCCGGGCCTGTTCGCCCGCAACGAGCGCGTGGTGTGCGTGTTCGAGAGCACCAAGGGCCCCTTCGTGCTGGTGCTGGTGGGCGCCACCATCGTCGGCTCGATGGCCACCACCTGGCACGGCGTGGTGAACCCGCCCCGCCCCGGCCATCTGCGCGAATGGTTCTATGAGGACCAGCGCATCGACCTCGCCCAGGGCGAGGAGATGGGCCGCTTCCTGCTCGGCTCCACCGTGGTGATGCTGTTCCCCAAGGGGCCGCTGGCCTTCAACCCGGCCTGGCAGCCGGGCGGCGCGGTGCGCCTGGGCGAGGTGATGGCAACGGCTCAGCCAGCATCGAAATAAGGGCACGCAGCGCCGGGCTGGTCTGGCGCCGGCCCGGGTAGTAGAGGGCAAAACCCGTCCCCGGCGGGCACCAGTCGCCCAGCACCTGCCGCAGCCGGCCGCTGACCAGATGCGGGCGCGCCGCCAGCTCGTAGACATAGGCATAGCCGATGCCGTCCAGCGCGGCGGCCAGGGCGACGCTCTGGTCGTCCACGCTCAACGCGCCGGCCGGGTCCAGCGCCAGGCGCTCGGCGCCCTGCTCGAACTCCCAGCGGAAATAGGCACCGCTGGCGAAACGCTGGCGCACGCAGGGCAGCTGCAGCAGCTGCCGCGGATGGGCGGGCGCGGGCGCAGCGGCCAGCAAGGCGGGCGAGGCCACCACCACGAAGCGTTGCGGGCCGCCCAGCGGCACGGCCACCATGTCCTTGGGCAGGCGCTCGCTGAAACGCACGCCGGCATCGAAGCCCTCGGCCACGATGTCGACCAGCGCGTCCTGGGTGCAGAGCTCCAGCTGCACGCGCGGGTACGCGGCCAGGAAGCGCGCCAGGATGGGCGTGAGCAGCAGCCGGGCGGCGCTGCGCGGCACCGACAGGCGCAGCGTGCCGCCGACCTCGTTGCGCAGCTCGCCCAGATCCGCGAAGGTCCGGGCCAGGCTTTGCAGCGCCGGCCGCGCCTGCTCCAGCAGCTGCTGGCCGGCGGCGCTGAGCGCCACGCTGCGCGTGCTGCGCAAGAGCAGGGGCACGCCCAGCTGCTGCTCCAGCCGGCGCACCGCCTGGCTCACCGCCGAGGGGCTCAGCTGCAGCGCCAACGCGGCGCGCCGGTAGCTGCGTGCCTCGGCCACCGCCACAAAGATGCGCAATTGCTGGAGTTCGGGCTCGTCCATCGCGGCATTGTGGCGCGGCCGCGGCTCAACCCTGCAAGGCCTGCAGCCGGCCCAGGGCCCGCAGCGTCTGCAGGCAGGCCTGCGCCACCTCCTGGCCCTTCTTCACGAAGTGCGCGGCGAAGTAGCGCTGGTGCTCCTCGTGCTCGTGGAAGTGGTGCGGGGTCAGCACGGCGGAGAACACCGGTACATCGCAGTCCAGCTGCACGCGCATCAGCGCGTCGATGACGGCGCTGGCCACGAACTCATGGCGGTAGATGCCGCCGTCCACCACCAGGCCGCTGGCGATGATGGCCTGGTAGCGGCCCGAGCGCGCCAGGCGCTGCGCATGCAGGGGAATCTCGAAGGCGCCGGGCACCTCGAATTCGTCGATGTGATCGAGCGGATGACCCTGGGCCTGTAGTTCGGCCTTGAGCGCCTGGCGCGCCTGGCCGACGATGTCGCGGTGCCAGCCGGCGCTGACGACGGCGATGCGCGGGGTGGTGGGGGAAGTGACAGAAGAAAACTGATTCATGTGAAGCTCCAACAGCTTGGTGACAAGAATCAGGGCAAGCACGCAAACGCACGGCGGCGCCGGGCCTGGCGTGTGGAGGGACCACCGCCAAGCCCGGCGCGCGCCGCGCACTCGCGTTCTCTTTCATCCGGACTGTGACCGTCGGCCCTGGCATCGCACCAGATCTGCTGACCTCGCGGCCTGGCGGCCGCGGGCGCTCGCGGGCTCGCATGAAGGCATGCATACCGCCGGTGGGGAATTCCGCCCCGCCCTGAGAACGCTGCCGGCTCTTGCGAACCGGCGGGGCGATTGTAGGCAGGCGCTGTGAAGCCGGGCTGCACAGGGCGTGCAATGGCGCGAGGCTGGCGCGCGCTTTCGCCGATGGGCAAGATCGCGGTCTCGAACATCCACGGCGAAGAGGACCTCACATCATGCGATCCGATCAGGTGCAACACTGGGCTGCGTTCTCAGACGGCGAGCAGGGCGGCAACCCGGCCGGGGTGCTGCTGGGCGCGACGCTGCCGCCCGCAGCCGAGATGCAGGCGCTGGCGGCTTCGCTGGGCTATTCGGAAACCGTGTTCGCCGCGCCCCTGGGCGATGGCGATTGGCGGGTGCGCTATTTCTCGCCCGCGGCGGAGGTGCCTTTCTGCGGCCACGCCACCATCGCGCTGGGCGCCGCGCTGGCGCAGGCGCATGGGGCGGCGCGCTACGATTTGCAGCTCAACCATGCCCGCATCAGCGTGGAAGGGCAGCAGGCCGGCGCGCTGACGGCGGCCGCCCTGCAGTCGCCGCCCTCACGCAGCGCGCCCGCCGCACCGGCCCTGCTGACCGAGGCGCTGGCCCTGTTCGGCCTGGCCGCGCAGGAGCTGGACGCGCGCCTGCCGCCGGCGCTGGCCCATGCCGGCAACGACCATCTCCTGCTGATGCTGCGTGCGCGCGAGCGCCTGGCGGCCATGCACTACGAGTTGGAGGCCGGGCGCCGCCTGATGCAGGCCCACGGCCTCACCACCATACTGCTGGGTTGGGCGGAAACGCCGCGCCTCTTCCACACGCGCAATGCCTTCGCCATCGGTGGCGTGCTGGAAGACCCGGCCACCGGTGCCGCCAGCGCCGCCCTGGGCGGCTATTTGCGGGACATCGCCTGGCCGCACGAGGGCAGCATCGAGATCGTGCAGGGCGAGGACATGGGCATGCGCTCGCGCCTGCGGGTGGAGATCGCAGGGGAGGCGGGCGCCTCGCTGCGCGTCTCGGGCACGGCGCGTCAGCTGCGGGCCTGAGCCAGCAGCTCGCCGGCCGCCGCCGCGCCGAGCGGCCGGCCGAGGTGGAAACCCTGCAGCTGGGTGCAGCCCAGCGCCTCCAGGGCCTGCGCCTGATCTTCCGTCTCCACTCCTTCGGCGACGATCTCCAGCCCCAGCGAATGGCCCAGCGCGCAGGTGGCGCGCAGCACCGCCGCCGCATCGGCGCGCGGCAGAGGCTCCACCATGCTGCGGTCCAGCTTCATGGTGCTGATGGGCAGCTTGCGCAACATCGTCAGCGAGGACTGGCCGGTGCCGAAATCGTCCAGCGAGCACAGCACGCCGGCGCGCTTGAGCTGCTCCAGCTGCGGCAGCACATGGCCCAGGTGGCCGATCGCGGCGGTCTCGGTGATTTCGATCTCGATCGCCGCGTGCGGCAGGCCGGCCTGATCCAGCATGCGCAGCACCTGTTGCGCAAAGTCAGCGTCCTCGAATTGCAGCGGCGACACGTTGACCGCCACCGTGGGCACGGCCGCGTAGCGGGCATGCCAGTCGCGCAGCTGGGTTATGGCGGTCTGCAGGATCAGCTCGCCCAGCGCCCTGATCTGGCCGGTGCGCTCGGCCGCGGGCACGAATTCGGCCGGGCTGACGCGCGTGCCGTCGGGCCGCTGCCAGCGCGCCAGCGCCTCGAAACCGCACAGCCGGCGCGTGCCGGCGCGGAACTTGGGCTGGTACTCCAGCAGGATCTCGCCGGCCTGGATGGCCTGGGCCAGCGCCTGCTCGGCCTGCAGGCGTGCGCGCGCGGCGCGGTTCATGCCCTTGTCGAAGAACACATAGGAATTGCCCG
>Ga0208398_100467_pt1 | contig 26673 bp, 26 predicted proteins | sample LakWasMe79_HOW10_2_FD_183905 | JGI IMG/M metagenome (GOLD analysis project Ga0208398, IMG submission 183905) | Freshwater sediment methanotrophic microbial communities from Lake Washington under simulated oxygen tension - Sediment Metagenome... | ecosystem: Environmental > Aquatic > Freshwater >...
TGGGCCGCTATGTCGATACCGTGGGCGCGGCGTCGGCCAAGCTGGCGCCGGTGGGCAGTTATGTCGACACCGTCGGGGCGACGGCCGCGAAGCTGGCACCTTTGGGCAGTTATTCGGACACGGCCGGTGCCTCGTCGCCCAAGCTGGCGCCGCTGGGCAGCTACGTGGACACGGTCGGCGCTGCGTCAGCCAAGCTCGCGCCGCTGGGCCGCTATGTCGATACCGTGGGCGCCACTTCGGCCAAGGTGGCGCCTTTGGGCAGCTATGTCGACAGCGTGGGTGCTACGGCTGCAAAACTGGCACCACTGGGTAGCTACGTGGATACGGTCGGGGCTGCGGCTGCCAAGCCCGCGCCACTGGGGCGCTACGTCGATACCGTGGGTGCCACCGCGGCCAAGTTGGCGCCGGTGGGCTATTTTGTTGGCAGCACAGGTCAGTCCGCGCCGCAGGCGGCGCCGGCGGGCACGTTTGCGGCCGGGCTGGGCAATTCTGCGGCGTCGCCTTGCGCGGTGGGCTCGAACGCTTACGGCGCCGCATCGGCCTGCCGAATCATCCAGGCCGGCTTTCAGGGGGCTGGTGTGGGCCCGCTGCTGGGCAGCAACTTCGGCACCGGTGGCAGCCATGATCTGGGCGCAATTCTGCCCGGCGACAGCGTTGCCATCACCATCACGAATACCTCGGCCGATGTGGCCAACCAACACCAGCTCACGGGCCTGACCCTGCTGTCTTACACACTCAGCAATCCGGCCCAGTTCGACCTGACTGGTTTCACAAGCGGCATGGAACTCGCTGCGGGCGGGGGCTCGGTGCCGCTGTCGCTGCATGCCAAGGCCAGCCTGCCCCCGGGCGCCTTTTCCGTCATGCTGACGCTCAATACCGACCAGGAGGCCGATTACCGCGCGGCCGGCCGGCAGTTCGGCTACACATTCACCGGGTTCAATGCGGTGGCCGTGCCCGAGCCGGAGTCCGCCGCGTTGCTGCTGGCCGGTTTGGGCGCACTGGCCCTGTGGCGGCGGCGCCAGGGTGGGGCCGGGGCCGGGGCCCGGGGGGCCTGACGTCACGCGGGCAGGTTGCCCGGTGTGCCGGATGCCCACAGACCGGCAGCAGGGCATCGCATCGCATCGGGCCCGCCACCGAGCGCCACGTGCAGCGTCGTCGATGACCGCTGAAGGCCTCAACGTTCGAGTCTGGCGCTGACTGCGCAGGCGCCCGTCAGGCTCGGCGCCCGCGTCCCCATTTCGGCGCCGATGCAAGTCGGTGATCCGTCAAAGGGCCCCGGCATGTCCTGCCTCATCGGCAGCGCGATCAACGTGGAAGGCGGCGTGGCGCCGGTGGTGTGGGCCGGGTTGAGCCAACGCCGCAGCACCGCGCGCCCTTGCAGGTTCCCAGTGCAATGACGCGAGCCCACCGTGGCGCGTAGGTGCCATCCAGCACCAGGTCTGGCTGCCAGAATGGCCCGCACGACAGGCACCGGAGACAAGCCATGCACGACATCCTCATCCAGGGCGGCACCGTGGTCGACGGCACCGGCGCGCCGGCCCGCCAGGCCGATGTGGCGGTGCAGGGCGGTCGCATCGCCGCCGTCGGGCACGGCCTGGGCGGCGCGCAGCGGGTGGTCGATGCGCGCGGCCTGCTGGTCACGCCCGGCTTCGTCGACATCCACACCCACTACGACGGCCAGGCCACCTGGGATGCCTTCCTCACGCCCTCGTGCTGGCACGGCGTGACAACGGCGGTGTTCGGCAATTGCGGCGTGGGTTTTGCACCGGTGCGCCCGGGCAGCACCGACTACCTGATCAACCTGATGGAGGGTGTGGAGGACATCCCCGGCACGGTGCTGGCGGAAGGCATCGCCTGGTCCTGGGAGTCGTTCCCGCAGTACCTGGATGCGCTGGACGGCCGCCACTACGCGATGGACATCGGCGCGCAGCTGCCACATGCGGCGCTGCGCTTCTACGCCATGGGCGATCGGGGTGCCGACCACCAGGAGCGCCCCACCCCTGCCGAACTGGACCTGATGGGCCAGCTGGCTGAAGGCGCGCTGCAGGCCGGCGCGTTGGGCATCACCACCTCCCGCACGGTCAAGCACCGCGCGCGCGACGGCCGCTACACCCCCAGCCTGACGGCCGCCGAGCCCGAGCTGTTCGCCATTGCTGGCGCGCTGCGGCGGGCGGGCAAGGGTGTGCTGGAGGTCAACTCCGACTTCGGTGACGGTGATTTCGAGATCCTGCGCGCCGCGGCCGAGGCCGCCGGTCGGCCCATGTCGCTGCTGCTGCTGCAGGTGGACAACGCGCCCGGACTGTGGCGCAAGACGCTGGACCAGATCCATGCCGCGCGCCGGGACGGGCTGGACGTGACCGGCCAGGTCGGCGCCAAGAGCATTGGCGTGCTGTTCGGCTTCGAGACCAGCCGCAACCCCTTTGACCACCACCCGGCCTGGTTGCCGCTGGCCTCGCTCGCACCCCGTGCGCTCTACGAGCGGCTGCGCGACGACGCCGCGCTGCGCCAGCGCCTGGTCGACGAACGCCCCACCGACGCGCTGACGACCTGGTTCGACCAGGCCTTCCGCCGCACCTTCGCGCTGGGCCCGGCGCTGGACTACGAGCCCGAGGCCTCGCAGAGCCTGGTGGCCCGCGCCCAGCGCGACGGCATCAGCCCCTGGGCCCTGGCGCTGGACGCGCTGATGGCCGACGAGGGCCGGGGCCTGTTGCTGCACCCGTTCGAGAATTACAGCGGCGGCGACTTCGGCGTGGTGCAGGAGATGCTGGCCGACAGCGCCACCGTGATGGGCCTGGGTGACGCCGGCGCGCATGTGGGCCTGATCTGCGACGGCGCCGGGCCCACCTACCTGCTCAAGCACTGGGCGCGCGACCGTCGCCGCGGACCGAAGCTGCCGCTGGAACTGCTGGTGAAGAAACAGACGCTGGATACCGCCGCCGTCTACGGCTTGCATGACCGCGGTGTGCTGGCTGTCGGCAAGAAGGCCGACATCAACCTCATCGACTTCGGCGCGCTGGACCTGCTGCCGCCCCAGGTGGCCTACGACCTGCCCGCTGGCGGGCGCAGGCTGCTGCAGCGCGCGCGGGGTTACCGCCACACCTTCGTCTCCGGCGTGGAGGTGCTGTGCGATGACGAACTCACCGGGCAGACCCCCGGCCGCCTGATCAGAGGTTGATCGGCGGGCCATGCAGGACACCGACCCGGCCGGCCTCGCCAAGCCCCGCCCGACCACACACCCGCTGGCCATCGCGCTGGCCGGGCTGCTGTCGCTGGCGGTGGCCATGGGCATCGGCCGCTTCGCCTTCACGCCACTGTTGCCCATGATGCTGCACGACGGCACGCTGGACCTGGCCGGCGCCAGCGGTCTGGCCACTGCCAACTACCTGGGCTACTGGATCGGCGCACTGGCCTGCGCGCTCCAGCCGGCCCTGTGGCGGCGCCGGGGCTGGCCGCCGCTGGCGCATACCGCGGCGGTGCGGGCCGGCTTGGTGGTCACGGTATTGCTGACGCTGGGCATGGCACTGCCGCTGCCGGCGCTGTGGCCGCTGTGGCGCGGCTTGGCCGGCATGGCCAGCGCGCTCGTGTTCGTTTATGTGGCCGGCTGGTGCCTGGCGCGGTTGGCGCTGCTGGGCGCGCCGGCGCTGGCTGGCCTGATCTTCGTCGGCCCCGGGCTGGGCATCGCCGCCAGCGGGCTGGCCGCCAGCGCCATGGTGGCCTACGGCGTGCACGCGGCCACGGGCTGGGCGGTGTTTGCCTTGCTGGCCGCCGTGCTCACCGCCATCGCCTGGCCGCAACTGCGCGGCGCGGTGGCCGCACCGGCAGCCGCGCAGACCGGTGACGCGCCACCGCCCGCTGGCACGGTGCCGGTGCTCACCCTGGCCTACGGCCTGGCCGGCTTCGGCTACATCGTCACCGCCACCTTCCTACCGGTGATCGCCCGCCAGATGCTGCCCGGCTCCATCTGGCTGGATCTGTTCTGGCCGCTGTTCGGCCTGGGCGTGGCCGGGGGGGCGCTGCTGACCCTGCGCCTGCCGGTGCACTGGGACCGGCGTGCCCTGCTGATGGTCTGCTACGCCATGCAGGCCAGCGGCATCCTGCTTGGCGTGTGGCTGCCCAGTCTGTGGGGCTTCGCCGTGGGCAGCCTGCTGCTGGGCCTGCCGTTCACCGCCATCACGTTGTTCGCGGTGCAGGAGGTGCGCCGCCTGCGCCCGCACGACGCGTCGGCCCTGATAGGTCTGCTCACTGCGGCCTTCGGCCTGGGGCAGATCGCCGGGCCGCCGCTGGTGGCCGCGTTGCTGGCGCGCAGCGCCACGCCGGCGCAGGGCTTTACCTGGTCGCTGGAGGTGGCTGCGGCCGCGCTGCTGGCCGGCTTGCTGATGTACGGCTGGCTCCTGCGGCGGGATCAACCCCAGGCCGTGCGCTGAGCACGCTCGATTCACCTTGGCAGTCTGGCCCGACCGGGTCCGCGACTATGCCTATGTTCGACCGGCCGGCGCCGATGCCGTTGGCCTTGATCGTGCGCGTTGGTGGCCGCGCTTCGGGCAGGTGGCGGTGGGGGTCAGAAGCGCAGCTAGAGTTCGCGTTGGCAGGCGGCCGGCACGGTCATGCACTGGCTTGACCCGCCACGAACTCGGCAGGCCAGCTGCCGAAGGCACCCGCGGCAATCTGCTCGAAGCGGCCGAAGGCGACGATCCGGCCGGCCCGCAGCACCATCGTCACGTCGGCGAGTTCCATCGCGTCGGCCGGGTCGTGGGTGACGATCCCGGCCACACCGTTGTGTGCGCAGCGCTTCAGGCGGTCACCAATGCGGTTCAGCAGGTCTGCCCGGCACATCCTGTCGACGCTGGCGAACGGTTCGTCGAGCAGCAGCAGGCGGGCATCCGCCGTGAAGACCCTGGCCAGCTGGACGCGCTGGGCCTCGCCGCCCGAAAGCTGCCAGACGCGCCGGTGCGCCATGCCCGGGAGCCCGACATCGGCCAGCACCTGCTGCCCCGCCGCCAGCCTGGCTGGCTGGGGGCCACGGGCGCCGAGGCAGACGTTGTGGATCACATCCAGGTGGGGCATCAGGGCCGGCTCCTGGAAGGCGAAAGCCAGTTGGCGCCGTTCGGGCGGCACGATCACCTGGCCCGCCGACGAAACCGTTTCACCGTCGATCTCGATCTGGCCGCGCTGCGGGGCTTCGAAACCCGCCAGCATGCGCAGCAGGGTGGTCTTGCCCGAACCCGATGGGCCGAGGATGGCGACCGTGCTGCCGCGCGTCAGCTCGAAACTCAGGTTGTCGAGCCGGCCGGCCAGCGTCAGGCCGGACGCCTTGAGAAAGGTTGCTTGCGTCATGCGAGTCGGCCCGCCCTGTCCATGCGGTTCAGCCAGAAGCTCACCACCGCCAAGGCCGGCAGCATCATGGCCTGAGAGACCAACACCCAGCTGGCGATGGCGTTTTCGGAGTGGAAGCGGGCCAGGCCGTGGATCTTGATGGCCGGCGATTGGTAGCCAAAGTGCTGCAGGGTGATGGCGATCTCGAGTTCCTTGACGGCCTCCATGAACACCATCGCCGCCCCCAGCGCGATGGCCGGCGCGGCCATGCGCAGCACATGGCCGCCCATCCTGAACGGCCCCATCCCGGTGGACCTCAATGCGTCCCGCAAGGACTCGTTTTCGCGCGACAGGCGGTCGAGCACGGGCAGCAGGGCGAAGGGTGCCAGCTTGGCCGATTGCGCCAGCAGCAGTGGCCACTTGCCATCACGCGCCGATCCCAGGGCTGCCGCCAGCCAGGTACCGTCTGCGGTGGCTGACAGCCAGGCCAGGGCCAGCGCCATCGGTGGGACGAACAGGTTGACCGATACCAGCCACAGGGCACGCTCAGGCCTGCCGCCTCTGGCGCCCGGGCGCAGCCACAGGGCGCACACGGCGCCGGCCAGTGCCAGGGTAGTGGCCACCGCCCCTGAGGTGGCCAGAGCGTCCAGCACCACGCGCCAGGCCCGGGCCCACCCCATCCACCGCCCGTCGATGGCCCACTCGATGTACTGCGCTTCCGGTGCGAGGACCGACAGGCCGAAGCAGACCACCGTCCAGGTCACGACGCCGATCAACATGCCTGTCGACGGCCGCGTTCTCGCCAGACGTGCTGCGCCCGCCGTGCCGGCCGAGGGCCGGGGTGGGTGGCGCCGAACCCAGGCCGAGGCGGCCCACGCCGCCAGCAGCGCCGGCAGCACGGCGGTCAGCGCGACGGCCGCGGCCACTTGCTGGTTCTGCGAGCCGTTCCACATGTCATGGAACGCCACGCCCAGGGTGTGGGCGCCGTTGCGTTCGGCCGTGCCGTAGTCGCCGAAGGCCCTGGCCGCCGCGAACAGTGCGGCCGCCAGGGTCGGGGCAGCCAGCAGGGGCGCCCACACCCGGGCCATGCGCTCGGCGCGGCCCATGCCGGCCGCGGCCGCGGCTTCACCCAGCGAGGGCGGCAACCTCGACATGGCCACGCGCAAAGCCATGTAGGACCAGGGCGCGCAGCTGAAGCCGATCTGCGCCGCCATGGCGAAGGCACCGTGCGACACCCCCCCCAGGTCGAGGCCCGACCAGGCGCCAGCGGCGGCATAGGGTGCCAACAGAATGGGCGCCAGCGTGGCCAGTTCGACCGCCAGCGCCCCCCTGAACCGCAGCATCGACACGGCAGCCGCCTGGGGCAGGGACGCTGCGACGGCCACCAGGCCGGCGACCAGGCAAACCCAGGCAGTCTGCAGCGCTTGCGCGGCCAAGGTGCCGTTGGCCCAGATCTCGATCCAGCCGATCGAGTCCGCCACCTGCGACAAGGCCGACTGCGCCAACTGGGCGAGCGGAAAGAACGCTGCGACCAAGGCCAGCCCTGCGCAGCCCCACGCCGCCAGCGAACGCGGTAACAGAAGGCGGCCGTTCACGGCGCGGCCAATGCCCTGGGGTCTGTCAGTGGCCCGGGCCGTTGTCGTACTTGATCTCTTCGACCAGCTTGATGGCTTCCTGGCGCTTGTCGGCCATGCCTTCCAGCGTGACGAAATTGACCTTGAAACGCCCGTTCTTGATGCCCTGGTCTGCGCCCATCTGCACCATCGATGCGTGCGGCGCCAGGTTGGGCAGCACCGAATACTGCTTGGTGCGTTCAACAATCATGCGCTGCACCTTCTCGCTGGCGATGTACTCGGCAAACATCCGCGCGGCGCCGCGGTTTTCGGTTGCCCGGGTCAAGGCCACCGCCGATCGCATGATGAAGGCGCCGTCCGTGGCCTGGTTGGGGAACACGTACCGGGTCGCCTGTCCCCAGCGCGCCTGGCTCTTGTGCTCGAACATCTTCGGGTAGTAGTAGCTGTTCAGCAGGCCCACATCGCAGACGCCTTCCATGATGGCCTTGGCCTGCTCGCGGTCGTCACCCTCGGGCGCACGGGCCAGGTTCTTGGCGATGCCGGTGATGACCTGGCGCCCCTTCTCGTCACCCCAGGCCTTGAGCATCTGGTCGAAGATCGCGATGTTGTAGTCGTGCTTGCCACTGCGGGTGCAGACGCGGCCCGCCCACTCCGGCTTGGTCAGGTCTTCGTAGGTCTGGATCGCACCCGGCTTGACCCGGCTCTTGGAGACGATGATGCCGCGCGCGCGGTAGGCGTCGACGAAGTATTCACCGTCCTTGTCGCGGAAAGGCGCTGGAACGGCCTTGTCGATGGCTGCCGATTCGAGCTTGGCCAGCAAACCTTTGCGCTTGGCCAACTCGATCAGCTCAGCGTCCTTGGTGATCACCACATCGGCCTCGGTGGGGCGGCTCTCCAGGCGCGCAACCAAGCCCTCGTCGAGAAACACGGCCTCGATCTCGATGCCGGTGTCGCGCTCGAAGGCCTCGAACAGCGGCTGCATCAGGCCATCGGAGGTCCGGTCGGTCAGCACCTTGATCTCGACGCCGTCGTATTTGGATTTGGCACTGGGCTTGGCCGCGTGGGCGCCGGCGCAGGCGGCGGCGACCAGCGTCATCACAAGGGTGGTCTTGACGAGTTTCATGCTGGAATCCCTCCATTGAAGTTCTGACCCATCCCGAGTCACCCGAACTGCCGCTTGTCGCGCCATGATGGGTCCACTCAAGCGGCGATCAACCCAGCTGACGCCCTCGGCCAAGCGGCTGTCGTGGCGTCCGCTGGCGATCACCGGACCTCAGTTTTTGTTCGAAATGTTGCCGGAACGTTTCCGGCCCCGAGGTCAGGGGGGGGCGCTGCCGCTTCGGGCGTATCGCGGCGATTGACAGTTTCATCTTGCTGGCGCTGGACACATCAAGGCATCATTTGGCTACCTCAACCGTCCGAAGTGCCACCCGTGCCCGCCATCAACCTGACCTTCGAGGCGTTTCGCGACGAGATGCTGGCTGCCGGCTACGAGGAGGTGCTGGAGCGCCCATGGGCGCCCGGGGCCGTGGTGCCCACCCACACGCACCCGTTTGAGGCCAACGCCGTGGTGGTCCAGGGCGAGATGTGGCTGACCGAGTTGGGTGGGGCCACGCGCCGCCTGATGACCGGTGATCGTTTTCACCTGCAGGCCAACGTGCCTCATGATGAGCGTTACGGGCCGGAAGGCGCCGTCTACTGGGTAGCACGCCGGGCGGGTTGATGGCGCTGGTCGAAGCCCGGCTTGGCGAGGCCCTCTACCCGGCAGGCAGCGAGTTCACGGTGGCCGATACCATGAGCGTGTTCTTGCTCACGACGATGCGCCTGTTCCAGCCGGTCGATCGTGCGCCTTTCCCGAACATCCGAGCCTACCTTCGCCGCATCGGCGAGCGCCCTGCGTACCGGCCGCGATGGCCAAGGGTGATCCTGACCTGACCCCGATGCTGAGCTGAGGCTGGGCGGCGCTCAGTGCGCTGGCCGAACACTGACCGGACCGCTGCTGCATAGGCGCGCGCATCGCTGCGGCATCACGCGGGCGACCGTGGGGATTCAGGGCCGTGCACCCCGTGGGGCAGGCGCCTCTCAACGGGTGAGTTGAAGGCCCGGTCTTTCCAGGACCCCGGGCAGCGCCTGCAGATAGACGGCTACGTCCTGGATGTTCTGGACAGTAAGGTCGTGCGCCACCGTCTTCATGATGCTGCCCTCCGGCCGCTCTTCGGTGCGCTGGAACACCAGCAACTGCTTGACCAGGTAGTCCGCGTGTTGGCCGGCCAGACGCGGGAAGTTGGTGTTGCCCTTGCCATCGGGACCGTGGCAGGTCGCACAGGCCAGGACCCCTTTGTCCGCGACGCCATTGGCGAAGATGGCCTTGCCGGATTCGAACCTGCCCGGATCTCCCCCGATGGGCTGGACCGTTGGCGACTGGCCGGCGTAGTAGTCAGCAAGGCCCTGGATCTGCGCGTCAGTGAGGCTTCGACTCAGGCCCCACATGTACTCAAAACCGGCTGGATCGCTGCGGCCATGGCTTCTGAAGCCCTTGAGTTGGGCCACCATGTACGCTGCGGTCTGGCCGGCCAGGTTGGGGAAGTTCGGCGACACCGAACTCCCCGTCATGCCATGACAGTTGGAGCACACCTGCTGCGCCATCGTGGTGGCCAGGACCGTGGGATTCGCCAGATCGCGGGACCGTTCCGGATTGGCGCAGCCGATCAGCAGCAGGGCTGCCGCGGCGGCAAGGGCGGGTGTCGCGAGCTTCATCAAGCGTCTCCTGTAGGGAACTCAGCGGCGCACGGGGCGTTCAGTACGCCAACCATGTGTAGAGGAACGCGGTGTTGTTGTCGCGGGCATTGCGGCCGAAGCCGTCGTAGTTCGTCGAGGCGCCATTGAAGCGGTTGTAGGCCGTGTACTGCAGGCCGACGCGCAGGTACTGGATCGGCATCCAGAAGGCCTCCAGCGTGATGCCCCGCGTTCCTGGGTTGCCGGACAGATTGCTGGCCGCACCATCGGTCTTGATCAGCGTACCGGTGGCGTCGTAGCCGGCGGTCTGGTTGGCCGTGTTGGTGGTGCCGCTCAGGTTGAAGAAGCCCATCGAACCGCCGTACTTCGCCTGGTAGACGTAGCTGACCTTGGCCCGCAGCACATGGTTGGTGTCGGCCGCGTTGATGTCGGCCAGGGTCGCGGCGCCGCTCGCGTCGAAGAAGGGCGCAGCGGGGTTCGCCAGGGACGCGGCCGAATAGCGCACATGATTCCGCGTGAAGGCGAATTGCATCGTCACGGCGTGTGGATCCAGCAGGTACTGGTACTGCGCATCGACGCCGAGGTCGGTGAATTTGTGGAGGGTTGCGGGATCGGAGGTATCGAGTGGATCGTCGTAGACGCGCGCCACCATTCCCGAGGTTCCGACCATGAGGCTGTGCGGCCCCCATTCATGGTTGTAGGCCAGGCGCCAGTACGGATTGATGCCACGCAACCGGGTGTTGTCGGCCTGGTTGATGCCAGCGCTCATGAAGCGGGTCAGGCCGCGCGATGAGCCGTAGCCACCCAGCTCGACATAAATCGTCTGGTTCCAGTACGCATACGCGTTGAGCCCGGCAATGTTGCCGCCCGCGCCGAAGCCGGGGTACGGGGCATTGCCGTCAATGAACCGGCTGCTCGTCGGACTGGGCACGGGAACGTATTGCATCCAGGCCGCGGCGGTGTTCCAGGGGTCGGACACCGACGGGTTGTTGTTGGCGCTGAGCCCGAAGATCAGATCGCGCTGGCCGCCGATGAAACGATCCGCATAGCGAATGTCGATGTTGTCGGCGTTGCTATGACCGTGGAAACGGCCATTGGCATCCTGGGTGGCGTAGGGGTCGTAGGTCACCTGCGCAAACGCCCCGATGTTGTCCGTCACCTTGCCGCCCAGCAGCAGACTGGCCGTGGCCAGGATGGCGCGGTTGTTCTTCTGGAAGTCGTCCGCGGGAGCATCGGACTTGGTCGTGTTCGAAACCTTCGATACGCTGGCCACGGCCATGGCCGAGATGGGCAATGCGCGCTCGCCGAGCGTGTAGCCGGTCAGTTTGAACAGCCGCCCATAGGGCGTGAGCTCGGGGAAGTTCCCGCCAGCATGGCAGGCCATGCAGTTCTGACCGGTCTGCCGGTTGAAGGCAGGAATCGCGTCTGCATGGCTGGAAAGCAGGAGCAAGACCATTGTCAAGACCACGATGAACGCCAGCGGCTGCCTCGCGGTGACCGGGTGACCCTGAACGATCGATGTGTGCATGTGCCTTGCTCCGTTCAATGCTCAGCCGCATGAGACGCTGCGCTAAGAAATGGGCATTGACGTGGATCAAATGCAGTGCGTGATCGGTTCTGACGGTCTGCTGTCAGGTGGGCAGCGCTGCACCCCAGGTGTTGAACCCGGCAAAACGGGGTGTGCCTGGAAGGTACGCGCTGTCCACCCAATCCATGCGGAAGCCGGCGGCGACGATCATGGCCGCGACCTCACGGTTGAGGTGGCAGCCGCCGGCGCAGCGCCCCCAGACACCGTCGAGGCGGTCCTGCCAGCGGCGCACGCCCGCGTCCGGCGCAGCGCCGTGCTCACTGAACAGCAGCATGCCGCCCGGGCGCAGCACGCGGCGCATCTGCAGCAAGGCCGACGTCGCGTCCGCAATCGTACACAGCGAGTAGGTCACCACGATGCTGTCGACGCTGGCATCCGGCAGGGGCAGGTCTTCCGCCGGACTGTCGAGCAGGCGCACCTCCAGGCCGGCGGCGGCGATGCGAGGTGCGGCCAGCGCCCGCATCGGCGCGGACGGCTCCAGTGCCCAGACCCAGGCCACGCGCGACCGGTCATAGTGCGGCAGGTTGAGGCCGGAGCCGAAGCCGATGTCCAGCACCCGGCCGGTGGCCCGCGGCACCACGAGCCGGCGCTGGTGCTCGATCACCGAGCTGCCGCACACGCCATTGACGAGTCGCGGCAGGATGTATTGGTCGTACAGGCGCATGGTCCGGGTCAAGAGGCCGCCGCCCACCGCAGGTCTGGCGGTCCGGGGGCGGGAACCGAGGTTCGTCAGCCCTGCTTGCGCAGCACGCGCACATGCATGGGCCGGGTGAAGTGTGCACCGTCCGCGGTCATGTGTGGCGCGAAGGCAGCACCCACGGTGGCCAGCTTGGCGTCGTCGATCCGATGGTCGGCGAAGGTGGGCCGCATCATGCGCTGATCGAAGTCGGCGAAGTCCTTGAAGCTCACCGGCATCTCGAAAAAGCGCTGCGCCACCTGCGTCCAGGCACCTGTCCCGAGCGCCGCGTCTATGGCGGCCTGCGCGGCGGCCCTGACGACGCCCTCGTCGTTGAACAGTCGGATCAGCGCATTGAAGGGCCCGTCGTAGACCGGCTCCGACACGTAGAGATAGCCGCCCGGGCGCAGTACGCGGGCGGCTTCGTCCAGCGCCTGCGCGAGCAGTGGCGTCGGTACATGGTGCAGGGACTTGAGCATCAGCGCCACGTCGAAACTCGCGTCGGGGAACGGGATGGCTTGCGCACCCCCGCTGACAAACGTCAGGCCGGGCTGCGGCGACGCCAGGTTCTTGGCATGCTGGCGTTCGTCGACCTCCAGGCCGGTGACCCGGCTGTCCGGGTGGCGCGCCAGCAGCGATCGGGCCAGCCTGGCCGCCCCGCAGCCAAGTTCGACGATGTCCCGCCCGGCAATCGGCACCAGTTCGGCAAGCACGTCGAGTTCGTCATCCACCAGCGTTTCGGTGCGTCGGTCAAGGTTCATGGCGGTGGCAATTGATGATGTTGTGGGTTGGTCTCAACGGGGCGCTCGCAAGGCCTGCAGGTGGATTTCGAGCGCAGCGGGGTTGAGTACACCGAAATGCGCATCGACGAGTGAACCCTTCGCATCGTAGAACAGCGTGGTGGGCAAGCCCTGCGAGCCGATGGCGGGGCCGAGCCGTGAATGTGCGTCGAGCAGCACGTCGCGCAGCGGCAATCCCAGGGCGGACAGGTAGGCGTGGATCGCCGATGTTGATTCGCCCTGGTTCACGAAGAGGAAGCCGATGGACGCGTCGCGCCGCTGCGCCGCGGCCAGGGTGGGCATTTCCTGCCGACACGGCCCGCACCAGCTGGCCCACAGGTTGATGACCACCGGTCGACCCGCCGCTGCTGTTCGCAGATCCACCGGCTGCGCACCGTCCAGCGTGGCCAGCGCTGTCGTGGGCAGCGTCGCCGCGTCACGCGCGCCGCAGAGCAACCTGCCCGCAGACCACACCAACATCCCCGTCACGGCCGCAATGGCCAGAGCACGTCGGCAGGGTGGCCACTGCCAGCCCCGCCAGGCCAGCCAAGCCATGCCTGCAGCCACGCCGGAAACCGGGTGCCAGCCACCGTCGCGAAGGTCCAGCATCGATGTCGGCGATGCGAGATAGGGCGCCGCATTCAACGCCAGGTGCGCCAGCCGGGCCGCCAGCAGGCCCAGGCCGGCGGCGGTGTAGACGGCATGGCCTGCGGCATCGGCACCGCTGGGGCGATCTGGACCTGTGCCCTGCCAGGCGCGTACCGCCGTGGCGGTCCAGGCGGCGGCCCAGACGGCCAACAGCAGCAGCACCGGCGCCACGGGAATGGCGATCGGACCCAGCGAGATGGACAGCATGGACCTCAGGGTACGCCGTCGACTGCCGGGACAAGGGTCAGGCAGGCCGCGCGCACGACATCGACCACGGTTGGGGCATGGGGGTGCCGCATCACAGGGGATCGGCGGCGGGTCAAGGCCCGGTTTCGATGGGTGAGTTCACGATGGCGTCGAACTCCGCCTGGCTGATGTACTGGGGCACGTAGGTTCCGCCTTGCTGGATCAGTACCTTCATGAAGGCCCGCAGGTGGTTGCGTGATCCCCGCAGCAGGTTGTCGTAGACCATCAGGATGTCGGCATTGTCGATGCCTGCCCTCTGTACCGTGATGTCGTGAATATCCAGTTCCTCGATCTGTGCCCCGACCTTCAGCGCCTCGATCAGGCTGACGCGACTCGCTGAAACCAAAGCGCTGAACAGCGACTGGAAGGCGGGCGTCTTGAAGCTGCCATTGGCCAGTCCTGCCAAGGGGTCGACCAACTGGTAGCGGTCGAGCAAGGTCTTGACGGCGGCCGAGTGGGTGGCTTCGCTGGCCGTGATGTTGGCGAAGATCGGGGGGCTCCAGAGTGTGGCGCTGATGGCGTACACGTCATGCGCCAATTGCTCCTCCTCGCGCATGGAGGCCAGGCTGTCGGCCTCCGCCGTCGACAGCGCCAACAGCGGGTAGGTCGACAACTGGGCAGCCAGATTGTCCATGTTGAAGGTCGAAGTGCCATTGGCGTCGACACCCAGAACGGGCCCGGGCGCATCGCTCCCACCGCAAGCAACCAGCCCGCCGGCCAGCACGGCGAGCAGGGATGCCTGGAACCAGCGCCGCGTCATCGAATACTTTTCCATCATGGTCGTTGCCTACTTCTTCAAGCCGCCGCAGGCATCCCGGCGAGGCTGTGCCAGCGCCTTGCCGCCTCGTTCCTTGGCCCGTGCGGCCATCTGTTCGTGGTGCTGGTCCTGGTAGGCCTTGCATTCCTCATAGGTCTTCATCGAGCGCATGCGGTCGCGGTGCTCGTTGCGCTCCTGTTGCGTCATCAGTGTCCAGCCGCGCGTGTAGTCCGAGCCCCACCGTGCAATTCCCTTGCCGGCACCCATGCCCATTCCCATCCCAGTGGCGCTGGCCGCCGGGCCCGCACCCATCGGACCCGGGCCCATGCCTGGGCCCTTGCCGCCACCAGGCTGCGCGAATGCGACGCCCATCAACACGCCAATCAGCGTGGCCAGCAACACCGTTCGAAGGTTCTTCATGTTTCGCTCCTGGGTTGAATTTGCAATATTTCAAAAATACCCTTTTGGGTATATGGAATCACTGCGCCATCGCAATCGTGTCAGTGGAAATCTCGGCGATCAGATCGCTGTGCGACAGGCGATCGGCGCATCGGGCAGGCACCGCACCATCAGAGAGGGCGTCCTTCGCCGGTCTCCTCGTGCGTGCTGCCATCGCGGATGTGGTACAGCCGTTTGAAGGTCGGAATGATCTTCTCGTCGTGCGTCACGACGATGATGGCCGTGTGGTACTGCACCGCCATCTGGTTGAGGATGCGCACCACCGCCAGGGCACGCTCGCTGTCGAGCGGCGCGGTCGGCTCGTCCGCCAGGATCACCGGCGGCTGGTTGGCCAGGGCACGCGCGATCGACACCCGTTGCTGCTCGCCTCCGGAAAGTGCCGACGGCTGGGCGCTTGCGCGGTGGTCGACGTCCAGGGCCTTGAGCAGTTCGTGTGCTCGTGCCCTGGCCTGCGCATTCGGGCGCCCGGCCAGCATCGGCAGCAGGGCCACGTTGTCGGTCACGTCGAGAAAGGGGATCAGGTAGGGCGCCTGGAAGACGAAGCCGATGCTGTCGCGCCGCAGCGCACGCAGGTCGGGGATCTTCCAGCCGTCGTCGTAGATCGTCTCGCCACCCAGCACCATCTTGCCGCCGGTGGGCTCGATGACGGCGCCCAGGCATTTCAGCAAGGTGCTCTTGCCCGAGCCGGACGGGCCGATCAGGCCGACCACCTCGCCGGGGGCGACGGTCATGTTCACGTCCTTCAGCGCGTCGACGGCGGTGTCGCCCGCGCCGTAGCGTTTGCGCAGGTGCTCGATGTGGATGCCGAGTTCTGCCACCTCAGCCTCCGATCGCCGCGGCCGGGTCGACCTTCAACGCCACGCGGATGGCCAGCGTGCTGGCCAGCGCGCAGATCACCACCACCGCCACCAGGCCACGCACCGCGTCGCCCGGCTCCAGCAGAACGTACTTCGGGAACACCGGCGCCCAGAGGGTGGCCGCCACCTTGCCGACGAGGAAACCGATCAGCCCCAAGCCCAGCGCCTGCTGCAGGATCATCCCGGCGATCGTCCGGTTGCGCGTGCCGATCAGCTTGAGCACCGCGATCTCGCGGATCTTGCCCAGGGTCATGGTGTAGATGATGAAGGCGACGATGGCGGCGCTGACGATGGCCAGGATCACCAGGAACATGCCGATCTGCTTGGCCGAGGTGGCGATCAGCTTGGCCACCAGGATCTCTTCCATCTGCGCCCGCGTGAAGGCTTCCAGGTGCTTCCAGCGGCGCACCGGTTCGGCCACGCGCTCGGCGTCGGCGCCGGGCTGCACCTGCACCAGGATGGCGTTGACGTTGCGGTTGTTCGCCTGCGATGCCTGGATCGCCTCCAGCAGGCCCGGCACGCCCGGGCGGTTCAGGCCCGGGTTGGCGCTGGTGCGTGCGCGCTCGTTGACGATGGCGTCGTTGTCCTTCAGGAACTGCGCCTCCTGCGCGTCCTTCAGCGGGATGAAGACCATCGGGTCACCGCCCGAGGACACCATGCGCCGCGTCAGGCCCACGACCGTGTAGTCGTGGCGCCGGATGCGGATGTGCTCGCCCAGCACGAAGCCCGTGCGCACGTCGGCGACGGCCTCGTAGTGGCTGCGCGTGATGTGCCGCCCGGCCACCAGGTAAGCCGGCTCACCCGGCTGCCCGGGCTCGAAACCGACCACCATGGCACGCACGTCGTCGTCGGCCCCGTCCACCGGGGCCAGGCCGGCGGCCGCGCTGCGACGCACCTGCATCGTCAGGTAGGTGACGTTGGCGGCGTGGGCCACACCCGGCAGGCCCAGCACACCGCGCACCGCGTCGTCACGCAGGCTGGAGGACTCGGCGTAGGGGCCCTGGGTGTCCTGCTGCACCACCCACAGGTCGGCACCGCTGTTGTTCAGCAGGGCGCGCGCATCGTCCACCATGCCGCGGTACACCCCGGCCATGGTCAAAGTCACGCCGATCAGCAGGCCCAGCCCGATCCCCGTGAGCACGAACTTGCCCCACGAGTGCAGGATGTCACGGCCGGCCAGGCTGATCACGGACGCTGCCCCGCAAGCGCGCCAACGACCGCGATGCGGCTGTTGGCGCCGAGTTCCTTCTCGCTGTGGACGACCACGGTGGTGCCGGCGCGGATGCCCTCCAGCACCTGGACCTGGCCTTCGAGGCTGGCTTTGCCCAGGCGCACCGGCACGAACCGCAGGGTGGCGCCCTCGACCGTCCAGGCACCGGTCTGGCCCTGCAGTCGCTTGATCGCCGCGTTGGGCAGCACGACGGTGGGTGCGGTCGTCGGCAGCGACAGCGTCACCTCGGCCAGTTCACCGACCGACAGCCCGGCAGGCACCTGGTCGAAAGTGACCTGGACCACCCGCTCCTCGGTCACGCTGTCGCTCACGGCCTCGATACGCGCCACCTTGCCCGGCAGCGGCCGGCCCGGGTTCGAGCGCAGGACGATCTGTGCCGGCAGGCCGACCGCCAGGCCGGAGGACCGCCCCTGGTCGAGCCGGGCCTTGAGCCACAGCGACGACGGGTCGATCAGCCGCAAGACCGCCTGGCCCGCCACGACGGTGGACCCGGGCTCGGCGTCTCGGCTGGTGACGACGCCGTCGCCAGAGGCCAGCAGCCTGACGTTGGTGCGCTGCTGGCGCAGGCCTGCGCGTTCGGCAGCGAGCCGCTGCTGGTCCTGGCGCGCGGCGGTGAGGTTGGCGTCGGCGGCGCCGACGCCGGCATCGGCCGATGCCTGCTCCTGCAGGCGGGCCTCCACGGCACCGGTGCTGATGAAGTTTTGTGCGCCCAGTTCGACATAGCGGCGCGCGTTCACCGACGCCAGTGCCTGCTTGGCCAGGGCGTCGCGGTGCAGCGCCTGTGCCGCGGCAATGGCACTGCCGGCACGGGCGATCGCAGCGTCCAGTGCGGCTGTGCGTTCGTCCAGGTCCACCGGGTCCATCTCGGCCAGCTGTTGGCCGGCCTTCACTGGATCGCCGACGTCCACCGCCACGGAGCGCACACGCCCCGCCACGGTCGGGCCGAGTTGGTAGCTGCGGCGGGCCTCGACGGTACCGATGCCGAACAGGGCCGGCGTCAGCCCGTCCTCGGCGGCCTGCACGACCGTGACGCGGGTGGGCGCCAGCGGACCGTAGCGCATGACCACGTAGGCCATGGCGCCGAGCAGCACCACGCCCAGCAAGCCCAGGACAAGCCGGCGTGTTGTGACGTCCGTGCGTTTCATGGTGTTGCGCCCAGGCCGCGCCGGTAGAGGGTGAAGAGGCCGTCCGCCTGCTGGCGCATGGCGCCGGGCTGGCCGGTCAGCATCGATTGCATCACCAAGCCCTGGATCAGGCCGATGAAGCCGGTGGCGGCGGCCTCAGGATCCAGGTCGTGATGGACCTGATGCTGTTCGACCGACAGCGCCAGCAGGTCGAGCAATTGCTGACGGTAAGCCTGGAGCACGGCGCGGACCTCGCGCTTGGCCGCCGAGTCGGCGGGTTGCTGCAGCTCGTGGAAGATGAGCCGCGGCACGCCAGGGTGGGCGACGACGAAGGCCACATGCGCGTGGAACATCGCCGACAGCGCGTCCAGTGGCGTGCGGGCCTGGTCTGCGGCGGACTGCAGCGCGTGCAGCAGGGTCTCCCGCACCCAGCGCATGGCGGCCAGCCAGATAGCGTCCTTGGTCGGAAAGTGCTTGAACACGGCGCCCTGCGTGACGCCGATGGCCGAGGCGATGTCACCGGTAGTGATCAGCGCCGGGCTGCACGCCTGCGCCAGGCGCAGCGCGGCACCCACGATCTCGGCCTGGCGCTGTTCAGTGGACAAGCGAATCTGCATGGTTGCCGCGCATTAGGTAAGTCATCAAGCACTTACCAATATACCTGCATCACGACATACCGTGCACCGTATATTGCGCTGCACGATCTGATGCAGCGCAAGGCTGGCCTTCGGCTTGAGGCATCCGATTGCAGGGACGCCCTCCTTGCGCGCCGGCATGCTTTCCGGCTGGCGTGGAGATCACCTCAATGGCCCCTGGCGCTCGTACGGCTGATCGCGGTGGCTCGGGCGCGCACCGATCACGGCGTCATTCGGCTCGGCTCAGAACGGCGCGGTAGCCCTCACGCCGCGACGCGCAGAACGAGCTTGCCGAGCACCTGGCTTGACACCATCGCGCGCATGGCATCAGCCGCCTCCTCAAGCGGGAAGCTGCGGTCGACCGCGGGAGTGACTCCCGGCCGCCCGAGGATATCGGCGAGTGCCTGCAGCGGCTCCGGTTTCACCAGGCCCACAAGCATCGCCAGCCGCTGCGGCAGGAACACGGACCACAGCGCCGCGCGCAATGTGCGCCCCATGCCGCCGAGGAAGCGATCCCCCTCTTCTCCGCCGCCGAGTACCAGCGTCCCCCGCGGCGCGAGCGCCTTGCGCAGCATGGTCAAGGGGCGGTTGCCCGCGAGATCCAGGATCACGTCGAAACGGCCATCACCGGGCAGAGGCGCGTTCGTGTAGTCGATGACCGAGCTGGCACCGAGTGAGCGCACGAACTCGGCCTTCGAGGGGCTGCACACCGCGGTGACCTGGGCGCCGAAGTGCCGTGCGAGCTGCACGGCCCACGAACCGACGCCGCCGCCTGCGCCGATCACGCACACGGATTGCCCGGGCATCACCTTCGCCACATCGCGCAGACCGATGAGCGCGGTCACACCGGAAATCGCGGCTGCCGCCGCCTGCTCGAAGCTCAATCGTGCGGGTTTGGCGCAGAGTTGATCTTCACGGGCGCAGGTGAACTCTGCGAACGTGCGCGAAGAGGCGCCGAACACCTCGTCACCGACCTTGAAGCGTGTGACCTCGGCACCGATGGCATCGACCACACCACTCACATCCATGCCGAGCACCTGTTGTCTCGGCTTGGTCAAACCTGTGGCCAGGCGCATCACGAAGGGGCTGCCCGTCATGAGATGCCACTGGCCGCGGTCGAGGCCGGCGGCCTTCACACGAATCAGCACTTCGTTCTCTCGCGGCACCGGGCGCTCGAGCCTCGCGATCTGGAGCACATCGGCCTCGCCGTACTCGGACCGGATGACCGCCTTCATGGGCATGATGGGCGCACTCATGGCAGTCCGAAGCCCTGCTGGGCACTCTCGCCGCGGGCGCGGATCAGCATGAGCACGGCCACGATGGCAGCCGCGGTCACGTCGAAGCTCATGCAGAAGCCCGGCCAGGCGCGCGGCACACCCTGGTTGTGCACCAGCAGATGGTGGAAGACGTCCATCACGCCGTGCCCGCCCAGTGCGAGCACGGCGATCCAGGGGCTGCGCTTGAAGCCCAACACTGCACCTGCAATGAAGACGACCGCGATCGCCAGTTCGGCCAGCCAGACCTCGCTGCGCCCATCGGAGACGGCAAACGCCAGGTAGTACGAGGCGACCGCGATGGCCACGGCGGGATAGAACACGCGTTCGCGGTCCATGCCCAGCCCCGCGGCGGCGCCGCAGAAGAGCAGCGCGAGGGTGATTCCGACGATGTATTCCATGGCTTGATCTCCCTGTCTCAAGGCACAAGGTGCCGCAGATCCTCGGGCACCGGCATCGGCTTGAAGGCGCTGACGCGCGCCCGCCCGCTGTTGCCTTTCGGCACCCACAGCCGCGAGAACAGGATCGAGGCCAGCATGCGTGGCACCTGGCCGATGACCTCGCGCCAGTCGCGCCGGCGCCACCCGGCCACCAGCATCAGCCCATGCACCCGGGTGTGCCTGACGGGCATGCGCTGTGACAGCACATGCGCCCGTTCGAGGTGGGCAAAGCACACCTCGATGTTGCCGGAGGCCAGTGCCTCGCGTGCCCGTGACAGCTCATCCTGGTAGACCTCGTCCATGTCGGCACCTTTCAAACGTCTGCGATGGCACGCTGCCTTCGCCGCCAGGAACGATCGTCGGCTACGCCGACGGCCGCCAGCCCGTTGCGACCGGCGGTCCCATTCGGTCCGGCAAGGGCCCTCCGCCACGCGCGAACGGTCGCATTGGACGACGAGCTGCGGACAGGACAAGGTGGGACCTGGCAGACCCCGCTCATGGCTTGTCGCGAACCGCTCGGTCGATGTGCGCGACCGGTCCGGCACAAGTGCAGACAGCCCGTCGCAATCGGCTGTCGAAAACCGGGCGTCGCACCGAAAGTGAAGCCATCGATGACATCCCGTCGTCGAGCCACCCAGGAGATCCACCGTGAACGAAACCCAGCAACCCACTGCCTGCACCTGCACGACCTGCCCGGGCGCGTCCTGCGGCTGCGGCTGCCAGTCCGCCCCCAGCCAGGTCGCAGCCCAGGCCGCCACCCAAGCCGCTTGCGCCTGCGGCGCCCAGTGCCAGTGCGGCCCGAGCTGCACCTGCGCCAAGTCCTGATCCAGGCCGGGCCGAAGGCCGTGCCGGCGCAAGGCGCAACTCACCGACAGCCCCCGACGGCCTCAGGTCGCCCTTCAACGTTCTGGAGTCCTCCATGAACACCTTCGCGCTGGCATTCCTCGGCGGTATCTTCGGTGCCGTGCTGATGGACATCACCGAAACCGCGATGGCCCGGGTCGGCATCCGCAGCGGCGCCCATGTCGCGCTGATCGGCCGTTGGTTCCTGGGCCTGATGCAGGGGCGCCTGGCTCATGCCGACATCCAGGCGTCGCCGTCGCGGCCGCGCGAGATAGGTCTGGGCTGGGCCTTCCACTTCCTCGTCGGCGGTGGCGGCGTGGCGCTCGTCTACCCCGCCGTGCGCTTGGCGCTGGGCGCGCCTTTGCCCGCCGATCCCCTGCTGGACGGGTTGCTGTTCGGCCTGGCCACGTCGGTGTTGCCCTGGCTCGTGCTGCTGCCGGCATTCGGCTGGGGCTGGTTCGGCCGGCGCGGCCCGCGCGGCACCAACGCCTTGCTCGCGAGCCCGCTTTCGCACATCCCGTATGGCCTCGGCGTCGGCGTCACCATGGCGCTTGGCAGCGGGTTACCGTAGTCCACGGGCGCAACCGAACGAGCCCACGGATACCGTTCGGTCGAAGGGATCGACAGCTCATGGACAAGTCCAGCCATTCACCCCCGCCGCCGCTTGGCACCAGACCACCCCGGCCCTAGAGTCGGATCGGCCATCTTCCAGCCCCTGCACCGTTGCCCGTCATGTTCCCTTCAAGCCTACCCAACGCCAGCCTATGGCCAGCCAGGCTCAAAGGCGCGCTACCGGCCTTCGGCGCTGCCGTCGCGTTCTGGGCCCTGGCGTCGACGCTGTTGCACTTCCTCGTTCCCGGGCTCGAAACCTGGCCGCGCCTGCTGGTGTTCCATGAATGTGTCGGCCTGACGATGATGGCATGCGTGTTTGTGCTGCTGCGGTCCGGTTGGTTCGACCGATTCAGGCCCGCGCTGCGTTGGCTGCTGATCGGCCTGATCGCGATTCCCGTGGGCTACTTCGTGGGGCACCAGCTGGCGTTCGTGGTGCTGGGTGAGCCGATGCGCATGGTGGGACACCAGCAGATCAGCCTGATCCCGATCCTCTTCACCGTGCTCGCGGGCGGCATCGCGCTGAACTACTTCGCGACCCGGGAAACCCTGGCCAGGGAAGCGACAGCGCGTTCCGAGGCGCAGCGCCTGGCCGTCGAGGCCCAGCTGCGGCTGCTGCGGGCGCAACTGGACCCGCACATGCTCTTCAATTCGCTGGCCAATGTGCGTTCGCTGGTGCGTGAGGATGTCGACCGCGCCGAGTCGATGATCGACCAGCTCATCGTTTACCTGCGCAGCGCACTGGCCGCGTCGCAGACCGAGTCGGTGCCGCTCAGCCGCGAATTCGCGCAATTGCGCGCCTATCTCGACATCATGGCGCTGCGCATGGGTCCGCGCTTGAGCTACCGGCTCGATCTGCCCGCCGCGCTGGAACGCACCGAGGTGCCGCCGATGTTGCTGCAGCCGCTGGTCGAGAACGCCGTCAAGCACGGCCTGGAGCCGAAGGTCGGCCACGGCAGCATCGAGGTGGTGGCGCGAGCCCTGCCTGGAGGCATCGAGATCCGCGTGAGCGACAGCGGACTTGGGCTGCCGCCCGACGACGATGTCGATGGCTCGGAGCTCTCCGCGCGGCCGGCCAGTCCCAGCTACGGCCTGCAGCACGTACGCGACCGCCTGCGCGTGCTGTATGGCCACGGCGCCCGCCTGAGTCTCGAACGCCGGGAACCGACCGGCGTCAGCGCCGTGGTGTTCATTCCGACCTGATCTGTCGCACGCCGAGGAGACCCGCATGACCACGAGCCACCCGCCGACTGCCGTCATCGCCGAGGACGAACCGGTACTCGCGCGCACGCTGACCCGCCTGCTGGAGCAGGTGTGGCCCGAGCTGCGCATCGTCGGCGTGGCCGACGACGGCCTGCGGGCCACCGAGCTGGCGCTGGCGTCGCTGCCCGATGTGATGTTCCTCGACATCAAGATGCCTGGCCGCACGGGGATCGAGGTGGCCGAGGTGGTGGCCGACGACTGGCCCGACGACCGCGCCGAGCCGCTGTTCGTCTTCATCACCGCCTATGACAACTTCGCCATTCCGGCGTTCGAGCGCGCTGCGGTCGACTACCTGCTCAAGCCCGCCACGGCCGAACGCCTGCGGCAGAGCGTGGAGCGGCTGAAGTCGAGGCTGGCACAACGCACGGCCTCGCCGCAGGATGGCGACATGGCGGCGCTGATGCAGCGCATGCAGGCCATCGCCAAGCCCGAGGGGGCGACCGACACCGACGGGGGCGAGCGCATCAAGGTCATCCGCGCCGGTGTGGGCAACACCGTGCGGATGATCCCGGTGGCCGACGTGGTCTGCTTCGAGGCGACCGAAAAGTACGTCAACGTCGTGACGCCGACCGGCGAGGCACTCGTGCGCATGAGCCTGCGCGAGCTGATGGCGCGCATAGCCTCAACCGACTTCATCCAGGTGCATCGAAGCGTGATGGTCAATTCGAGTGCCATCGTCAGCGCAACCCGCGACGAGAACGGTCACTACAGCCTCGCCGTGCGCGGGCTGCAGCGGCCCTTGAAGGTCAGCCGCGCCTTCGGCCACCTGTTCCGGCCGATGTAGTCGCTCGGGGGGCACGCCCGCTTGAGGGCAAACAGGCGAACCTGAAGGTCCCGGGCATTCACCGCCCACCGATGGGCGACTTGCGTGCCGGCTCGACGACAGGATGTCGTCGATGACCGCCCTCTGGTCGGCCACGTGCATGGCCGATAGCCGCACGCGACGAAGCGACGCGGCCCGGCGCAATCGCGATCCTCAACTGCACTGGGTGATGCGCTTCCGGTAACCACTCGGTCGACGCGGCAGACCACTGCAGCACGCCAGCGCACCTCCTGTCGCAGGCCGCTGTCGCACCTGGCTACGGCCGGCGACAGTGCCTCCGCTGGTTCGCTGCCTCGGGCGGTGGACCAGACCCTCATCGACACCCTTGACGCTCAAAGGCTCCCACCATGAACCGCTTCGCTTCCACCGCATTCGTCCTCACCGTGCTTGCCGCCGTGGCGGGCTGCATGTCGCCGCCGTCCAACCTTGATCTGTCGCTCACCCGGCCAACGGTCGACAACCGGTTCGTCGTCACCCTGCAGCCGCCGGCCAAGCCCGCCGCTGTCAATCAGCTGCACAGCTGGCGGGTGTTGCTCGCTTCTCCGGCGGGCGTGCCCATCGCGCATGCGCACATCCAGGTCGACGGCGGTATGCCGCAGCACGGCCATGGGCTGCCGACGCGGCCGCAGGTGACGCAGGAACTGGCCGATGGCACCTACGTGATCGAAGGCATGAAGTTCAGCATGACCGGCTGGTGGGAAATCAAGCTGGCCATCGACAGCCCCGAAGGCGCCGACAAGGTGACTTTCAACACCGTTGTGGCCGAGACCGCCGCCGGCCGCTGAAGGCAGGAACGCACCCCTTTGAGGAGAAGACGATGCGCAGGATCATGAATGCGGCCTGGCTGATCGGCAGCCTCATGGCCATGAGCGCGGCGCTGGTGGTTACCCTGGCGCACGCGGCCCCGCCATCAAAGGAAACGGCCGTCCACGGCTGGAGCAAGGAAGAGCGTGCCGTGCTTGCGTCGCTCAGCCTGAAGCGGCTGCCCCCGGTGCCGGTAGACCCGTCCAATGCGGTCGAGCAATTGCCCGGGGCCATCGACCTCGGCCGGCGTCTCTTCGCCGATACACGCTTCAGCGCCAACAGTGCCGTGTCGTGCGCCAGTTGCCACGATCCGCGCAAGCAGTTCCAGGATGGGCTGCCCGTGGCGCGCGGCGTGGGCACGGGCTCGCGGCGTGCCATGCCCATCGTCGGTGCCGGTCACAGCACCTGGCTGTTCTGGGACGGACGCAAGGACAGCCTCTGGGCGCAGGCGCTCGGGCCGCTCGAAGACGCGGTGGAACATGGCGGCAACCGCACCAGGTATGCCCACCTCCTGGCAGCGAACTATCGCAAGGCGTACGAGTCGCTCTTCGGCGCGATGCCCAGGCTCGAAGGCCTGCCCCGGGACGCCGGCCCCCTGGGTTCCCCCGCACAGAACGCGGCCTGGTCCGCGATGGATCCCCGCCAGCGCGATGCGGTATCGCGGGTATTCGCGAACATGGGCAAGGCCATCGCGGCCTACGAGAAGTCCTTGCGGCACGAGACGTCACGGCTGGATCGCTACGTCGAAGCCGTCGCGGCCGGTCGCACGGCTGACTTTGCGGTGCTGCAGCCTGGCGAAGTGCGGGGGCTTCGACTGTTCGTCGGCAAGGGCCAGTGCGTCAGCTGCCACAACGGACCGTTACTCACCGACCAGCAGTTCCACAACACCGGCGTGCCACCTCGCGACCCGGCTCGGCCTGACCGGGGCCGCGCCGATGCAACGGCCAAGGTGCGCAGCGACGAGTTCAATTGCCTCGGGCCATTCAGCGATGCGAAGCCCGGGCAATGCCAGGAACTTCGCTTCATGGTCGACGACGACGCAGCACTGCTCGGTGCGTTCAAGACGCCAGGGTTGCGCGGCGTAGCGCAGCGAGCGCCATTCATGCACGCCGGGCAGTTGGCGACGCTGGAGCAGGTGGTACGCCACTACATCGCCGCCCCGCATGCGGCCGTGGGGCACTCGGAACTGACGCACCGGCATGCCAGCGGCGCTGCCGTCCCCAAGCACGGCGGGCGGGCACCGATCGAGCTGACCGACGCCGAAGTGGCCGATCTGGTGAGCTTCCTCGGTACGCTGAGTGCGGCGCCGGCGGAAGCGTCTGCTGCGCCATCGGACCCGAGACCGGAACCAGATCGTGCCTTGACCCCCATCGGATCCGCCGAGTGCCCTGGATCGGGCTGCCGCGCCAACGGGCTTCTCGGCCATATTGACCTGCCCCAGGCCGACGGTGGCGCGACGACGGTCTTCTATCCCACCGACGCCGCCGAAGCATCCGTCCAGAAGGGCCCCTTCACGTTCTCATGGGCCGACGATGCGGAACCCCGGCGCGGTAACGGCAGACTCGTCGTCATCTCGCATGGGTCTGGAGGGTCGCCCTGGGTCCATGTCGATCTGGCGCGCGCGCTTGTGGCGCGAGGTTTTACGGTGGCCATTCCGCAGCACGCGGGCGACAACGTTCAGGACCCCGCGGAGCCGGGACCGACGAGCTGGGCCCGGCGCCCGGTCGAGGTCAGTCAGGCCATCGACAGGGTGGCGTCCCATGGCAAGCTGGGACCGCTTCTGCGTCTCGACACGGTCGGCGTCTTCGGCGGATCCGCAGGCGGCCACACCGCGCTCACGCTGGCTGGCGGCCGTTGGTCGCCCAGTCGCTTCCGCGACCACTGCCTCCAGAACATCGAGCAGGACTTTTCCTCCTGCGTCGGCTTCACCACTTTGCAGCGAGGGGACGGGCTCGACGGGATCAAGGCCTGGGCGGCAAGGCTCGTCATTCGTC
>Ga0208398_100469_pt1 | contig 26554 bp, 17 predicted proteins | sample LakWasMe79_HOW10_2_FD_183905 | JGI IMG/M metagenome (GOLD analysis project Ga0208398, IMG submission 183905) | Freshwater sediment methanotrophic microbial communities from Lake Washington under simulated oxygen tension - Sediment Metagenome... | ecosystem: Environmental > Aquatic > Freshwater >...
TGCCCGAGGCGGCCATCAGCCTGTTCGACGCGCGGCCGCTGGAACGCGATGTCTCGGGCGACCCGCGCACCCTCGCGCTCTCGCTGGGCAGCGTGCAGCTGCTGCAGCGCCTGGGCACCTGGCAGGCCGGCCAGGCCGCGCAGGCGCAAGCGATCCTGCAGGTGCAGGTGAGCCAGGCCCCGCCCACGCTCAGCCACCCCTGGCTGTTCGGTGCCAGCGGCCAGCCCGAGGTCAGCATCAGCGCGCGCGAGCAGGGCGTAGAGCAGCTCGGCGCGGTGCTCAGCTACGGCCAGCTGGTGGCGCCGCTGCAGGCGGCCTGGCTGCAGGCCTGCGCGCGCGCGCCGCAGCGCCTGTCCGCCCGCTTCGGCCAGGGCGTGTCGGCCATCAAGCCCGAGGGCTCGGGCGTGGAGATCGACGCCGGTGATGCCCACCTGGCCGAGCGCTTCGACCTCGCCGTGGTGGCCGAGGGCGGCGTGTTTGCCGAGCAGGCGCGCAAGGCGGTGGCGCGCGACTATGCGCAGAACGCCTGGGTCGGCACGGTGGAGCTGGATCCGGCCGCGCCCGCGGGCGTGGCCTACGAGCGCTTCACCCGCAACGGCCCGCTGGCGCTGCTGCCCCTGCCCGAGCGCGCGGGCCAGCGCCGCGCGGCCCTGGTGTGGTGCCTGCCGCAGGCCGAGGACGAAATCGGCACGCTCAGCGACGCACAGCGCCTGGCCGTGCTCAACACCCTGCTGCCGCCGGGCCTGCCGCCGCTGCGCGGCATCATCGGCGCACTGAAGTGTTTTCCGCTCGGCCTGAACGCCGAGCGCACCCTGGTCGAGGGCCGCGTGATCCGCATCGGCAATGCCGCCCAGACCCTGCACCCGGTGGCCGGCCAGGGCCTCAACCTGGGCCTGCGCGACGCCTATGCCCTGGTGCAGGCGTTGCGCGCGGAAGGCGCGATCGACAGCGCGCTGCGCCGCGTCGAATGGCAGCGCGCGCCCGACCGCTGGAGCATGATTGCCGCCACCGATTTCCTGGCGCGCAGCTTTGCCTGGCGCTGGCCCGGCCTGCCGGGCGCACGCGGCCTGGCGCTGGCCGCGCTGCAGGCCGCCCCGCCGCTGAAGCGCGCGCTGGCCAGGCAGATGATGTTCGGAAGGCGCTGACGTTCGCCCACGCCAGCGCAAACCCTGAGGCCAAACGGCAAGACTTGCTGGCAATCTTCGTCTTACTGACGAAGATCAGGGAGGCCAAATGTTGTTCACCAAGGCGCTCACTCGGGCGCTGTGCGCACGCGCGCGCATCGAGGCGCGCAAATCTTCCCTCCTGGCTCATCTGGTGAGCCACTAGGGCGGGAGCATGGAGCGCATGACACCTGCCACAAGCAGCGCACAGGACGCCCAACTTTTCACCTACTGGGGCAAGGCCGGCACGTACGGCGAGGGCGCGCAATGGCACCTGCTGGCCTATCACTGCCTGGATGTGGCAGCGGTCGGGCAGATCTATCTGGAACGCTCGCCCGGCCTGGTGGCGTGGCTGAAACAGCAGCTTGGGCTGCACGACGATGCCGCCCTCGTCAGCTGGCTGGTGTTCTGGCTCGCACTTCACGATCTGGGCAAGTATTCGCTGAGTTTCCAGGCCCAGCGAGCTGACGTGATGGCCGTGTTGCAGGGCGCAGCGCCTGGCTATGCCCAGACTGGCATCCGGCACGACAGCCTGGGCATGCAGTGCTGGAGCGAGGAAATCCTGCCAATGGCCGAGCGCGAGGCGTGGTTTGGCACAGATCCAGACATCGATGCCGCGCTCGCTTGGTGGGCACGCGCAGTCACCGGCCACCATGGCCAGCCGCCCCTCAATCATGTCCCGCGTCTGTCGCTGCACTTCAGAGCGCAGGACGTCGAGGCGGCCAAGCAGTTTGCGAGTACTGCTCGTGCCCTGTTGCTGACTCCTTCGGCTGCGGCCATTCCCGAGCTTTGCGGCGTCGGCTTTGAGAGACTCAGCAAAGAGCTCTCGTGGTGGGTCGCCGGCTTGGGCGTGCTGGCGGACTGGATCGGCTCCAACGCCGAGGTGTTCCGCTATCGTGCCCATGCCGATCTCGGCTTGGCAGACTACTGGCCCGCGGCACTGGCGCTGGCACGCCAGGCCCTGGACGCGTCCGGCGCCCTACCCTCGCCAAGTCCTGGCGGGCTTGGCTTTCAGAGCCTGTTCCCGCACATCCAGCGGCCCTCACCGCTGCAAGCCTGGGCCATCGCGACACCACTCCAAACTGGCCCGCAGATCCATCTGCTGGAGGATGTGACCGGCGCCGGCAAGACCGAAGCCGCGCTGATGCTGGCCTACCGGCTGATGACGGAGGGTGGCGCTGAAGGCTTCTTCATTGGCCTGCCCACCATGGCCACGGCCAATGCCATGTACGGCCGCATTGCCCAGGTCTACGCCCAATTGTTCGCCGACCCGCGCGCCAGCCTGGTGCTCGCCCATGGCGGGCGCAAGCTGGTGGAGGACTTTGCTGCTTCGGTCATCGCCTCCGGCCGCGACGAGGGCGATGACCGGCAACATGACGAGAGCGCTACGCGCCGCTGCCAGCGCTGGCTGGCCGACCACAACAAGCGCGCCCTGCTCGCGCCCGCCGGCATCGGCACCGTGGATCAGGCCTTGCTGGCCGCACTGCAGAGCAAACACCAATCGCTGCGCCTGTTGGGCCTGGCGCGCAAGGTACTGATCGTTGACGAGGTGCACGCCTGCGACCCCTATATGCAGCGCACGCTGGAGGTGCTGCTGGAGTTCCACGCTCGCGCCGGCGGCAGTGCCATCCTGCTGTCTGCCACGCTGCCGCTGCGCATGAAGTCCGCGCTGCTGCGCGCCTTTGCCCGCGGCTGCGAGTCTGCGGCCAGTCCGCCTCACTCGCTGGAGTACCCCTTGGCCAGCTCCTGGTCGTCCACGAAACCACCCGAGCTGATCGAAGCACCCTTGTCCACGCGGCCGGATGTGCGACGCAGCGTGCGGGTCCACTACGAATCGGACCGCAGCGCTGTGCTGCAAGGCATTGCCCAATCGCTCGCTGCCGGCCACTGCGTCGCCTGGATACGCAACACGGTGGCCGATGCGCTGGATGCACACGCCGAGATGGCTGCCCTGTGGCCGGCAGAGCGCATCACGCTGTTCCACGCGCGCTTCACGCTGGGTGACCGGCTGGACATCGAACAAGACGTGCTGGCCCGCTTTGGCCGGGACAGCACGCCGGAGCAGCGCAGCGGCCGTCTGCTGATCGCCACCCAGGTGGCCGAGCAATCGCTGGACGTGGACTTCGATCTCGTCGTCAGTGACCTCGCACCGATTGACCGGCTGATCCAGCGCGCGGGCCGCCTGCGCCGCCATGTGCGCGACGCGCGTGGCCAGCGCCTACACGAGCCGATTGCCCAAGACCAACGCGGCGAGCCATGGCTGTGGGTGCTCGGGCCGGCCTGGACCGAGGCGCCCGCGGCCGACTGGCTCAAGAAAGCATTTCCGAAGGTGGCCCGGGTCTACGAACACCATGGCCAACTCTGGCTGACAGCCCGCGCGCTGCAGGGCGGACTGCTGCGCATGCCCGATGACGCCCGAGCGCTAATTGAGGCCGTGTTCGGCGACGAAGCCGATCTGCCGCCGGACCTGCAGCATGGTGCCAACCAGGCCGAAGGCAAGGCCTATGGTGATGCCGCACAGGCCGCGCAGAACAGCGTCAAGCTCGCCAAAGGCTATGTGCGCGAGGGCCTGGAATGGGCCGCCGACAGCGTGACGCCCTCGCGCCTGGGTGAAGACACCGTCGAGGTGCTGCTGGGCCGCTGGGAGGGTGATGCGCTGCGCCCCTGGTGCCAGCGAGGCACGGGACACGACTGGGCCTACAGCACGATCAAGATCGCCAAACGCCTGATCGCTGACGCCGTGCCGCCCGCTACGCCGGCGCGTCAAGCCGCCTTGGAGACGCAATTGGCGCAATTGCCGGGGGGTGGGCAGTGGGCGCTGCTGCTGGCCCTGGATTGGCAGAAGGATGGCTATCAGACGAGAGCCACCGGCCTCGCGAAACCAGGGTCTGCGCCCCGGGAAACCGTCTGGGTCTACGACAAGGCGGCCGGATTGCGCGCCGCCCGTGATGCACAGGAGAACAAGGTATGAACCTGCTCGACGAACCCTGGCTGCCCGTGCGTCTGCACGATGGCAGCCAGCAATGGATCGCTCCCCAGCAACTCGCGGATCCAGGCATTGCGGCTTTCGATGCCTGCCGTGCCGATTTCAACGGTGCCCTGGTGCAGTTCGCCATCGGCCTGCTGCAGACCTGCACACCAATTGCCAACGACAGTGAGTGGCGGGCGTTGCTGCACACACCTCCCGACGCAGCGGCCCTGGCGCAGTGGTTTGAGCCGCATCGGGCAGCCTTTGAGTTCGAAGGCGACGGCGCGCGCTTCATGCAGGACTTTGAACTGCGCGCCGCCGATGCCGACCCCAACGGCATCGGCGCCTTGCTGATCGAGACGCCTGGGGATAACGCCGTCAAGAACAACAGCGACCACTTCGTAAAACGTGGGCGGGTGCAGGCGTTATGTCCGCATTGCACGGCCCTGGCCTTGTTTACCTTGCAGACGAATGCGCCGGCAGGTGGCGTTGGCTACCGCACTGGTCTGCGCGGCGGCGGGCCGCTGAGCACCCTGCTGCTGGCTACCGACACGCCCGCCGCGCCCGCCCCGCTATGGCAAACGCTCTGGCTGAACGTCCGTGGGCAACATGCCTTTCTGGCAGGGGGCGTAGAGCCCGGCATGCTGGCGCCGCACCGCACTTTCCCCTGGCTGGCGCCCCAGACGGCAATCCAGAAGGACCAAGGGGACACCACGCCCCTGCAAGTGCATCCCGCACACATGTTCTGGGCCATGCCGCGGCGCATTCGGCTGGATCTGGACGCAGTCGGTTCCGGCGTTTGCGATCTCTGCGGAAGGCCGTCGGAGCGACTCATTCGGCAGTACGTGACCCGCAACTACGGGCTCAACTACAAGGGCGCCTGGCTGCATCCGCTGTCGCCTTATTACACGGGCAAGGAAGGCCTCTTGCCGCTGCACCCGCAGCCCGATGGCCTCGGCTATCGCCACTGGCTAGCCTGGGTGTTGGGCATGGAAGGCGACAAGCGCAAGGTGCAGGCCGCCACAGTGGTGTCGCACTTTCTCTCGCAGCCACGCATCGAGCAGAAGACAGGCATTACCCTGCGCCTGTGGGCCTTTGGCTACGACATGGACAACGCCAAGGCACGCTGCTGGTACGACGCCACCGTGCCCCTCTACCACCTGGGCGAATGCGGCTTTGCCGAGCAAAAGGCCTTGCGCGAGGAGGTGGGCGCCTGGCTGGTCGGCGCCGAATTGGTTGCCAGCTATCTGCGTGGTGCCGTCAAGGATGCCTGGTTCAGCGCCAATGCACGCGGTGACTTCGGCTTCATCGACGCCACCTTCTGGAACCGCACCGAGCCCGCCTTCTACGGCCTGTTGCGAGCGCGCATCCAGAGCCTGCGCGATGGCTCAGCAGGCGATGCCATCGCCAGCGCAGAGAGTTGGCGCCGACAGCTGCGTGCCGCTGCCTTGCGCCTGTTCGATGCCGAGCTTGTAGGAACCGGCCCGATCGAGCGGCAGAACCCGGCCCGCATTGCCGCCGCTCACAAGCAGCTCGACAAGAACCTCGACGGACCCAAGCTGCGCCAGGCACTCGGCCTGCCGCAGCCGATCAAGGCCGATGCTCCCTCAACCTGAACATGCCCGACAACGCAGGAGGATGAACCTATGCCGCAGCACCATCCCGACTACACGCTGGCACCGCCAGTGATGAGCGCCTACCTGAGCTGGTGGCACGCCCTCAGCAGCGAGAAGGCCGGCGGTAGCGCGCGGGCCGACCGCGCCGAACTGCGCCGCGCGCACGACCTCGACGCGGTAGCGCTCACGCCAGCCTACCAGCGCCTCTACCGCAAGTTGGCTGAGGTTCACCCCGGCGAACCATGGAAGCCCTGGCAACTGGAGCGCCTGGCCGCCGTCGCCGGGCTGGCCGTCCACATCAAGACGGAAAGCAAGTTGAACCTGCCCGAGGCCATGAGCCAGCGCGACAAGGGTAGCGACCGCAACGCCGTCAGCGAACTGCGCTTTGCCAGGCTGCTAGATGCACCCGATGTCGAAGCGCTGTTCAGCGGGCTGCGCCGCCTGATGCCGCTGATCGACAAGCAGTTGAGCCCTGCCGCGCTGGCCAACGACGTGTTCGGCTGGGGCGAGCACGTCAAGAAGCAGTGGGCCTATGCCTACGCCTGGCCGGCCAAGGCTTGAACCCAAGCCATCACACATTGAGCTTTCACTGATTCATTCAATAGATCACATTCAGAGAGGACCCACCACATGAGCCGCTTTGTTCAACTGCACTTGCTGACCAGCTACCCGCCCTCCAACCTCAACCGCGATGACACTGGCCGGCCCAAGACCGCACTGGTGGGTGACGCCAACCGCTTGCGCATTTCCTCGCAGAGCCTGAAGCGCGCTTGGCGCTGCTCGGAGACGTTTGAGTCAGCCCTGTCCGGCCATCTGGGCACACGCACCAAGCTGATGGGCAAGCAAGTGTTTGCAGCGTTGAAGGAAGGCGGCATTGCCGAGAAGAGCGCGCGTGAATGGGCGAAGGAAATCGCCAAGCAATTCGGCAAGCTGAAGCCGGAGAAGAAGACCGAGAACGACGCTGATCTGGAAATTGAACAGCTGGCCCATTTCAGCCCTGAGGAAGAAGCTGCCATCCAGGCCCTGGTTGCCACGCTGGTGGCCCGCAAGGATGCACCCACCGAAGCCGAACTGAAGCTGCTGAGCCAACCCCGGCATGCGGTGGATATCGCGATGTTCGGCCGCATGCTGGCTGACTCGGCCGAGTTCAATGTGGAAGCCGCCGTGCAGGTGGCGCATGCCATCACCGTGCATCGCGCCGCCGTGGAAGACGACTATTTCAGCGCCGTCGATGACCTGAACAAGCGCGAGGACACCGGCGCGGCACACATCGGTGAACGCGGCTACGGCGCCGGTCTGTTCTACCTCTACATCTGCATTGACCGCGAACTGCTGCTGAAGAACCTGGGCGGCGACGCGGCGCTGGCCACCAAGGCTTTGGAGGCACTGATGCATGCAGTCACCAAGGTGTCGCCCACCGGCATGCAGAACAGCTTTGCCTCGCGCGCCTATGCCGGCCATGTGCTGGCCGAGAAGGGCCGGCAACAGCCACGCTCGCTGGCACAGGCCTTTTTGAAGCCAGTCAAGCCCTTTGACAGCCAAGACATCTTTGAGCAGGCCGTCACTGCACTGAACAGTCGCCGCGACAACTTCGACGCCGTGTATGGCGCCTGCGCCGACAGCCGCTACGAGCTGGATGTGGAGCATGCAAAGGGTACGCTGGCCGAGCTGGTGGCCTTCGTGGCGGAGTGAGCGCCATGCAGGACTATCTCGTTTTCCAGCTGCTGGCGCCGCTGTCATCCTGGGGCGAGCCAGCGGTGGGGGAGCTTCGCGGCACGGCCACGCACCCGGGCCAGTCCGCCCTGATCGGCCTGCTGGGTGCTGCGCTCGGGCTGGATCGCAGCGATGAGGTGGCGCATGCCGAGTTGCGCGACGGCTTCGGCTACTGCGTGGGCCTGCTGAGCAGCGGCAGCCTGCTGCGCGACTATCACACGGCACAAGTGCCGCCCCGCCCCGTGCTCAAGGGCCGCCCGCAGGCGACGCGCCGAGAGGAAATGGCCGTACCCAAGCGCGAGCTAAGCACCATTCTCTCGACCCGCGACTACCGCCAGAACGCGGCCAGCTTGGTGGCCCTGCAGGCGCGCACGGGCGCCCACACGAGCTACAGCCTGGCGCAGTTGGCAAGTGCGTTGCGAGAGCCGCAGTTCACGCTGTACCTGGGGCGCAAGAGTTGCGCGCCGGGTGCTCCGCTCTGGCCGCAAGTGCTGGCAGCCGAGTCCGCGCGCGCAGCCTTCAGCGCCTATGCGGAGCGCCGCGAGGCTGCCCGTCTGGGTGCAGCAAACAAGCAGGGGCGTGCCCCGCTGGAGCCTTTGCCGGCGCTGCAAAGCCTCGCCTTTGACGCAAACATCGAAGCCGGCGCGCCTGCGGACCTCAGCACCCAGCGCAAAGACCGGCTGATACGCCGGCAAGGCTGGCAGTTTGGCGACCGCGAGGAACGCATCGCCCTGATCACGACGGGGGAGCCCTGATGCAAGCGATGTACTTCAGCCTGTTCACGCCCGCAGAGGGGCGCGTGCATGAGGCCATGCAGCAGCGCCTGCAGGGGCCTTATGCCGACCACCAATGGCTGTGGCGCTGGTTCCCGGCCGCCGCGGGCACAGCACGTGACTTTCTTTTCCGCCGCCACGACGCAGCGGGCTTGCCGCGCTTCTATGCCGTGTCGGCACGGCCACCCGTGGAGCTGGGTGGCGCCTGGCATGTCCAGACCCGCGAGTACGCCCCGGCCGTGCAGCCCGGCGATGCCTTCAGCTTTGAGCTGCGCGCCAACCCCACCGTGCGGCATGGCCGCGATGGAAAGTCCAAGCGCCATGACGTGGTGATGGAGGCCAAGAAACGCCTGCTGTCCGAACAGGGACTGCAGCGCTGGGCCGAATGGACGGCCACATCCAGGCCCGTTCAGCAATCGCTGGTTCAGGAGGCATGCACCGACTGGCTGATGCGGCGTGGGCAGGCGCTGGGCTTCGAGTTGCAGCGGGAGAGTGTGCAGGTAGAGGCTTACCAGCAGCGCCGCGAGCGTGCCGACGAAAGCCTTGGCTTCAGCAGCGTCGACATCTCGGGCATCCTGCGCGTCACCGACGCGCCCGCCTTCGGCCAGGCGCTGCGCACGGGCATCGGTAGCGCCAAGGCCTTTGGCTGCGGTTTGCTGCTGATTCGGCGGCTGGGGTGAGTGGTGCGAAGGCGAAGTGCCAAGTGTTGCCCCTTGGCCGTGGATGGCGTACCTGTCGCTGTAGGTGAGCAAGCGCTGTGAACTCCTCGCTGCCACCGCTCAAACCGCTGCCGATGAAGGAGCGCATCTCCGTGCTCTTTATCGAGCGTGGTGAGATCGATGTGATCGACGGCGCCTTCGTGGTGGTGGATGCGACCGGCATACGCACGCAGATCCCGGTAGGCGGCGTGGCCTGCATCATGCTAGAACCAGGCACGCGACTCTCGCATCGCGCGGCCGCACTGGCGGCGCGCGTGGGCACGCTGCTGGTGTGGGTGGGGGAGGCGGGTGTGCGTCTGTATGCCTCCGGCCAGCCCGGCGGCGCGCGCTCGGACCGTCTGCTCTATCAGGCCCAGCTGGCACTGGATGAGAACCTGCGCTTGAAGGTGGTACGCAAGATGTACGCGCTGCGCTTTGGCGAGGAGCCGCCCGCACGGCGCAGCGTGGAGCAGCTGCGCGGTATCGAGGGTGCGCGCGTGCGGCGCAGCTATCAGCTGCTGGCCCGCCAGTACGGCGTGGAGTGGAAGGCACGCGACTACGACGCACAGGACTGGGAGTCTGCCGACATTGCCAATCGCTGCCTGTCCGCCGCCACCTCTTGCCTCTACGGAGTGACAGAAGCAGCCGTGTTGGCAGCGGGTTATGCCCCAGCGGTAGGCTTCATCCATACCGGCAAGCCGCTGTCTTTTGTGTACGACATTGCCGATGTCTACAAATTCGAGACGGTGGTGCCGGTGGCGTTCAAGATCGCGGCTGCAAATCCACCCGGCAATCCGGAGCGCGCGGTGCGCCTGGCTTGCCGCGACATGTTCAGGCAGACGCGCTTGCTGGATCGCATCATCCCGGACATCGAAGACATACTGGCCGCCGGTGAGATTCCGCGCCCCGAAGCTCCGCCGGACGCCGTCGGCCCGGCGCTGCCCAATCCATCAAGCCTGGGCGATGCTGGTCATCGTGCTTGAGAACGCGCCGCCCAGGCTGCGCGGCCGTTTGGCGGTGTGGCTGCTGGAGGTGCGTGCCGGCGTGTACGTCGGCAACTACTCCAGGCGCGTGCGCGAGCAGATCTGGGCGCAGGTGGAAGAGGGGCTGGAGGACGGCAATGCTGTGCTGGTCTGGCGCAGCAAGGCCGAAGCTGGCTACGCGTTCTTGACCGCAGGCAGCAACCGCCGTATGCCGGCGGAGTTTGACGGTGTCCAGTTGGTGAGCTTTCTCCCGCCTGAGGCTGCCGGCAACGATCTTTAACAACGCGTATGAATTGGGCTTTCTATTGGTAGCTTCTGCCAATGAGAAAAATTCCTTTCCAATCAGCGAGATAGAGTTGGTGTGTTCCCCACGAGCGTGGGGATGAACCCACATACAGCCCCATGCGGCGCAGGCCCTTGCCGTGTTCCCCACGAGCGTGGGGATGAACCGGTGCGGGACTACCGGACGGGCACCGACGTGTGGTGTTCCCCACGAGCGTGGGGATGAACCGACCCCACATCCGTGGGCGCGTACACCTGGGCGGTGTTCCCCACGAGCGTGGGGATGAACCGAGCCAGCCTCCCAGCGATGTGACCGGCCTGTCGTGTTCCCCACGAGCGTGGGGATGAACCGACGCTCACGAACAGCTCGCGGCGCTTGCCGGCGTGTTCCCCACGAGCGTGGGGATGAACCGTTGCCCTTGCGCTTCACGACGCGGCGCGAGCCGTGTTCCCCACGAGCGTGGGGATGAACCGGCGCTGCAAAGGATTTCCCCGGCCTGGCTAAAGTGTTCCCCACGAGCGTGGGGATGAACCGCGAACACGGGAGAGATGGGCGAGCCTTCGCTGGTGTTCCCCACGAGCGTGGGGATGAACCGTCGTCATCCGGTATCAGCGGCGGCATCGCGGCGTGTTCCCCACGAGCGTGGGGATGAACCGTCCTTCACCTGCTGCTGGGCCTTGTTCCCGATGTGTTCCCCACGAGCGTGGGGATGAACCACTTCAACTCTCACGATCCGCGACAGAGCTACTGTGTTCCCCACGAGCGTGGGGATGAACCGCTGCTCACCAGCCCTCGCACCATCCCTGAGGTGTGTTCCCCACGAGCGTGGGGATGAACCGCAGTTCACGGGCGCCGACTACGTGCTGGAAGGAGTGTTCCCCACGAGCGTGGGGATGAACCGCCACGGGCGTGAGCGAGACGACGCTGAGCCGCGTGTTCCCCACGAGCGTGGGGATGAACCGAACAGATCCGACGCGCTGGCCGGGATCACCAGGTGTTCCCCACGAGCGTGGGGATGAACCGGGTTCTGGAACCGTGGCAGGGTCAACTGGCGGGTGTTCCCCACGAGCGTGGGGATGAACCGTCACGGCGCCAGTCCAGCACCTGACTTCAACCGTGTTCCCCACGAGCGTGGGGATGAACCGGCAGATCGCGCTATCGATGAGGGCAACCGGCTGTGTTCCCCACGAGCGTGGGGATGAACCGGAGCCGGACACGGCACCGGCTTCCCATGTGCCGTGTTCCCCACGAGCGTGGGGATGAACCGCAGTTCCAGTTCCGCGACGTGCGGCCCAAGGCGTGTTCCCCACGAGCGTGGGGATGAACCGTCCAGCAGTTCCTCGACGATCTGCGCCCACTCGTGTTCCCCACGAGCGTGGGGATGAACCGTGCATGGGCTCGCCGTCGGTCTTACCGCCTTCGTGTTCCCCACGAGCGTGGGGATGAACCGTCGAACGCGGTATCCACCATCGGGCTCAGCAGCGTGTTCCCCACGAGCGTGGGGATGAACCGTCTTGCAGACTCAGCGAATGCGCAAATTCCAAGTGTTCCCCACGAGCGTGGGGATGAACCGGCGCGCTTGCCGGGCGGGGTGAGCTACTACGAGTGTTCCCCACGAGCGTGGGGATGAACCGCCGTCGAGCCCCTGGCGGCGTTCGATGGCAAAGTGTTCCCCACGAGCGTGGGGATGAACCGCTGGCACGGTATCCGCACCAGGCAGGGCGGCGGTGTTCCCCACGAGCGTGGGGATGAACCGCATGCGCAGCGCGCGCTCCTAGAGACGGCCGACGTGTTCCCCACGAGCGTGGGGATGAACCGGATGATCCGCTTGGCGGCGGTGTCGAACACGAGTGTTCCCCACGAGCGTGGGGATGAACCGCAGTCTCACCGCCTGCCTGCCGCTGTGTTCTTGTGTTCCCCACGAGCGTGGGGATGAACCGCAGGCCACGCAGGTGGTGAAGGACCGCAGCTACGTGTTCCCCACGAGCGTGGGGATGAACCGGCGTTCAGTTCAGCGGCGCGATCCTTGCTCAGGTGTTCCCCACGAGCGTGGGGATGAACCGCTACACCTGAAAGGGGATGGCCATGAACGACAGTGTTCCCCACGAGCGTGGGGATGAACCGACCATCGATGACTCGGGCCGGCGCCGGGCGAAGTGTTCCCCACGAGCGTGGGGATGAACCGCGCTCTTCTTTGGGCGTCAGGGGTGTGCTGTGGTGTTCCCCACGAGCGTGGGGATGAACCGACCTCGGACAGGTCCACGTCGCGGCCGCTCATGTGTTCCCCACGAGCGTGGGGATGAACCGGGCCCCGGCCAGCTGTACCTGCGTAACGCCCAGTGTTCCCCACGAGCGTGGGGATGAACCGCTGGACCCGCGCCGGCCTGCCGAGGTTACGAAGTGTTCCCCACGAGCGTGGGGATGAACCGGCCTTGCGCACGTCGTCGATGCCCTCGCCCGGGTGTTCCCCACGAGCGTGGGGATGAACCGCGAGACCCCTATGCAGCAGCATTTGCGGCCTTGTGTTCCCCACGAGCGTGGGGATGAACCGACGGTGGACGCGACATGAGCACCACTACCTTCGTGTTCCCCACGAGCGTGGGGATGAACCGGGCTTGGACGATGGCAGTTAGTTTCCCAGGCGGTGTTCCCCACGAGCGTGGGGATGAACCGCTGCTCACGATGAGCAGCCTGCACGACAAAGCGGTGTTCCCCACGAGCGTGGGGATGAACCGGTGTGCGCTTCCCTGTGGTTCCTGCTGGCCGGGTGTTCCCCACGAGCGTGGGGATGAACCGTCCACCTTGATCTATCGGACGATGACTCTCTCGTGTTCCCCACGAGCGTGGGGATGAACCGGCCCTGGCCAGTGCGCTGGCCGTGGCGCTGCTGTGTTCCCCACGAGCGTGGGGATGAACCGGCGCTGACGCCAAACTTGTCCGCGAGCTTCTGGTGTTCCCCACGAGCGTGGGGATGAACCGTCTTGGTTGATCTTGTACTGTGCGGGCGGACTGTGTTCCCCACGAGCGTGGGGATGAACCGTTAGGGTCTGAGCCGCGCGCGAAAACGTAAGCGTGTTCCCCACGAGCGTGGGGATGAACCGGTATCGCCAGCCGTCATTAGTCGCCGGTTTGCGTGTTCCCCACGAGCGTGGGGATGAACCGGCCCAGGCCACGCAAGAGGCCTGCTACATCCTGTGTTCCCCACGAGCGTGGGGATGAACCACACCTCCATGGCGAGCGAGAGCTGCTCGGGCTGTGTTCCCCACGAGCGTGGGGATGAACCGCCCCTGCTCTACTGGCGCACGCCGGCTGTCGAGTGTTCCCCACGAGCGTGGGGATGAACCGCAGCAGATCGAGCAGCTGCAGGCGGCGCAGGCTGTGTTCCCCACGAGCGTGGGGATGAACCGTGGCACTGGGTGAACCCGGCGAGGTCGCTGGGGTGTTCCCCACGAGCGTGGGGATGAACCGTTCGTGAGCGTTGAGCAGTGCAACGGTAACGGGTGTTCCCCACGAGCGTGGGGATGAACCGCGCTCGTTGGCGATGCGCATGTTCTCCAGCAGGTGTTCCCCACGAGCGTGGGGATGAACCGCATCGCGTCATTCGCTGCTTCGTCACCGTCAAGTGTTCCCCACGAGCGTGGGGATGAACCGAACGCCCAGGAGGCCGCCGAGATCCTGAAGAGGTGTTCCCCACGAGCGTGGGGATGAACCGTGGGCAGCCCGCTGCGCGGCACATCAGCGCCCGTGTTCCCCACGAGCGTGGGGATGAACCGGCATTGGCCTCGCGGAGGGTGGTCGGGACGATGTGTTCCCCACGAGCGTGGGGATGAACCGCTCTTGGGGTTGCCGTAGAAGGCGCCAGACTTGTGTTCCCCACGAGCGTGGGGATGAACCGGAACTGGTGCAGACCGTGCCCATCAAGGCGCTGTGTTCCCCACGAGCGTGGGGATGAACCGGCCGAGACCTGGGCCGCGCCCGCACCGGCGCAGTGTTCCCCACGAGCGTGGGGATGAACCGCGTCTCCCGGAACTCTCGGAGCTGGCTGTCGCGGTGTTCCCCACGAGCGTGGGGATGAACCGGTCAACCCAACCCCGCCAGAGAGGCGGCACACGTGTTCCCCACGAGCGTGGGGATGAACCGGTATGGGACGCTCAAAGGTCACGCGCACCACGGTGTTCCCCACGAGCGTGGGGATGAACCGAACCCCGGTTTGATGTTGCGAGCGCGGGCCATGTGTTCCCCACGAGCGTGGGGATGAACCGAGCTGATCGACCAGTTTGTTTTCAAGGTAGTCGTGTTCCCCACGAGCGTGGGGATGAACCGACCGAGTACTCCCGCCCGCGCTGGCAGTTCGAGTGTTCCCCACGAGCGTGGGGATGAACCGGGTGCGCGCCCTTCCCTGGTTATGCTGGGGGTGTGTTCCCCACGAGCGTGGGGATGAACCGCGCGGCCGGGCAGGTGTGATTCGCGGGCAGGCGTGTTCCCCACGAGCGTGGGGATGAACCGGCAGTCACCCAGCGTTCGGGGCTGGCACCATCGTGTTCCCCACGAGCGTGGGGATGAACCGCGCATCCTGACTTTTGCCGCGGGCGCGGCCCTGTGTTCCCCACGAGCGTGGGGATGAACCGGCGACGGTTGTGCTGGACCACCGTGGACACTTGTGTTCCCCACGAGCGTGGGGATGAACCGGTATGGCCTGTTGTCAGCCGGCGTGTTGCCTGGTGTTCCCCACGAGCGTGGGGATGAACCGCAGCTGGTGGCCGGCAAGGATCCGGTGGACATGTGTTCCCCACGAGCGTGGGGATGAACCGCACTCGCCGAATCCGGTGCTGGCCAAGAACTTGTGTTCCCCACGAGCGTGGGGATGAACCGTCATCAGCGCCAACGCCATCGCGCAGGATGGAGTGTTCCCCACGAGCGTGGGGATGAACCGTAGCTGTTGGCCGTCGGCAGAGGATGGGATCAGTGTTCCCCACGAGCGTGGGGATGAACCGGCGTTTCGTGAGACGAACGATGCGCTGATCAAGTGTTCCCCACGAGCGTGGGGATGAACCCCTTCGTAAAGACTTCACGAGGCAAAAAAAAGAGTGTTCCCCACGAGCGTGGGGATGAACCGTTCCACCTGGAGCCTTTCCAGGGCGGCAGCTGGTGTTCCCCACGAGCGTGGGGATGAACCGTCGTCTTCGGGGTCTGCCATGCGCCGGTAGATGTGTTCCCCACGAGCGTGGGGATGAACCGAACAGCCGCTCCCGCACGGGGTCGGCCAGCAGGTGTTCCCCACGAGCGTGGGGATGAACCGGTACTGCTGTGCATGCAGTGCCACAAGAACAAGTGTTCCCCACGAGCGTGGTGATGAGCACGCCTCGCGCGTCGTCACGCTGTCATCAAGCCCGCCGACACTGGCGCCATGAACAGCAGCAACAACATCCAAGCCCAACACCTCCGCCAACTCCTGCAGACCACCCAGCAAGCCTGGCTGGGCAAGCCGCAAGCGGCGCAAGGCCGTCTCAGTAACGCAGTTCCAGCAGCTCCCGCAGCGCGGCATTGACGTTCTTGCGCAGCGCGCCCTCGTTGGCCAGGCGCAGGCGCTCGTTCTGGTCCAGCATGGCGTCGCCGAACTCGGCCACATGCACGCTGCGCAGCTCGCGCTGATAGAGCTTGCTGCCGCTGGCCTTGTCCAGCAGTTCATAGGCCATCGTCAGCGCCACGCGGGCGTCGCCCACCGCCACCGCGGGTTGCTCCAGCGCGAGCAGCGCGGCGCGCAGCTCGTAGCGGCCGCCCTGGGGCTGCGGCGCCAGCATGCCGGCGGCCTTGAGCGATTCCTGCAGTGCCATGCGCAGCGCCTCGTCGCCGATCTTGGAACCCCATAGGCGGCCGGTCGGCTGGCCGCCCAGCACCTGCCCCAGCTGCACCTGCTGCTTGAGCGCCTCGGGCACCCAGCCGCGCAGCTGCAGGCCCTCGGCCACGCTCAGGCGCATGCCCTCGGGGTCGGCGGGCGTGCCGCAGCCGGTCAGCCCGAGGGCAAGACCTGCCCCCAGCAGGGGCAGCAAGGACAAAGTCCGGCGTTTCATGGCGTGCTCCTCGATCGATCAGATACGGCGGTGTTGCAGGGCCGGCAGTTGGGCGCGCAGGGCGGCCATGCGCTGCGCATCCAACTCGGCGATGGCCAAGCCCTCGCCCTCGGGCAGACAGGCGAGCACCTCGCCCCAGGGGTCGACGATCATGCTGTGGCCCCAGGTGCGGCGGCCGTTGGGATGCGTGCCGCCCTGGGCCGGCGCGATCACATAGGCGAGGTTCTCCACCGCGCGGGCGCGCAGCAGCAGCTCCCAATGTTTCTGGCCGGTGGTGTAGGTGAAGGCCGCGGGCACGGCCAACAGGTCGCAGGGGCCGCCCGCGCCCATGGCGCGGTAGAGCTCGGGAAAGCGCAGGTCGTAGCAGACCGAGAGCCCCAGCTTCAGCGGCCCGGCCTGCAGCGTCACCGGCGCCTCGCCGGGTTCCAGCACGCGACCCTCGTCGTAGCGCTCGCGGCCATTGTCGAAACAGAACAGGTGCAGCTTGTCGTAGCGCGCCGCGCGGCTGCCGTCCGGGGCGTAGACGCAGCAGGCATTGCGCACCTTGTCGGCCTGCGCGGTCTTGATCGGCAGGGTGCCGCCGATCACCCACAGACCCAGCTCGCGCGCCGCCTGGCTGAGCATGGCCTGGATCGGGCCCTCGCCATCGGTCTCGGCGATGGCCAACTTGTCGCCGTCGGCCGCGCCCATCAGGCAGAAGTACTCGGGCAGGGCCACCAGTTCGGCGCCCTGGGCGCGGGCGGCCTCCATCCAATGGCGCGCACGCGCCAGATTGGCCGCCACCTCCGGACCCGAGACCATCTGTATCGCTGCCAGCTTCATTTTTTTCCTTCGACTCCTGATGCGGGGCCGGCGGCGCTCGCGGCCTCCTCGGGCAGCTTGCGCTCGGACGACTTCTCGATGCGATCGACCTTGGGCGCATCCCACATGCCGGTGACATGGAATTCCTCCGTGCCGGCCGCCGCCATGGGCTTGCGCAACAGCCATTGGGCCAGGAAGGTGCCCAGACCGATCGCCGGATTAATGGCCGCATAAGCCAGCGAAGCGCCGCCCACGTTGAGCTCGGGCACCACCAGCACGCGCAGGTCCTGGGTCTCGGCGGCCAGATCGGCCTGGCCCTCCATCAGCACCGCCGCCTGCACGCCCACCATGCGCAGATTGCCGGTATGGGCCACGCCCTTGTCGATGCGCAGGTCGCCGGCAAAGCTGTCGAAGGCGAAGCCCTGCGAGAACACATCGCGGAAGTCCAAGAGCAGGCGGCGCGGCAGCGACTGCAGGCTCAGCACGCCCAGCAAGCGCCCCACGCCGGGCTCGGCCTGCAGGAACTGGCCGGCATCCAGCGCCACATGCAGCTGGCCGCCCATGCTGGGGTAGTCGGGGCTCAGCGGCGAACCCTGCCAGCCCAGCTGGCCCGCCAGCTTGCCCTTGCCGCCGCGCAGAATCTGCCCCTGGCCCAGGGCCTGCAGGAGCTTGCCGCCATCGCTGACGTCCAGCTGCCAGTCCAGCTGGGTGCGGCGCTGAGCCTGCCCAGGCTCGGCCACCCACTGCCCGGTGGCGTTGAGCACCGCGTCGGGGTGCTTGATCTGCAGGCGGGCGAGCTTCCATTCGCGCGTCGGCCCGACCAGCTGGGCGTCGATCTCCAGGCGCCCCAGCTTCTTGCCGCGCAGCTCGAAGTCCTCCACCACGATGTCCAGCGCCGGCACGCTGCTGGGCTGTTTCTCCAGCAACTGCAGCACCGAATCGGCCTCACCCTTGGGCAGGGCCAGACGGCCCAGGCGGGCATAGACGCGGCCGGGCTGGCCGGTACGCGCCTGGCGCAGCTCCAGATAGCCGCTCAGCTGTTCGGCATCGATGGTGGCGCGCCAGCCGTTCTGTTCGGGCGCGCGGCTCAGGCCCGCCACCAGGCGCGAGATCTGACGGCCGGCCACCTTGAAGCTCTGCGCGCGCAGGGCCAGCTGGCTGGGGGCGTAGCCGCTGTCGATGTTCTCCAGGCTCACCGGACCCAACAGACGCTGCGCGGTGGCGAGCCAGGCGTCGGCATCGAAACTGGCCAGATTGGCCTGCAGCTGCACGCCGCTGGGCGGCAGGTCCGGCAGCTTGTCCTGCACGCTCAGCGCGCCGCGCAGCACCTGCGCGCTCTCGCCGCTCAGCTCGCGCTGGTAATGGGCTTGCAGCAGGTTGTTACCCAGCTCCAGGCGCAGCTCGTCGCGCGTCGCGCTTTCATTCACATTCCCCGGCATGAGGCGCGATTGCAGGCGCAGGTTGAGCGTGCTGTCGGCCTCCTTGCGCAGCGGCGCCGGCAGGTCCAGGGCCAGACCCTGCAGCGAGCTGCCGAGGTTGAACTCGGCCTGACCCTTCACAAAGCCCAGCTCCAGCTTGTAACCGGTCGAGCCGCTCATGAACTGGGCCAGGCGGCTGGGCAGGCCGAGCTCGCTGGCGCGCCGCAGCGCCTCGGCGCTCAGCTGGCCCTGGGCGCTGAAGCGCAGGCTGCCATCGGCCTGGCTGCCGCCCTCGAACGTGGCCTCGCCGCCCAGCACGCGCGCGCCGGCGGCCTGCAGCTGCACGCCCTTGCGGTCGAAGTCGATGCGCGCGCGGGTGTTGCTGAACAGCGGCACATCGGGCCGCAGGCGCAGCTCGTTGCCGGCCAGCAAGACCTGACCCTTGACGCTGGACTTGCTGGCGTCCAGCAGCGGGATCTTCAGGCCCAGCTTGAGGCTGGCATTGCCGCTGGCGCTGGCGGCGTCCAGGCCATGCGAGGTCCACTCGGAGAGCGGCGAGCTGCGCATGAAGCGCAGCAGCTCGGCCATGGGGCCGCGGCCCTGGCCGTCCATCTCCAGCTGGGCCTGGTGCGCCAGATCCGGGATGCCGCCGTTCACATTGAAGAGCTCGTAGCCCAGCACCTTGGCGCGGCCCTTGCGGATCTGCATGCTGCCGCGCTCGAAGATCAGCTCGGCGTTGAGCTGCTCCATCACCGGCCAGGGCGAGTTGTAGGCGGGGCTGGTCTCGGTGGCGGCATGGCTGGGCACATAGGCCAGCTCCACGTCCTTGACCTGGCTGCTGATGCGGAAAATACCTCCAGCGGCGCCACCGGAACGGGGGCCATCGAAGGGGAAATCGGCCAGATCGCCGCGCACCCTTGCCTGCACCTGATGCGCCTCGCCACCGCGGATGGCATCGCGCACATAGCCGCGCGCGGTCTCGCCCACCACCAGCGGCAGGTAGCGCACCACGCGCCGGGCGGGGGCCTGGTCGATGCGGCCGCTGAGGTCCAGACTGCCGGGCAGGCGCGCGCCACGGCCGCTGCCGGGCTTGCTGCCGGTGCGCCAGGTGGCCTCGAATTCGCCCTTCACATCCTCGTTCTGCAGGCGCAGCTCGCTGACGCGCAGCTCCACCTGAGGCGGGCCATCCTTGCGCGTCGTCTCGATGCGCCAGTCCAGCCCGGCGCTGAGCGTCTGCAAGGGGATGCGCGGCTCCTCGAACACGCCGGGAAAGTCCAGCATGCCGTCGCGTACGCTCAAGCGCGCCGAGCCGCCCTTCTCGGTGGCATCGAACTGCAGCTGTGCCCCGGCCAAGCCCGGGCGGGCCGCGCTGTGCGCATCCGCGGGCACGCCGGCGGCCAGGCTCAGCTGGTCCAGCGCACCCTTGATGCGGTAGCTCTTCGGCGCCTCGGGCGCACCCTCCCAGCGCGCGCTGAAGGCGCTGACACGGCCGCTCGGTGCCATCTCCTGCGCCAGCTGGTGCGCGGCCGCCGGCACCGGCAGGCGCGCCATGATGCGCGCGGCCAGGCCCAGGTCCATCTGCTGGGCCGTCAGCTCGCCGCCCAGCAGCTCGCCCAGCTCGGCGCCCAGCACCTGGGAGGCCTGGCGCGTGCGCAGCGAGAGCGACCAGTCCGAGCGTGGCCACACCAGGCCCTCGCCATCCTCGAAGCCGAGCTGCCGCGCGGTGAAGCTGAGGCCTTGGGCATTGCGCTGCATCGAGAGCCGGCCGGCGATCTGCGCCAGCTCCAGCGCCTCGATGCGTTTGCCGAGCTTGAGCTTGACGGCGCGCAGCCCCAGATCGAGCGTGGCGGCCTGGCTCTGACCCTGCTTGATCTCCAGCCAGGCGCGCAGCGCGCCATCGCCCTCGCTGAGCTCGAAGGGCAGGTCCAGGTAGCGGCGCAGCTCGCGCACATCGGCGCGCGGCAGGTCGGCGAACAGCGAGCCGCTCCAATGCTGCAGATCGCCGGGGCGCTTGAGCAGCGACTGGGTGAACTGGCCGCGCAGCGAGAGCCGCTCGCCCCAGGCCGGCGGGGGCGTGGCGTCGAGGCGCAGCTCATGCCGGCGCAGGCCGTTGCGCAGCACCAGGTCCACGCGCGAGAGCTCCAGCGGCGGCGCCTGGCGCGCCTCGTCGATCCAGCGCACGCGGCCATTCAGGATCACGAACTCATGCTGGACGAAGAACCAGTCGGCCAGATCGCCGCCGGCCTCGGCGCGCTCGGCCTCGTCCACGCTCAGCCCGGCCACGAAGATGCGGCCCTGGGCATCGCGCCGCACCACCATCTCGGGGGCGTCGATCAGCAGCTGCTCGAAGCGCAGCTCCAGGGCCAGCAGCGAGCGCGCCGAGAGCGCCGCCGCCACCCGCGGCAGGCGCAGGGCCTCGCGCCCCTTGAGGTCGGAAAGGCGCACATCGTGCATTTCCAGCGCCGGTATCCAGCCGCCCGAGCGCACCTCGATCTGGCCGATCTGCACATTCAACCCCAGCGATTTGGAGGCCTGTCGCGCCAGCGCAGGGCGCCATTCATCGATGTGCGGCAGAATCGCCCAGTGCAAAACCAGCCAGGCCAGCAGCATCAGGCTCCATGCCAGCAGCACCAGGGCCACGGCCCATCTGGCGCAGCGGCGGGCCCAGCGGGCGGGGCGGTTGGCGGCGGCGAAGACGGTGGCTAGCAAGGACATGTAGAAGGCACGCGCTCTCGGGCGCGGCACACAGGATGAGAAACGATGACACTCGCAAAGCCTTGGGGGGCGCCCCATCGCTCTCAGGATCGCAGCGAATCTAGCACAGGCCACCCTGCCCCATGAGCGTCGACGAGCATTCTTTACCCTCTGCAACCAAGGCCGCGCTGGCCGAGCACAGCCGCTTCGTGCAGCGCATCCGGCGCCGCTACGACAAGGAGCTGCCCCTGCTGGCCGCCGGCCTGCCTGATCGGGCCGCCATGCAGGCCCTGATCGCGCAGCTGCAGGCCGAGGGCCGCAACCTCGCCAGCGCGCTGCGCGTGTGCCGTCATCTGGTGCTGGAACGCCTGGCGGTGCAGGACGTCGAGCTGGCCGCGCCGATGAAGGCCATTACCGAGGCGATGACCACGCTGGCCGAGGTGACGCTGTGCGCGGCGCTGGCGCAGGCGCGCGTCGAGCAGGATGCCGTCCACGGCCAGCCGCGCAACGCCGCCGGCGAGGTGATCGAGTTCTGGGTCGTGGGCATGGGCAAGCTGGGCGGGCGCGAGCTCAATGTCAGCTCCGACATCGACCTGATCTATGTCTACGACGACGAGGGCGAGACCGATGGCACCAAGCCGGTCTCGGCGCATGAGTACTTCACCCAGGTGGCCAAGAAGCTCTATGCGTTGATCGGCGACGTCACCGAGGACGGCCAGGTGTTCCGCGTCGACCTGGCGCTGCGCCCCAATGGCAACTCGGGCCCGCCGGTGGTGAGCCTGTCGATGCTGGAGGAATACTTCCTCGTGCAGGGGCGCGAATGGGAGCGCTTTGCCTGGCTGAAGAGCCGGGTGGTGGCGCCGCGCCAGCCCGAGGCGGGTGCACCGCCCTCGCGCGCGGTGGCGCTGCGCTCGCTGGTCACGCCCTTCGTCTACCGCCGCTACCTGGACTACGGCGTGTTCGAGGGCCTGCGGCAGCTGCACCGCAAGATCCGCGACGAGGCGCAGAAGCGCGCCGCCGGCCGGCCCGAGCGCTCCAACGACGTGAAGCTCTCGCGCGGTGGCATCCGCGAGATCGAGTTCACCGTGCAGCTGCTGCAGGTGGTGCGCGGCGGCCAGTTCCCCGAGATCCGCACCCGCTCCACCGTCAAGGCCCTGAGCCGACTGGCGGCGCGCGGGCTGATGAAGCCGGCCACCGCCACCAAGCTGGCCGAGGCCTACGACTTCCTGCGCCGCGTCGAGCACCGCATCCAATTCCTGGACGACCAGCAGACCCATTGCCTGCCGGGGGCAGACGATGACCTGAAGTGGATCGCGCGCTCCATGGGCATGGTCTGCAGCGCCGAGGCCTGCCAGCTGCTGGACCGCCTGTGCGAGGTGCGCGAGCTGGTGGCCACCGAGTTCGACGCCCTGCTGCACGACGGCCAGGCGCCCAAGCCCGGCGCCTGCAAGAACGGCCAATGCGGCGGCCCGGCCCTGCCGGTGGATGCCGATGAATTCCTGGAAAAACTGCCGCCCGAGCTGGCCACCGCGGTGCGCCGCTGGGCCCAGCAGCCGCGCGTGCAGAACCTGCGCGAGGAATCGCGCCTGCGCCTGGCCAAGCTGGTGGGCCGCGCCGCCCTGGGCGTGAAGGCGGGTGAATGCTCGCTGGATGCCGCGCTGCGCTTCGTCGACTGGGTCGAGCCGCTGCTGCGCCGCGAGAGCTATCTGGCCTTGCTGGTGGAGCGCCCCGCGGTGCAGACCCGGCTGTTGCGCCTGCTGGGCCTGGCGCGCTGGCCGATGCGCTACCTGATGCAGCATCCCGGCGTGATCGACGAGCTGGCCGACAGCCGGCTGATGCACGAGCGCTTCGACGGCGCCACCTTCATCGCCGACCTGCAGGCACGTCACGATGCCTGGGCCCAGCATGGCGAGGCCGATGAGGAGGCCTTGCTGGACAGCGTGCGCCGCGCCCACCATGCCGAGGTGTTCCGCACCCTGGTGCGCGATGTGGAGGGCCATATCACGGTGGAGCAGGTGGCCGACGATCTCTCGGCCCTGGCCGACGCCACCCTGCAATGCGTGATCAGCTGGTCCTGGGCGCGCCTCAAGCAGGCGCATCGCCCCGCCCCGCGCTTTGCGGTGATCGCCTACGGCAAGCTGGGCGGCAAGGAGCTGGGCTACGGAGGCGATCTGGACGTGGTGTTCCTGTTCGATGACGAGGACGAAGTCGACAAGGACAGCGCCCCCGAGATCTACGGCGCCTTCGTGCGCAAGCTGATCACCTGGCTGACCCTGCGCACCGCCGCCGGCGAGCTGTTCGACATCGACACCGCGCTGCGCCCCAACGGCAACTCCGGCCTGCTGGTGACCTCGCTGGCCAGCTTCGAGCATTACCAGACCGGCCGCGGCAGCAATACCGCCTGGACCTGGGAGCACCAGGCCATCACGCGCGCACGCTTCTGCGCCGGCGCGCCCGAGCTGGCGGCGCGCTTCGAGGGCGTGCGCCGCGCCGTGCTGACAGCCGAACGCGACATCCAGGCGCTGCGCCAGGAGGTGCAGGCGATGCGCGAGAAGGTGCGCCAGGCCCGCCCGGTGCGCGCCGGTCTGTTCGATGTGAAGCACAGCCCCGGCGGCATGATGGATGCAGAGTTCGCGCTGCAGTTCCTGATCCTGGCGCATGCGCGCCGGCATGAGGAGCTGCTGGCGAATGCCGGCAATATCGCCCTGCTGCAACGCGCCGAGGCCGCCGGCCTGCTGCCCGCCGGCGTGGGCAAGGCCGCCGCCGATGCCTACCGCGAGCTGCGCCGCGTGCAGCACCGCGCCAGGTTGGACGAGCAGTCCACCGCGCTGGACGAGGCGGCGCAGGCGGCGCAGGGCATCGCCCCGCACCGCGACGCGGTGCTGGCGCTCTGGCGGGCCGTGTTCGGCTGATGGCCCGGGCGGCCTGGGCGGCCTTCAGCGCCGGCCTGGCCATGCTGGCCGGCCTGGGCTGGTGGCTGCCGCGCGCATGGCTGGACTGGCAGCCCTCCCTCTGGGCCGCCGAGCCCTGGCGTGCCCTCAGCGCTGCCCTGGTGCATTGGAGCCCCCACCATCTGATGGCCAATCTGGCCGGCTGTGCCGTGCTGGCCCTGCTGGGCTGGGCCGGCCGGCTGCGCGCTTGGCCCGCCTGGCTGGCCGCCTGGCCGCTCACCCAGTTGGGCCTGCTGGCGCAACCCGCGCTGCTGCATTACGGCGGCCTCTCCGGCCTGCTGCATGCGGGCGTGGCGGTGGCGGTGGTGGAGTTGCTGGCGCGGGGCGGACGCCAGCGCTGGCTGGGGGCGGCGATGGCCGCGGGCCTCGCGCTCAAGCTCTGGCTCGAGCAGCCGTTGGGAGCGCCGCTGCGAGCCGTGGCCGGCTGGGACATTGCCATCGCGCCGTTTGCCCATCTCAGCGGCACGCTGGCCGGTGCGCTCAGCGCCCTGGCGTGGCTGGCCTGGCAGCGGCTGCGGGCATCATCGCGCCATGCCGCTGTCTGATCGCAAGCCCCATCTCGACGCCTTTGCCGTCGCCTCCGTGCTGTTCTGCTGTGCCCTCTGGGGCCTGGGCCAGGTGGCCATCAAGGCGGCGCTGAGCGAGATCACCCCCTTCTGGCAGGCGGGGCTGCGCTCGCTGATCGCCGGCGCGCTGGTGTGGATCTGGGCGCGGGCACGCGGCATCGCGCTGTTCAAGCGCGATGGCAGCCTGGGCGGCGGCCTGCTGGCCGGTGGCCTGTTCGCGGCCGAGTTCGCCGCCATCTTCTGGGGCATGCAGTACACCAGCGCCTCGCGCATGGTGGTGTTCATCTACCTCGCGCCCTTTGTGGTGGCGCTGGGCATGCCCTTCATTTCGCGGCACGAAAAGCTCACGCCACGCCAGGGCCTGGGCCTGCTGCTGGCCTTCGGCGCGGTGGCGTTCGCGTTTGCCGAGGGTTTTTCTGGCACGGACGGGCAGCCGCAGCAATGGCTGGGCGACGCCCTGGGCCTGCTGGCCGCGCTGTTGTGGGGCGGCACCACGCTGGCGATACGCGGCAGCAAGCTCGCCAGCGCCAGTGCCGAGAAGACGCTGTTCTACCAACTGGCGGTGTCGGGCCTGGCGCTGAGCCTGGCGGCCCTGGCCCTGCACGAGCCCATGCCGCTGGCCTGGTCGGTGCGGCTGCTGGGCTGGTTCGGGTTCCAGGCGGTGATCGTCTCTTTTGGCAGCTACCTGCTGTGGTTCTGGCTGATACGCCATTACCCCGCCACGCGCCTGGCCAGCTTCACGCTCAGCACACCGCTGTTCGGCCTGCTGGCCGGGGTGCTGGTGCTGGGCGAGGCCATCACGCTGCGCCTGGTGATCGCCCTGATCGGCCTGGCGCTGGGCATCCTGCTGGTGAACAAGTAACGGGCGCGACAAGGATGGCCGGCGCCTCGGCATAGACTGCGTCCACCCTCAAGGAGACCCCCACCATGACGATCACGCTCTGCGGCTTCTCGCTCTCGAACTACTACAACAAGGTCAAGCTGGCCCTGCTGGAAAAAGGCATTCCCTTCCAGGAGGAGGTGGTGATGACGCACTCCAAGGACGAGGCCGTGCTGTCCGCCTCGCCGCTGGGCAAGGTGCCCTTCATCCGCACCGAGCAGGGCACGCTGTGCGAGAGCCAGGTAATCCTGGACTATCTGGAATCCGCCTACCCCGCCCACCCGCTGCTGCCGGCCGAGCCCTTCGCGCAGGCCAAGGTGCATGAGCTGATCACCTTTGTGGAGCTGCACCTGGAACTGGTGGCGCGCGAGCTCTATGGCCAGGCCTTCTTCGGCGGCACTTGCAGCGACGCCAACAAGGAGCGCGTGAAGAAGCTGCTGGACAAGAACATCCCGGCCTTCAAGCGCCTCGCCAAATTCGGCCCCTATCTGGCCGGCGATGCCTTCACCCAGGCCGACTGCGCCGGCTGGGTCAGCCTGCCCCTGGTGGCCATGGCTACCAAGTCGGTGCTGGGCGAGGACCTGCTGACCGCCCATGGCGTCGAGTGGAAGTCCTATGCCAAGCTGATCGGCGAGCGCCCCGCCGCCCAGAAGGTGACGGCCGACCGCAAGGCGGACCAGGAGCGCTTCGCCGCCAAGAGTTGAAGGCTTGTTGACGGTTCATCCGTCTTTTTGTGCAGACTGTCGCCGCGGCCTGGGTCCCCCAGGCCGCTCTTGTTATGGTGTGCTACATCAGCAACACACCGCGGGGTCCCGCCCCGACAAGGACATGCAAAGCTGGAACGACAATGCGCCGATCTACCAGCAGCTGGCCGACCAATTGGCCGCGCAGCTGCTGGACGGCACCCCTCCCGAGGGCGAAGTCCTGCCCTCGGTCCGCAGCCTCGCAAGCCGCTACCTGATCAATCCGCTCACCG
>Ga0208398_100471_pt1 | contig 26370 bp, 29 predicted proteins | sample LakWasMe79_HOW10_2_FD_183905 | JGI IMG/M metagenome (GOLD analysis project Ga0208398, IMG submission 183905) | Freshwater sediment methanotrophic microbial communities from Lake Washington under simulated oxygen tension - Sediment Metagenome... | ecosystem: Environmental > Aquatic > Freshwater >...
AGGGCCAGCGCGCCATGTCGGCCGACACCGCCATTCGCTGCGCCGTGGCCTTTGGCGTGCGGGCCGACTTCTGGCTGGCGCTGCAGGCCAACTGGGACAGCTTCCACGCCTGGCGCGCGCTGCGCCAGCGCTCTCTTCCCCTCTAACCCAGCCGCAGCTTGCACAACATCACCATGAGCACTTGCACACCCGAAACCACCTGTAACCCCCCGGGTTACACCCCCAGCGACGAGCACATCGTGGTACTGGGCATTGGCAATGTGCTGTGGGCCGACGAGGGCTTTGGCGTGCGCTGCGTCGAGACGCTGCAACGCGAGTGGACCTTTGCGCCGCACGTGGACCTGATCGACGGCGGCACCCAGGGCCTGTACCTGATTGAGAACGTGCAGTCGGCCACCAAGCTGCTGATCTTCGATGCCATCGACTACGGCCTGGCGCCCGGCACACTGAAGCTGATTGAAGACGACGACGTGCCGCGCTTCATGGGCGCCAAGAAGATGAGCCTGCACCAGACCGGTTTTCAGGAGGTGCTGTGCCTCGCCCAGTTCACCGGCCACTACCCGTCGCAGGTGCTGCTGATTGGCTGCCAGCCCGAGGAGCTGGAAGACTTTGGCGGCAGCCTGCGTGACATCGTGAAGCAGACCCTGCCCCAGGCACTGGCGCTGGGCATTGAACGCCTGCGTGCATGGGGCGCACAGCCACAGCAGCGCCCCCAGCCCCTGCCCGAAGACGCCACGCTGACCGGCGCCATGCTGACCCTGGAGCGCTACGAAGCCGAGCGCCCCAGCGTGGAACAAGCGTGCCGCATCGGCGACGAGCGTTTTATCCCCAAGGTAGCCTGACATGTGCATAGGCATTCCCATGCAGGTGCTATCCGTTGAACCGGGCTTTGCCCAGGTGTCCGGCCGGGGTGAGGCACGGCGCGTCAGCACATTGCTGGTGGGCGACTGCGTGGCCGGCCAATGGTTGCTGGTGTTCCTGAACGACGCGCGTGAAGTGATAGACGCCGAGCGGGCCCAGGAAGTGAACGCCACGCTGGACCTGTTGCAGGCGGTGATTGCCACCGGCAGCCTGCCCGACGATGACCGCGCGGGTTTTGTCCTGCCGTCCGCGATGGACATGGGCGAACTGCAACGACTGACTGGCGCCTGACCGGCAGCTGAATTTTTTACACGACTGAACCCTTGGAGTTTTTCATGCACACATGTGACGTAGCCGCCCCGCCCCTGCTGGCACAGCTGGTAACCAAGCACCAGGCCCAGTGGGTTGACTTTGACAACCTCGACGCGTGGCTGGCCCAACAGCAGGGCGACCAGGTCCTGCTGTTTGCCGGCGACCCGGTGCGCTTTCCCGAGGCGCTGGACGTGGCCGTGGTGCTGCCCGAGTTGCAGCGGGCCTGCGCGGGAGTCGGGCGCACGTTTGGCATGGCCGTGGCGGTGCCCGAGTGCGCCGAAGCACTGGCACTGAAGTTCGGTTCGCAGCGCTGGCCGACGCTGATGTTCTTTCGCGCAGGCCACTATGTGACCACCGTGTCCGGCATGCATGACTGGAGCGACTACTTCACCCGCGTGTCCGAGGCCCTGGATGCGCCAACCAGCCGCGCGCCCACCATTGGCATCCCGGTGGTCAGCAGCAATGCCGGCGCCAGCCACTGCCATTGATGCGTTGCTGCCTCCCTGTTTGACTCCCCTTAAACCCTTCTTGAGCGACTGCGAGAACCCCATGAATCCACTGCGCGACATCCGGCCCTTTCCTGTTCCCGTGGTGGCCGCACTCGGCCCTGGCGGCATGGTCGAGGATGAAACCCTGGACTACATGGCCATGCCGCAGGGCATGGCCATGTACCAGCCACCCATCCTGCCCGAGCCCGAGGAGATAGCAGCCTGCGAGGGCGCGGTGCGCGTGCTGCAGCAGGTGCAGGGGGCTCTGCAGCAGGTCGTGAAGGATGCAGATCCCCAACGTGCAACAGCCCGCGTCTCGCTGGCCGGGCTGACCAGCGCCGATGTCACGCTGATCAACCAGGTGCTGGGCGAAGGCGAGGTCAGCGCACAGGTGCTGGCGGCGGATGGCCCTCCCACACTGCAGATTCAGGAGTCGGTGTTTGCCGGTGTCTGGCGCGTGCTGGGCAGCAGCCCCGAAGGCTACCCGGTGGACTACATCGAAGTGGGGGCCGTGCCCGAAGCGTTGCGCGAGGCGGCCCGGATGGACGGTGCCAGCGCGGTGCCCGAAGCGCTGCCGGTTCCCCCACAGGTCATGAACGTGCCCAGCGTGCTGGTGGAGCTGGAAGACCAGCGCCGCGTCTGGCGCGCGGGCGACCTGGCCCATGTGGTCAACCTGACGCTGCTGCCCCTGACGCCCGAAGACATTGCCTATCTGGACTACCGGTTGGGTACCGGCCGGGTGCTGATTTTGTCGCGCGGTTATGGCAACTGCCGCATCACCAACTGCTGCGTGCCCAACACCTGGCGTGTGGTGTACTACAACTCCATGGACACCGTCATCCTCAACTCGGTCGAAGTGACCGACATGCCCGACGTGGCCTGCGCTGCGCCCGAGGACCTGGGCGACTCCGCCGAGCGCGTCGCCGAAGTGCTGAAGTGGGTGCGCAAGGCCTGAGCCACTGAGCACACAAGGACGAACCATGAGCGGCATCAACGGACAGCAATTCGAAGGCAGCTACCTGGGTGACCGCACGCGCCTGCCGCCGGATTCACGCCTGGAATGCAAGATCTGCTGGTGGGTGTATGACCCCAGCGAGGGCGATGCGCAGTGGCAGATCGCCCCCGGCACACCCTTTGCCAACCTGCCCCCCCATTGGCGCTGCCCGCAGTGCGACGGCGCGGCCGATCAGTTTTTGGTCTTGCCATGAGCGCATGGTCACAGAGCCGCGTGCAGACACTGGAGCAGGTGTTTGCCCACATCGCCGCCACCCGCATGCGCGACGTGCCGGTGCAAAACCCGGCACTGCGCGTGCAGGCCGTGGGCTTTGCGCCGCAGGCCGACCCTGACGGTGGCGAATGGCTGCTGGGCATCCTGGTCACACCCTGGTTCATGAACCTGGTGTGCCTGCCAATGGACCTGGCCCGCGCCGGCAACACCGTGCCGGGCGTGGGGCAAAAGGCCAGCCGTCAGATTGGCAACCAGACCTTTGAATTCATCGGCGCGCACGAAGACGGGCTGGGCGCCTTTGCCTGCTGCTCGCTGTTCTCGCCGATGTTTGAATTTGCGGACCACGCGGCCGCGGTGGCCACCGCTTGCGAGGTGCTGAACCTGCTGCGCAATCCAGCACCGACACCGCCATCGGCTCCCGTGCTGGAGGCCCCCAGCCGGCGCGGCTTCCTGTTCGGGCGTGGTGGCCCGCGCGCCGGAGCCAGCGCATGAACACCAGCACTGTGCAAACCCCCTCCATGGCGCTGGGCGGGCACTACGCATTGCGCCCCGGCGTGCGCATCAGCGTGGCGGGCCAGCGCCCGGTGCTGGGCGGTGGACGGTTGGGCCGGTTGCTGCGCGGGCAGCAGGGCGAGGCCGTCGTGCGCACGCTGGGCAATGTGTTCACCCTGTGCGCCCACGCCCACCGGCGCACCGCGCGCCTGGCCCTGCACGCGGCCTGCCCGCACGCCGGCACTGTCTTGCCGGTAGAAGCTCCCGTGCTACTGCGGCTGGAGACAGCGCGCGACCATTTGCGCAGCATGGCGCTGGACTGGCCGCAGCGCCAGCCCTCTGACGCGCACAGCGCGCCAGACCTGCACTGGCTGCGCGATTGCCCGCTGCCCCTGATGCCCCCCGCGCAGGCCTGCCCGCCACAAGAAGCCGTGGCAACGCTGGCGCAGTTGCGCAATTGGCTGGAACGTCTGTTGAACCAGCCGGTGCAAGACTGGTTGTCCCGCCACCGCGACTCGGATGCATTCGCCCTGTGGTGTCGCAGCCGCGCGCGCGATCTGTCACCCGCCCGTTGCCTTGCCGCGTGGCACCCCCTGGCCAGCACGTTGACGCCGCAAACCCGCAACCTGGACCTGCTCCATACCGACACGGCCGTGCAGTCCACCCACTTGCGCGAGATAGCACAGGCCATGGCCGCTGACCCCGACTTTGTTCAACGCCCGCTGTGGCGCGGCCAGTGCGCGGAAACCGGTGTCTGGACCCGTTTGCGCCACCAGGCCGAACAAGATACGCTTGCCCACAACGCGTGGACCCGGCTGGGTGCGCGCTGGATGGAACTTGTGAACCTCACCACCGTCAACCCGCTTACCGCCGATGGGCAACGCGACCCGCTGCTGGACAGTGGCGCGCTATCGCTCGGCCAGGGCCAGGCCATTGCCTGGTGCGAAATGGCGCGCGGCCTGCTCCTGCACTGGGTCCAGCTGGACCCACAAGGCCGCGTGGAGGATTACCGCGTGATGGCCCCCACCGAATGGAATTTTCATGCGGACGGCGCGCTGGCCCATGCGCTTACCGCCCTGCCTTCGCACGGCACCGCGGCCGCCTGGTGCCTGGCCGCAGCCTACGACCCCTGCGTGGACTGCACCGTGCTGGGCACATCCGCCACCGCGGAGGAGCCCGCCCATGCATGAACTCAGCCTGGCCGGTGGCATCCTCAAGGTGCTAGAGCAAACCCGTGCGCGCGACCCGTTCGAGCGCGTCACCCATCTGCGCCTGGAGGCTGGCGCGCTGTGCGGCGTGGAGATATCGTCGCTGCGCTTCGCGCTGCAGGCCATAGCGCCGGACACCTGCCTGGAGGGCGCGCACATTGACATTGACGAGCCGCCCGGCAGCGCCTGGTGCCTGCCCTGCGGTCAAAGCGTTGCCATTCTTACCCGTCTGGACCCCTGCCCCGTGTGCGGTGGCCACCAACTGCAACCCACCGGCGGCACCGAGCTGCGCGTGGTGGACATGCAGGTTGTCTAAACTTACCCACGAACAACAAAGGAACATGCCATGTGCGTCGTTTGCGGCTGCAGCAATACCGGAACCAGCAAACCGGATTCAAGTCCTGAAGTTCACCCCACCACCGGCGATCTGCACTTCGGCGCGGGTGCGGCAAAGGTGTCGGTGCCCGGCCTGACCCAACAGCGCACCATCAAGATCGAAGAAGACGTGCTGGGCGCCAACAACGCTGTCGCCACGCAGAACCGCGCGCACTTTTCCGCGCATGGCGTGCGCGCGCTGAACCTGGTCTCCAGCCCCGGATCGGGCAAGACCACGCTGCTGTGCGCCACCATCCATGCGCTCAAACAACACGCGCCCGATGTGGCTGTGGCGGTGATCGAGGGTGACCAGCAGACCAGCTTTGATGCCGACCGCATCCGCGCCACCGGCGCGCCCGCCATCCAGGTCAACACCGGCAAGGGCTGCCACTTGGACGCGCCCATGGTGGCACAGGCGTTTGCGCAACTGGCCACGCATGAGCATGCCCATGAACACGAACACGCGCATTCCCATGATGACCACCACCATCACGGGCACGAACACGGCCACCACCACACGCACGCCCCCCAGTCGCTGCTGTTCATCGAGAACGTGGGCAACCTCGTGTGCCCCGCGCTGTGGGACCTGGGCGAAAAGGCCAAGGTTGCCATCCTGTCGGTCACCGAGGGCGAGGACAAGCCGCTCAAATACCCCGACATGTTTGCCGCCGCGCAGCTGATGATCCTCAACAAGATCGACTTGCTGCCGCACCTGAGCTTTGACGTGGCGCGCTGCAAGGACTACGCGCGCCGGGTCAACCCCGGCATCACCATCCTGGAGCTATCCGCCACCACGGGTGAGGGCATGCAGGCCTGGCTGGACTGGCTGCTGGACGAGCCAGCACATCACCATCACCACCACGCGCCGGATGCCCGGCAAACCCGCATCGCGCAGCTGGAAGCCGAGCTGGCGCAACTCAAGGCGGAGCAAGCCTAAACACCATGGCACGCATCCTGGCCTGCGGCGCGTTCCTGAAGAACGCCGCCTGTCTGCTCGACACAGAGGCGCCTCTCAAGCCGCTGTGGTCCGCGCAGCATGGCGACCTGTCCGACCCCGCAGCCTGCGAGGCGCTGGAGCAATCCGTGCGCACGCTGCTGGCGCAGGCCGGCGGCCCCATCGACGCCGTGGCCCATGACCTGCACCCGGATTTTTTCAGCACCCACCTGGCCCTGCGGCTGGCGCACGAACTGGGCGTCAACGCCATTGCCGTGCAACACCACCATGCCCATATCGCGGCGGTGCTGGCCGAACATGGCGCAAGACACGACAAGGAAAGCGACATGGAACGCGACCTGGCGCGCCCGGTCATCGGCATCGCGCTGGATGGCGTGGGCCTGGGCACGGATGGCGTGGCCTGGGGCGGTGAAGTGCTATTGGTCAATGGCGCACGATGTGTGCGCGTCGGCCACCTAAGCCCCCTGGCCTTGCCCGGTGGCGACGTAGCCGCGCGCGAGCCCTGGCGCATGGCGGCGGCTGCGCTGCACGCGTGTGGAGTGGCCGAGCAGATCGGCCCTCGATTCGAACCGACAGTAGGCGTGCAAGCGGCGCACACCATCCACGCCATGCTGCAGCGAGGCCTGAACTGCCCGCAGACCACGGCCGCCGGGCGTTGGTTTGATGCGGTGGCCGGTTTGCTGGGTTTGAGCGTGCGTCAGGAGTTCGAGGCGCAGGCGGCCATCGCATTGGAGCAGGCAGCGGCGCGCCACCTGCAGTCCCACGCGTTGGAAGTCCGCGCCAGCGACTGGGCAGTGACGCCAGACGGCCAGATCGATGTGCGCCCCCTGCTGCTCTCCACGCTGGTCGCCACCGACCGGCACAACCCCACCGCAGTAGATGAAGCCGCCGCGCGCTTTCACCTGACACTGGCCGACTCCCTGTGCGCCCACGCAGTCGCCCAAGCGCACCTGCACCAAGTGCGTGATGCGGCCCTGGGCGGCGGATGTTTTTTCAACCGCATCCTGACGCAGAGCGTTGTTTCGCAGTTGGAGCGTGCGGGCTTGAACGTGCTGCAAACCAAAAACTTGTCGTGCGGAGACGCTGGGCTGGCTCTGGGTCAGGCATGGGTAGCGGCCCGCACAGTGGCAACGGGCGATGGCGCCACATCAAATCCGACGGTAGCCCTCGTGGAATATGCGTAAGCAGCTACTATTTCAATAGCAACCCAAGGAATCCATCATGTGTCTAGCCATTCCCGCCCGCGTGGTGGAACTCTTGCCCGCTCTGCGTGCCGTGGTCGATCTGGCCGGGGTGCGCAAGGAGGTGTCCATTGATCTGGTGGACGACGCGCAGGTGGGCGACTACGTGATCATCCATGTGGGCTACGCCATCGGCAAGATCGACCCCGAGGAGGCAGAGCGCACGCTGGCGCTGTTTGCCGAACTGGCGCAGGCGGAAGAAGAAGGCCAGCCATGAAGTACATCGACGAATTCCGCGATGGCGATGGCGCGCGCCACATCGCCGCCAATATCGCCGCCGAAGTGCGCCCCGATGTGGCCTACAACTTCATGGAGTTTTGCGGTGGGCACACGCATGCCATTTCGCGCTACGGCATTGCCGACATGCTGCCCGCCAATGTGCGCATGATCCATGGGCCGGGTTGCCCGGTGTGCGTGCTGCCGATTGGCCGCGTCGATCTGGCGATCCGCCTCGCGCTGGAGCAGGGCGTGATGCTGTGCACCTATGGCGACACCATGCGCGTGCCCGCCTCGGACGGCCTCTCGCTGATCAAGGCCAAGGCGCGCGGGGCCGACATCCGCATGGTCTACTCGGCCGCCGACGCGCTCAAGCTGGCCGAGCAAAACCCGGATCGGGAGGTGGTGTTCTTTGCCATCGGCTTCGAGACCACCACGCCGCCCACGGCCCTGGTCATTCGCGATGCGGCGGCACGTGCTGTCAAAAATTTCAGCGTGCTGTGCTGCCATGTGCTGACCCCGTCGGCCATCACCCACATCCTGGAGTCGGCCGAGGTGCGCCAGCTGGGTACCGTGCCGATTGACGGTTTCATCGGGCCGGCGCATGTGAGCATCATCATCGGCTCGCAGCCCTACGAGCACTTTGCCGAGGAGTACCGCAAGCCGGTGGTGATCACCGGGTTTGAGCCGCTGGATGTGATGCAGGGCATCTTGATGCTGGTGCGCCAGGTCAACGCCGGGCGGTCGGTCGTCGAAAACGAGTTCTCACGGGTGGTCACGCGCGACGGCAATCTGGCGGCGCAAAACCTGGTGTCGCAGGTGTTTGAGTTGCGCGAGAGCTTTGAGTGGCGCGGCCTGGGCGAGGTGCCCTACAGCGCGCTGAAGATTCGCCCCGCATTTGCCGAGTGGGATGCAGAGCGCAAGTTTGACCTGCACTACGCCAGCGTGCCCGACCACAAGCAGTGCGAATGCGGCGCCATCCTGCGCGGGGTCAAGCGCCCGCAAGACTGCAAGCTGTTTGGCACGGTGTGCACGCCGGAGAGCCCGATGGGCTCGTGCATGGTGTCCAACGAAGGCGCCTGCGCCGCCCACTATTCCTATGGCCGCTTCCGCGACATCGCGGTGGTGGCAGCATGACCATGACGACACCCAAGAAAAACTACCTGCGCCCCATCGACTTCAAGCATGGGCACATCGACATGACGCACGGTGCCGGCGGGCGGGCCGCTGCGCAACTCGTGGACGAACTGTTTGCGCGCGCCTTTGACAACGAGTATTTACGCCAGGGCCACGATGGTGCTTTGCTGCCCTTCCCCACCAATGGTCGGCTGGTGATGGCTACCGATGGGCATGTCATTTCGCCACTGTTCTTCCCCGGCGGGGATATTGGCTGCCTGTCGGTGCATGGCACGGTCAACGATGTAGCCATGTCGGGGGCCAAGCCGCTGTATCTGGCCGCAAGTTTCATCCTGGAGGAAGGCTTTGCGCTGGCCGATCTGAAACGCATTGTGGAATCCATGGCGGCGGCAGCGCGCGAGGCGGGCATCCCAATAGTCACCGGCGACACCAAGGTGGTGGAGAAGGGCAAGGGCGACGGCGTGTTCATCAGCACCACCGGCGTGGGCGTGGCACCGGATGGCCTGTGCATTGACGGGCGCCAAGCCAGGGCCGGTGATGTGATTCTGGTCTCGGGCACGATAGGAGAGCACGGCGTGGCGGTGATGTCGCTGCGCGAGTCGCTGGAGTTCGAGACCGCCATCGAGTCCGACACCGCCGCCCTGCACACACTGGTGCAGGCCATGCTGCAGGCCCTACCCGACCCCACGGCCCTGCACGTGCTGCGCGACCCCACGCGTGGCGGGCTGGCAACCACGCTCAACGAGATCGCCACGCAATCACAGGTCGGCATGGTGATCGAGGAAGCTTTGATTCCGGTGCTGCCGCAGGTGGAGGCGGCCTGCGAGCTGCTGGGCCTGGACCCGCTGTACGTGGCCAACGAAGGCAAGCTGATTGCCATCTGCGCGCCCGAAGTGGCCGACCAATTGCTGGCCGCCATGCGCGCCCATCCGCTGGGGCTCGGTGCGCAACGCATTGGCACGGTGACACAAGACGCCCATTGCTTTGTGCAGATGAATACGCGCTTTGGTGGACGGCGGGTGGTGGATTGGCTGAGTGGCGAGCAGCTACCGCGCATCTGCTAAGTCTTGCCCCATGCGCATCCTCCTCCTCACCCACAGCTTTAACAGCCTGAGCCAACGCCTGTTCGGCGTGCTACAAGCGCTGGGCCATACCGTGTCGGTGGAGCTGGACATTGCCGACGCCGTGACCGAGGAGGCAGTGGCCATGTTCCAGCCCGACGTGGTGCTGGCGCCGTTTCTGAAGCGCCGCATTCCCGAGACCGTCTGGGCGCGCACCGTGTGCCTGGTGGTGCACCCCGGCATCCCCGGCGACCGCGGCCCCAGCGCGCTGGATTGGGCTATTCACCGGGGCGATGCGCAATGGGGCGTGACGGTGTTGCAGGCGGTGGAAGACATGGACGCAGGAGAAGTGTGGGCCTGGGAGCCCTTCGCCATGCGCCCCGGCGCCACCAAATCCAGCCTCTACCGCCGTGAAGTAACCCATGCCGCCGTGCAAGCCGTGCTGCGTGCCTTGCAGCGCTTCACGCCGGGCAGCTTGGCACCAAAGGCGGCAGGCTTATTGGGGTCGGATTCCAATATCCATGCGCAGCACCCGCAAGGGATGCCCGAAGGGCAGTGGATTTTGGACTCTGACCCCAATAAACCGGGGCGCACCAACCAAGCGGACTTCAATCCACAATCTGAAGGCACCTGGAATCCCTTGATGCGCCAAACCGATAGACGCATCCACTGGCCCAGCGACAGCACCCAAACCATCCTCCAAAAAATCGCCGCCGCCGACGGCTCCCCCGGCGTGCTCGACGCCCTGTTCAACCAACCCTGCCGCCTGTTTGATGCCCACCCCGCCAGTGCAGAAGTTATCGCCGCGTTCTCAGGCCACGCGCCCGGCACCGTACTAGCCCGTCGCGGCCCAGCACTGCTACGCCGCACGGTAGATGGCGCCATCTGGATAGCCCACGTGCGCCAGGAGGACGATGCCCCGCCAACGCCAACGCCAACGCCAGCCCCGACCACCCCCACCCAGTCCCCAGCCGCCAACGTACTCAAGCTGGCAGCCACCCGCGTGTTCGCCACCCAATCCTCAGCCCTGCCCGAACTGCCCGTCCCCCTGACGCGCGAGGACGGCGAATGGGACGAATTGCGCTACCGCGAATTCGGCCCGCGGGGCGCCTGCGTCGGCTGGCTGGACTTTGAATTCCACAACGGCGCCATGTCCGAGCGCCAATGCCAGCGGCTGGTTGACGCCCTGCGCTGGGTGCGCACGCGCTCCACGCAGGTGCTGGTGCTGGCCGGCGGTCAGGAGTTTTTCTCCAACGGCATTCACCTGCATGACATCGAGGCCGCCCAGCGCGTGGCCGGCGACAGCGCCGCCGATGCCTCCATGCGCAACATCAACGCCATGGACGACGTGGCGCTGGAAGTGCTCACGCTCACCGACCGCATCACCGTGGCGGCGCTGCACGGCAATGCGGGCGCCGGTGGCTGCTTTCTGGCGCTGGCCGCCGACCTGGTGTGGGCGCATGCGGGCGTGGTGCTGAATCCGCACTACAAGAACATGGGCAATCTCTATGGCTCGGAGTACTGGACCTATTCCCTGCCCCGGCGCATTGGCGAGGCGGCTAGCCGCGCCTTGATGCAGGAGCGCCTGCCGCTGACTGCCGCTGATGCGGTGGCGCGCGGCCTGCTGGACGCCGCATTCGGCGAAGGCGCGCAGGACTTTGGCGCGCAGGTTCTGGAGCAGGCCCTGGCGCTGGCCGCGACGCATAATCTGACGCAGCGCCTGGCGGACAAGCTGGCGCAACGGGAACAGGACGAGGCCCACAAACCGCTGGCCGACTACCGCGCCGAGGAACTGCAACGCATGCACCGCAACTTTTACGGCTTCGATCCCAGCTACCACGTGGCGCGCCACCATTTTGTCTATCGCAAACCCCATGCCTGGACCCCGCGCCACCTGGCAGTTCATAGATAAAACAGCCGCTAGCCCTCGTCAATATTGCCTAAGTAGCTATCAAAACAAGAGCATCCCGATGTCCCCGCCCGCATTGCCAGACCCCTACGACTCCCTGCCCCTGGTGCTGGTGGTGGATGACGAGACGCGCTCGCTGGACTCCATCCGCCGCAATCTGGAGGAAGACTTCCGCATCCTGACGGCCAGCTCTGCCGACGAGGCGCGCGGCCTGCTGGAGCGCCATGAGGTCAGCGTGATCCTGTGCGACCAGCGCATGCCCGGCACCAGCGGCGTCAAGTTTTTGAAGGAGGTGCGCGAGGCCTGGCCCGACACCGTGCGCATCATCATCTCCGGCTACACCGATTCGCAGGACATCATTGCCGGCATCAACGACGCGGGCATTTACCAGTACGTGCTCAAGCCCTGGGTGCCCGAGCACCTGCTGTCCACCGTGGCCAGGGCGGCCGAGGCGCGTAGCCTGCAGATGCAGACCCAGCGCCTGAACCTGGAGCTGCGCACCAGCACCCCGGTGCTGCGCCGGCGTGGCACCGAGACGCTGGCCACGGCGCGCGCCGCGTTCGACTTTGACAGCCTGGAGCGCTCGGAGAACAGCCCGCTCAACGCCGTGTGCGAGATGGCGGCCCGCGTGGCCCGCTACGACCTGGCGGTGCTGGTGACCGGTGAATCCGGCACCGGCAAGGAGCTGCTGGCACGCGGCATCCACTACGCCAGCCCCCGCTGCGAGCGCGCCTTCGTCATGGAGAACTGCGCCGCCATGACCGACACGCTGCTCGAATCGGAGCTGTTTGGCCACAAGCGAGGCTCCTTCACCGGTGCCTTTGAGGACCATGTGGGTTTGTTCCAGCGCGCCGATGGCGGCACCATTTTTCTGGATGAAATTGGCGACACCTCGCCGGCCTTCCAGGTCAAGCTGCTGCGCGTGCTGCAAGAGGGCGAGGTGCGCCCCGTGGGCGCGAGCCGCCCGGTGCTGGTCGATGTGCGGGTGATTGCCGCGACCCACCGCGACCTGGAGCAGGACGTGCGGTCGGGGCGCTTCCGCGAAGACCTGTACTACCGCATTGCCGGCATCACGCTGTCGGTGCCCCCGCTGCGCGAGCGCAGCGCCGACATTTTGCCGATTGCCGACATGCTGCTGGTACGCGCCGGCCAGGAGCTGGGCCGCCCGGACGTGCGCTTTGCCAGTGACGTGCGGGCCAACCTGCTGGCCTACCCCTGGCCAGGCAATATCCGCGAGCTGAAGAACGAGATTTACCGCGCAGTGGCGCTGTCCGATGGACTGACCGTGTCCGCCAGCACCTTGTCCAAACGCGTACTGCATGGCCAGCCCGGCATGGCGGCGCCGCAGCCACAGGGCAACGGCTTGCCCCAGGGCGGCACCCTGCAAGAACGGCTGGACGCCATTGAGGCCGTGATCCTGCGCGAGACCCTGTTGCGGCTGCGCTGGAACAAGACCCACGCCGCCAAGGAGCTGGGCCTGTCGCGCGTCGGCCTGCGCCAGAAGCTGGCACGCTTTGGGCTGGAGGGCCAGGCCGATGGCTGAACCCCGCTTCAACGTGCTGTGGCTGCAATCCGGCGGCTGCGGCGGCTGCAGCATGTCGCTGCTGTGCGCGGACACGGCCGATTTTCGCGGCCTGCTGCGCCAGATCGGCGTGAACCTGCTGTGGCACCCGGCGCTGTCTTTGGAGTCGGGGGACGAGTCGCTGGCCATCCTGCAGGACTGCCTGAGTGGCAAGGTGCCGCTGCATGCGCTGTGCCTGGAAGGCGCGGTGTTGCGCGGGCCCGAGGGCAGTGGGCGCTTCCACATGCTGGCCGGTACACAAGAGCCGATGCTGCAATGGGTGGAGCGCCTGAGCGCCGTGGCCCACCATGTGGTGGCCGTGGGCAGCTGCGCTGCCTTTGGCGGCATCACCGCCGGTGGCATCAACCCGACCGACGCCTGCGGGCTGCAGTACGAAGGTGACCACCCCGGTGGCGCGCTGGGTGCGCAGTGGCGTGATCCGTCGGGCCTGCCCGTGGTCAACGTGGCGGGCTGCCCCACCCACCCCGGCTGGGTGCTGGAAACCCTGGCCGCGCTGGCCGCTGAGTTGCCGATGCCGGCGGAGGCCCTGGACACGCTGGGACGGCCCCGCGCCTATGCCGACCAGCTGGTGCACCACGCCTGCTCCCGCAATGAGTATTACGAATACAAGGCCAGCGCCGACAAGCCATCCGACCTGGGCTGCCTGATGGAGCACATGGGCTGCAAGGGCACGCAGGCCCATGCGGACTGCAACATCCGGCTGTGGAATGGCGAGGGCTCGTGCACGCGCGGCGGCTATGCCTGCATCAGCTGCACCGAGCCGGGCTTTGAGGAGCCGGGCCACGCCTTCCACCAGACGCCCAAAGTGGCGGGCATTCCCATCGGCCTGCCCACCGACATGCACAAGGCCTGGTTTGTGGCGCTGGCCTCGCTGTCCAAATCGGCCACACCCAAACGGGTCAAAGTCAACTCGACGTCCGACCACCTGGTGGTGGCACCCCTGACCCGGAAGACCCGACTCAAATGACACGTTTGCTGGTAGGTCCATTCAACCGCGTCGAAGGCGATCTGGAGGTCCGTCTGGAAGTAGCCGACGGACAGGTCAAGGAGGCCTGGGTCAATGCGCCCATGTACCGCGGGTTCGAGCAGATACTGCAAGGCAAGCACCCGTTTGACGCCATGGTCTATGTGCCGCGCATTTGCGGCATTTGCTCGGTCACACAGTCGGTCGCGGCGGCGCGTGCACTGGCTGCCGCCTGTGGCGTGGAGGCGCCGCCCAATGGCGTGTGGCTGACCAACCTGATGCTGGCCTGCGAAAACGCGGCCGACCATCTGACGCATTTCTACCTGTTCTTCATGCCCGACTTCACGCGCGAGGTCTACGCCGGCCGGCCGTGGCATGCGCAGGCCCTGCGGCGTTTCTCCACGCAGTCCGGTGAGCATTCCCGCGAGGCGGTGGCGGCGCGCCAGCGCTGGATGCACATCATGGGCACGTTGGGCGGCAAATGGCCGCACACGCAGTCCATCGTGCCCGGCGGTTCGACCCGCAACCTGAGTGCCCCGGAGCGATTCCGACTGGGCTCGCGCGTGGCGGAGATGCGCAGCTTCCTGCAGCGCGTGCTGTATGCCGCCCCGCTGGAAGAAGTGGTGGCGCTGGACAGCGAGCAGGCCCTGGTGCACTGGCTGCAGCGCGACCCCTTGCACGGCGACCTGCGGCTGTTTTTGTCCATCGCCCGCGACCTGCAGCTGGACACCCTGGGCCGTGGACCCGGCCTGACGCTGAGCTACGGCGGTTTTGCCGACCCCAGCGGCCACTATGCTATGGCGCCCGGCGTGTGGGACGGCAGCACACTGCAACCGGTCAACACCGCGCAGATCGCCGAGGATGCGCGCCACGCCTGGCTGGCCGATTCGGGTGCCGCACCGCACCCCTCCGTCGGTCTGACCCTGCCGCAGATGGACAAGCCCGACGCCTACACCTGGAACAAGGCGCCCCGGCTCGACGGTCGGGTGCTGGAAACCGGCGCCATGGCCCGCCAGCTGGCGGATGGCCAGCAGCTGATTCGCGCCCTGTGGGCACGCACCGGCGGCAACGTGACAACAAGGGTGCTGTCCCGCGCCATCGAACTGGCGCGGCTGGTGCTGCTGGCCGAACAGTGTCTGCGTGCTGTTGAGCCCGATGCCCCCTGCGCCCATGATGCGGTGCTGCCTATGGAGGCCGATGCGTTTGGCCTGTGCGAGGCCGCGCGCGGCAGCCTGGGCCACTGGCTGTCGATCCGCGGTGGACGCATTGCCAACTACCAGATCATCGCCCCGACCAGCTGGAACTTTTCCCCCCGCGACCGCCACGGCACACCGGGCGCGCTGGAGGCCGCATTGGTGGGCGCGCCGGTGCAGCCGGGCGAAAAAACACCCGTGGCGGTGCAGCACATCGTGCGCTCCTTTGACCCCTGCATGGTGTGCACCGTGCATTGATGGAACACCGCGCATGACCCGGCACGCTGCGCCCTCCTCCAGCCATCCGCACCCCAAGGGCGTGGACGACGACACCTGGCTGGACGTGATCCAGAAGATGGACGACGTGTATTCGCAGTTGCTGCGCGACGAGGTGGCGCTGGAGGAAAAGAACGCGCAGCTGGAGGTCTCGCAGCAGCTGATCTACAGCCTGCTGTCCTCGATGTCGGACGTGCTCGTGGCCGCCGACGCGCAGGGGCTGATCGAGCAGACCAACCAGGCCCTGTGCGAGCTGGTGGGGTGCAGCGAAGAGGCCTTGCTGGGCGCCCACATGCAGACGCTGCTGCACAGCAGCGCCGGCACCAGCGTGCTGCAGGACATGATGCGCCGCACCGTCACGCTGCGCCAGGGCGAGACCGTGGAGCTGATGCTGCACGACGCCGCCGGCCAGCCGGTGCCGGTGGATTTCACCGCCACGCCGCGCTATGACGGCCGTCGCCGCTGCGTGGGCTATGTGTTTGTGGGCCGGCCCATGGCGGAAATCAAGCGCGCCTACCGCCAACTGCATGAAGCGCATGAAGCGCTGAAGCTCACGCAGCAGCAGCTGCTGCACGCCGAAAAAATGTCGTCCCTGGGGCGCCTGGTGGCGGGCGTGGCGCACGAGCTCAACAACCCCATCAGCTTCGTGTTGGGCAATGTGCATGCGCTGAACCGCTACACCACACGCCTGCGCCAGTACCTGGACGCCGTGCATGCCGAGGCCGCGCTGGGCAACAACCCGGCCCTGATGGCGCTGGCGCAGAAGCTGCGCATCGAGCACATCCTGCGCGACCTGCCCTCGCTGATGGACGGCACCATCGAAGGGGCGCAGCGCACCGCCAGCATCGTGGACGGGCTCAAGCGTTTCTCGGCGCTGGACGGCGAAGAGCGCGAGATGGTCGATGTGGACGCCGTCATCGAGCGCGCCATCCACTGGGTGCGCACCGGCATGAAGCTGGATTTTGATGTGGAGCTGCAAGCCTGCCCGGGTTGTGTGGTGCCCGGCAATGCGGGCCAGCTGCTGCAAGTGTTGATGAACCTGATCCAGAACGCCTACGACGCCGCCAGCGCCCAGCCCGGTGTGTCACCGGTGCTCAAGATCTGCGCCAAACGCGAGGCGAACTTCCTGGTGATCACTCTGCACGACAACGGCCCCGGCATCGCGCCCGAGGTTTTGTCCAGCATTTTTGAGCCCTTCTTCACCACCAAGCCGGTGGGCAAAGGCACCGGCCTGGGGCTGTCCATCAGCTACGGCATTGTCGAGCGCCATGGCGGCACGCTGACCGCGCACAACCACCCGCAGGGCGGGGCCGAGTTCGTGCTGCGCCTGCCCGGGGTCAAACCGGCGGGTTGACGCTGGTCGGCGGGTGTACCATCGTTTTCCATGAAAGTTGATCCTGCCGTCGTCAAGATTTTTGCCGAGAACGTGCGCGCCGACATCATCCAGCGCCCGGCCGGCCTGAACCTGGACGCGGCCATCGTTCAGAAAATTGCCAACAAGGTCAAGATCTTCCAGGGCATGACGCATGACTGCCTGATGAGCACGCTGGCCATGGCCGAGCACATGCCGCACAAGGCGGGCGAAGTGGTGTTCAACGAGGGCGACATTGGCAGCTCGTTCCACGTGCTCATTTCCGGTGAGATCGCCATTGAAAAGCAGCGCGGAGACCGGGTCGTGACCCTGGCGAAGCTCAGTGCCGGCGAATGCTTTGGTGAAATGGCCCTGGTGGGCAACCCCCTGCGCACCGCCACCGTCCGGGCGCTACGGGACAGCGTGACAATGCGCTTTGACCGCGAGCGGGTGGACGCCTATGCCGACAGCGCCCGCATCATCTATCGCAACATTGCCCGGGTGCTGGCGGCGCGGCTGGATGTCTCCAGTGAAAGGCTGGCCGACCTGGTGGTGCGCACGGGTGGCGACGCCGGCCCGCCCCCCTGATGTTTACTGTTGTTGGTTTTGCAGAGCGGCAATCCGCTCTTCAATCGGCGGGTGCGTCGAGAACAACTGCCCAATGCCACCGGTGATGCCAAAGGCGGCCACGCTCTTGGGCAATTCGCCGGGCGCCATGCCACCCAGACGGGCCAAGGCGTTGATCATGGGCTGCTTGCGACCCAGCAATTGAGCCGAACCGGCATCGGCACGGAACTCGCGGTGGCGCGAGAACCAGGCCACCACGATCGCGGCGGCAAAGCCCAGCACGATGTCCAGCACGATGGTGGTAATCATGTAGCCAATGCCGGGGCCGGAGCGATCATCGCCCTTGCGCAGAAAGCTGTCCACCGCGTAGCCGATGACGCGGCTCAGGAACACGACAAAGGTGTTCATCACGCCCTGGATCAGAGTCATCGTGACCATGTCGCCATTGGCCACGTGGGCAATCTCATGGCCGATCACGGCTTCGATCTCGTCCTGGGTCATGCCTCGCAGCAGGCCGGTGGAGACCGCCACCAGGGCCGAGTTCTTGAAGGCGCCGGTGGCGAAGGCATTGGGGTCGCCCTCGAAGATGCCCACTTCGGGCATGCCGATGCCGGCCTTTTCGGACAGCTTGCGCACGGTCTCGACAATCCAGGCCTCATCCGCGTTTTGTGGCTGCTCAATGATGCGCACGCCCGATGTCCACTTGGCCATGGGCTTGCTGATCAGCAGCGAAATGATGGCACCGCCAAAGCCCATGACCAGCGCGTAGCCCAGCAGCGCACTGAGGTTGAGGCCGCTGCCGGTGAGGTAGCGGTTGACACCCAGCAGGCTGGCGACGATGCCCAGCACGGCGACGACCAGTACGTTGGTCAAGACAAATAACAGAATGCGTTTCATGGTTTCCTTTTTCCGTTGGCCCGTCCACAAGGGCCGACAGCGTGAATGGTAAGGTTGAATTGTGCAATTTCAAGAAAGTGGCCGCCCAAACTACCCAAATGCCATGGGGAATTGGCGGCTCCTTGGCTCCGTAGCAGACGCTGGCACAAGGCACCGGGCAGGCTGGGGCCTCATGAACCTTCGGTTCCGAAATCGGCCCCATCCTGCCCGGTGCCTTGCGCCAGCTTTTGGCTTGCGGGGCGAGGGGGGCGAAATACCGTGGCATCTTCGTAGTACGACTGATCTTCATTTCCGGGCCACCAGCCGGGGACGCCCAGCACCGGCAAGTGGGCGAATGGCTTGCTGGCCAAGCGTTCGGCGCTCAGATCGGCGGCCATCCATTGGTCGAGATCCGCGATGGAATGCGTGGCGGCCTGCGCCCGGTAGACGTGGGCGGTGATGGGCTTTCGGGGGTAGACCAGCTTTTCCAGCAGGGCGTGGCCAAACAGGACCAGGTGCGACTCGGCCCATAGCGGGCGCAATGGGCCAAACAGGTGGCTCCAGTCCTTCGCGGCCAGGGCTTCCCACAGTGCATCGGGGCACTGAAAAAATGCGGCATTCTCGTCAAAGATGGTCAGCGCATCGCGTGCCGGGCCGCGCACCGGCTGGATGCCGGTGTGCGCGATCTGGGCCACGTGCAGGTGGTTCAGGCGGCGCTTGGTGTGGGGGAACCGCAGCCAGGCGAGTCCATTGAAAAAGTCGTGCAAGCCCTCGCGGGTTGGACAGTTGTTGCTATCAAAAATATAGCTCTCGTAGGCCATGCCTGCCGGCAGATCGTTTTGGGGCACAAAGCGCACCGGAGTTGGCCGTGGCGCCAGCGCGGCATTCAGCGCATCCGCGCAGGGCACGCCCGCGGCCACCTGGGCGGCGACGCCCCGCCCAACCGCAGCATACGGTGCCAGCCAGGGTGCGGACCACTCAATAGCGACCAAGAGCGTGGGCGCCAGAGTGTTCTGCGAAGGTAAAGGCGGAGCCCGCAAAGCGGGCGGGGGACACGCAGCAGAACGCTCTGGCGCCCCTGCTCTTACTCCAGTTTCCACTGCACCATTTCCCCACCACCCAGCGGTTTCAACTGCGCCTCGCCAAAGGCAAACGTTTCGGGCACGGTCCACGCCTCGCGGCGCAGCGTGATGGTGCCCGTGTTGCGCGGCAGGCCGTAGAAATCGGCACCGTGGAAGCTGGCGAAGCCTTCCAGTTTGTCCAGAGCACCGGCGGCATCAAAGGCCTGGGCGTACAGCTCCATGGCGGTATATGCGGTGTAGCAGCCGGCGCAGCCGCTGGCGTGTTCCTTCAAGTGCGCGGGGTGCGGCGCACTGTCGGTGCCCAGAAAGAATTTGGCCGAGCCGCTGGTGGCGGCTTGCACCAGCGCCTGGCGGTGCGTCTCGCGTTTGAGCACCGGCAGGCAGTAGTAGTGCGGGCGAATGCCGCCGGTGAAGATGGCGTTGCGGTTGTACAGCAGGTGGTGGGCGGTGATGGTGGCACCGGTGAAGCGGTCTGCCGCCTGCACGTACTGCGCCGCCTCTTTGGTCGTGATGTGCTCGAAGACGATTTTCAGCTCGGGGAAATCCTTGCGCAACGGAATCAGCTGGGTGTCGATGAACACGGCCTCGCGGTCAAACAGATCGATGTCGGGCGAGGTCACCTCGCCATGCACCAGCAACAAGATGCCTTCGCGCTGCATGGCCTCCAGCGTGGCATAGGTCTTGCGCAAATCGGTGACACCGGCATCGCTGTTGGTCGTGGCGCCTGCCGGGTAGAGCTTGGTGGCCACCACACCCGCGTCCTTGGCGCGGCGGATTTCGTCGGCGGGCAGGTTGTCGGTCAGGTACAGCGTCATCAGCGGCTCGAAGGCGACTCCAGCCGGCACGGCGGCCTGAATGCGCGCCTTGTAGGCCAGCGCCTGGGCGGCCGTGGTCACCGGTGGGCGCAGGTTGGGCATGATGATGGCGCGGCCAAACTGGGCGGCGGTGTGGGGGACGACGGTCTTGAGCGCGTCGCCATCGCGTACGTGCAGGTGCCAGTCGTCGGGGCGGGTAAGGGTCAGGGTGTCTTGCATGGTGTTCGGTTTCATTTTCGGGTGGACTGGGTCAACAGGTAGTCCCACAGCGCCTGGGCGGCACTCTTGTGTGCAGCGGCCGCCCCGCGGGCGGCCGACGAACCACCGCGCGACAGCTCCTTCTGGATCGGCTTCTCGCGGTAGACCCGCACATCCATGGTGATGTCCAGGCCCTTGGCATCCGGCGGCAGGGCGCTGACCAGTCGCTTGGCCCGCAGCTCTTTTTTCACCGCGCTGTGCGGCAGGAAGGCAATGCCATGGCCCTCCAGCGCCATCGCCTTCAGGCCCTCGGCCATGTCGGTCTCGTACACCCGGTCAAAGTGGATAGCGGTGCTGGACTGTTTGAGGATCAGATCCACCATGTGGCCCAGATACGCCCCCGGCGCATAGCCCAGATACGGCAGCGGATGCCCTGCGCGCCCCGGCAACTGGAACAACGGCGCACCGTGGGCATCGGGTTTGACATAGGGCGCCACCACCTCTTCGCCCAGGCTCACCATCTCGTAGCGGTCGGCATCGAGCTGAAACGGCTGTGAGGGATGGTGGTAGGCGATCAGCAGATCACAACTGCCCTCCACCATGCGCATCACCGCGTCGTGCACATTGAGCGCGATCAGGCGGCTCTTGATCGGGCCAAAGGTTTCGCGCAAGCTAGACACCCAGGCCGGAAAGAAGGTGAAGGCCAGCGTGTGCGGCACGGCAAACTCGATAACGTCCTGCGCCGCCGAGGTGTGGCCCCGCAGCATGGCGCGCGTGCTCTGCAGCGCCTGCAGCACCTCCATGGACTGGTCATACAGCGTCTCGCCGGCCGGCGTCAGGCGCGTGGGGTAGCTGCTGCGGTCCACCAGGTCGGTGCCGGCCCAGGCCTCCAGCGACTGGATGCGCCGCGAGAACGCGGGCTGGGTCACGTGGCGCAGTTGCGCGGACCGGCTGAAACTGCGGGTTTCCGCCAGCGATACAAAATCTTCAAGCCATTTGGTTTCCATGGGCAAGATTATGCGCGGATTGCATGGGGTTAGAGCTGTTCTTTGATGTGGGCCAACAGGCCATCGCAACCGTCCTCCACCAAGTCCAGCACATGCTCAAAGCCTTGTGCGCCACCGTAGTACGGGTCCGGCACGTCGTGGCTTTTGTACTTTTGGCAGAACGCGGTGAATCGCGTCAGCTTCTGCTGCTGCCCGGTCGGGCACTGCCGCTGCAACGCGTGGAGGTGGCTGTCGTCCATGGCAACAATCAGGTCGAAACGGTCAAAGTCGGCGGACTGGACTTGCCGGGCCCGCAAGGCTGAAATGTCATAGCCACGCCGGCGGGCGTGCGCCTGCGAGCGATCGTCAGGCGGCTCACCAACGTGGTAATCCATGGTTCCTGCCGAGTCGACGGTCACGCAAGCTGCCAAGCTACTTTCAATGACTTTGTGGCGCAGAACACCATCCGCGCTGGGACTTCTGCAGATATTGCCGGTACAGACAAACAAGACCGAGTATGTTTTCATACAGAGAATGTACCCATCAAAATGCCCCCGGTCCATACGGCCGAAAGCCCGCCGCAGCTAACCATCACCCAGGCAGACTTTACTCCCTTGGATTGAGGTATATCAAGACGCCGCGCTGTCCCGTGACCACAATCGGTCGCGACGGTTCGTCAGATTTTCAATCGAGGTTTCCCGTGCGCATTGAATGGAAAGACAGTTACAAAATTGGCAACGCAGAAATTGACACTCAACACGAGGAATGGTTCAGGAAGATCAACAACTTTCTGGAAGCCACCGATGTCGAGAGCATGGCGCGTTGTGAGGCGCAGATGTACCAGTACACGCGGGTGCATTTCAAACACGAAGAGACGCTGATGCGGGCCGTCCATTACCCGGAACTGCACGAGCACATCCAGAAGCACCACGAAATGCTGGCCCACATCAACACGATGTCGGCACAGATCGCCGACCTCACGATCGATCGTGCCAAGTGGAGGTCATTTCTCTCGGACTGGTTGCTGGATCACATCGCGAAGACTGACTCCCGACTGGCGGCCTACGTTGACGATTGAATCCTGAAACAGGCTGCTGAACCGCGCGAGAAGCATGATGACTGCGGGCCAGAACTGCGTGTTGATGACGTCGTGAAGACTGGCTTTCCAGCGCCAGTATCCAACGCTTGCCACATCGTCCCGCCTGTCCAGGAGTTCTCCGGCAACTGCAACCACGAGCACGGCAAACCACGGCCAGGGTGAGCGCAACGGCTTCTTGAAAAACACAGCGACCGTGAAAAACACGGCAAGGCCCACGTAGATATGCAGTGCGTCTTTGTCCATCCCGGTTGCGGCAACGATTGCCAACTTGATGGTCTGCACGGTTGAAATTTCCATGGTGTTTATCGATTTGTGTTTTGCGTAATGCAACGGACGCGCAAGTCAGGCCTTGGTCCCGTCGTGTGGCTGAAGAATCAATGGCCAATCGGCCGGCCGCTTTTCATCATTTTCCCAAGATACCCCGAGTCCTCTTGCTTCTGATACGCCTTGCGCAAGTTGTCCAGAAGCGGGGCAGGCATTTGCGGGCTGGCGGCGAGCCAAAGATTGCCAACAATATCCAGCTTGAACGCCGGAACAATCGTGTCGCAGCTGACCTTCGCCTCCTCACAGGCCAGCCTCACACCCTCATCCGAGAATACGATGAGATCAATCCGGTTGGCCTGCTGCATCTTGATGAGGCTGAAGGAAACATTCACCACCTCCAGGCCTTTGTCTATGCCTTCGTCAAAACCCTGTTTACGAAGATAGTCGGCCCGCACATCGCCGCGCAACACGCCAACCCGGTAGCGCTTGGCATCCTCCAGCAACGAGATCACGATGTCATTGCGGTTCGCCAACCGATAGAGGTAGTAATTTCTTCTGGCCATCAGGCCTATCCACTGGTACTTTGCCTCTCGTTCCGCGCTGCGCAGCAAAGGAAACAGCAGGGCGTTGGGCTGAACTTCCAGGGTCTTCAGCGCCCTGGCAAAGGGTTGCGCTTCAATGGCATAGCTCAGACCCGCGTCCTTCATCAATTTGCCGATGAGTTCGCGCCCATAGCCGTTGTCAGGGGCGTTGCTTTGGGCCGCTGCATTGCCGCCCGCGCTGCCGGTGAGGACGAGAACATCCATGGCACCATTGGCAGCCTGTGCAATAGGACTTGCAGCCAGGAGCAGACTGAGAAATTTGCGACGCATCAAACGCACAGTTGCCTTGCCGAACTTTTGGTCCGCACGCTCACACCTTGGGTCGCGCCTGGCCGATGGCAAACGTGGCCTTGACGATCAACCCGGCGTGTACTTCATAGATGCAGATCATTTCCACCGTTTCGAGCCCATCGGGGAACGTGCGGGTGACAAACTCGTGATCAAACACGACGTTGTCCATGACAGTGCGCGACACCAGTTCGGCGTGCAACGCGGGGTCGTTGAAACGATCCGCCATGCGCTTGCGAATTTCCGCATGGCCGGATGCCAGGAGCCCCACATGCAGCAGGTATTGCTCCGCATTGTCTTTATAGGTGGAGAGCCAGGCCTCCAGGTCGCGCGCGTTGTACGCATCCAATTGCCGCTGGACGACGGTTTCGGCCTTGATGAGCAAGGATGAATCGATTAACGGGATTTGCATTTGGGTAGTCCTCACTCCTTGAGTGTAAATCGCACCACCCTGCCAGCCCCTGCGCCCCAACAACGCTACAAATTACATAGCGACAGGCGCAATCCACACGAGGGCTACAGCCACAAAACGCTCAAGCCTCAATCCGCGCTCTGCTGCAGCGCCCACATCTGCGCATAGCGGCCATTCGCCGCCAGCAGGGCCGCGTGGTTGCCGCGCTCCACAATGCGGCCGGCGTCCATGACCAGAATCTCGTGCGCGTCCACCACGGTAGACAGGCGGTGGGCGATCACCAGCGTGGTCTTGTTGCGGGCCACGCTTTGCAGCTCGGCCTGGATGGCGCGCTCGTTGGCCGAGTCCAGCGCCGACGTGGCCTCGTCAAAGATCAGGATGGGCGGGTTCTTCAGCAGCGTGCGGGCAATGGCCACGCGCTGCTTCTCTCCGCCCGAGAGCTTGAGCCCGCGCTCGCCGACCATGGTGGCATAGCCCTTGGGTGTGGCGCTGATGAAATTGTGGATGTGGGCCGAGGCAGCGGCCTCTTCCACCTGCTCGCGGGTGGCACCGGGCTTGCCGTAGGCGATGTTGTATTCCACCGTGTCGTTGAACAGCACCGTGTCCTGCGGCACGATGCCAATGGCCTGGCGCACGCTGGCCTGCGTCACCTGCTTGATGTCCTGGCCGGCAATCAGGATGCGCCCACCCTCCTGCGGATTGCTGACGTCGTAGAAGCGGAACAGCAGGCGGGCCAGCGTGGACTTGCCCGCGCCCGACGGCCCGACCACGGCCACGGTCTTGCCAGCCGGAACTTCAAAACTGATGTTGTGCAGAATGGCCCGCCCCGATCCAGGTTTGCCCGGGGTGCCGGGGTCGTACGCAAAGCTGACGTTCTCAAACGCCAGCGGCGTATCGCCGGAGAGCTTGAGCGCCTGCGCGCCCGGCACATCGGCGATCTCGCGCTCGCGCTCCATCAGCGAGAACATCTTCTCCAGGTCGGTCAGGCTTTGCTTGATCTCGCGGTAGATCACGCCCAGGAAATTCAGCGGAATGTAGAGCTGGATCATGAAGGCGTTGACCATGACCAGGTCGCCCAGCGTCATGCGCCCTTCCACCACGCCCTGCGTGGCGCGCCACAGCATGGCGACCAGCCCCACGGCAATGATGAGCTGCTGCCCGGTGTTGAGCATGGACAGCGTGGTCTGACTCTTCAGGCGGGCGCGGCGCAGGCGCTCCAGGCTCTCGTCATAGCGTTTGGCCTCGAAGCCTTCGTTGTTGAAGTACTTGACGGTCTCATAATTCAGCAGGGAATCGACGGCCTTGGTGTGGGCGGCCGAATCGAACTCGTTGGCCTCGCGGCGAAACTTGGTGCGCCACTCGGTCACCAGCACCGTGAAGGTGATGTACAGCGCCAGCGCCGCCAGCGTGATCCACGCAAACCACACGTCAAACTTGACCGCCAGAATGCTCAGCACCAGGGCCACCTCGATCAGCGTGGGCACGATGCTGAACAGCGAGAACGAGATCAGCGATTCGATGCCGCGCACGCCGCGCTCGATGTCGCGCGTCATGCCCCCGGTCTGGCGCTCCAGGTGAAAGCGCAGGCTTAACGCGTGCAGGTGCTCAAAGGTCTGCAGCGCAATGCTGCGAGCCGCGCCCTGCGTGGCCTTGGAGAACACCAGTTCACGCAGCTCGGTCAGCAGCGTGGTAGACAGGCGCAGGGCACCGTAGGCAAACAGCAGGGCCACCGGCACCACCAGCAACGCCGCCGGGTCGCCGGGCTTGTAGCTCATGCGGTCGATCAGGTCCTTGAGCAGCAGGGGCACACCCACATTGGTCAGCTTGGCGCCCACCATGAAGGTCAGCGCGATGATTACCCGCCATTTGTAGGTCCACAGGTAGGGAAACAGGCGCTGGAGGGTGTGCCAGTCCGATTTGGGAGGCGCCACCGGGACGCTGGGGTCCTGGGCAGGGAGGGGTGGGAGAGCGGAGGAACCGTGGGAACGCATTGGGGCAATCTTAATCAGTTGAGGACAGAACTTCGCAACGCTGGAGTCTGTCCCGCAAGGTTTAAGGATAGGATTGTGCCCATGTCTACCAATTCAAGCCCCCCCAACATCCAATTGCCCACCGACGAGGAACTGGTCCTCAAGGTCATCCCCATGCCGGCGGACTGCAATGCCAATGGCGATATCTTCGGCGGCTGGGTCATGGCCCAGGTCGACCTGGCGGGCTCCGTGCTGCCTGCGCGCTACACCCAGGGCCGCATGGCCACGGTGGCGGTCAACGAATTTGTGTTCAAGCACCCGGTGCGGGTTGGGGACATTTTGTCTTTCTTCTCCAAGGTCAC
>Ga0208398_100475_pt1 | contig 26200 bp, 27 predicted proteins | sample LakWasMe79_HOW10_2_FD_183905 | JGI IMG/M metagenome (GOLD analysis project Ga0208398, IMG submission 183905) | Freshwater sediment methanotrophic microbial communities from Lake Washington under simulated oxygen tension - Sediment Metagenome... | ecosystem: Environmental > Aquatic > Freshwater >...
AAGACCTGCCCCCCTGCCCCTGCTGCGTGCCGCCAGCACGCGCGCGCTGCGCAAGCGTCCGGGCCGCACCGAATACCAGCGCGGCATCGTCAGCCGCGGGCCCGACGGGCGCTGGCAGGTCGAGATCACCGGCGACCAGGGCTCGGGCATCCTCTCCAGCATGAGCCGCGCCAACGGCCTGGTGGTGCTGGGCCACAGGCAGGGCGAGGTGGCGGCGGGCGAGGAGGTGGACGTGCTGCCGTTCGAGGGGCTGATGTAAGGTTCTGCGCCGATCTCCGGGGATGGCCGGCCGGAACCGGCACGAAGCAGCCGGCCGGTGATCCAGGTGTGCCAAGCGACGCCGGGGGTGTGATTCCGTTCATGTCCCCCGCCGTCACCCTACGGGCGCCGGCTCCTCCTTTACTTCACTTCACCGCACCCCCGACGCCACTTGGCAGATCCACCGCATGCCGCCTGCGACGCACTGGCGCGGCCGTGCCGGATCAGGACGGCTGGGGGTTCTGCGAAGTGAAGTAAAGGAGGAGCCCCGGGTGCAGCCCGGGGCGGGGGACATGAACGGAGTAGAGCCCCCAGGCGGCCTGATCATCGCCGCATCGGATGTGCGTTCCGTGCCGAATGCCGTCCCACGCGCTTTGGCGAAGAACCTTGTGTTTAAGGCTTCAGCACCAGATCGGCCTCGATCTGCAATTCATCCTGCACCGCCAGCAGCCCGCCCAGCACGCGAAAAGGCTGGATGCCAAAGTCGCTCTGCTTGAGCTCGAAGCGCGTGCGGGCACGCAGGCTGGCGGCCTGCGAGTCCAGTTGCAACGGCACGGTGATGCGGCGCGTCTGGCCATGCAGCGTCAGATCCAGCCGCAAGCCCCCCCCGTCGACGCCCTGTGCCTGCAGCCGCACCAGCGGATGGCGCTCGGCCTCCAGCGCGATCAGCATGTTCCGGCGCGTGGCAGCGATCGCATCGGCGTCCGGCACCGAGGCGAAGTCCGGGCCCAGGGCGGCGCGCCAGACGGGGCGATCGAACTCCAGTTCGTCGAGGCGGAAACTCAGGTCCAGCGCGTGTCCGGCCATCTGCACGCCGCCCCGCAAGGGCGGCAGACCCAGCACATGGTTGTGGCCCAGGGCCGCCAAGGGGCCGGCGCGCAACACCAGAATGCGCAGACTGGATGCATCGCGATCCACCTGCCACAGGCCCGCCGCCGGCGCCGGCGCCGGCGCCGGCGCCGGCTCCGGCACGGCCAGCGGCGGCACGGGCGCCCGCACACAGGCGGCCAGCAGCAAGGCCAGCAGCAAGGCCAGCAGCAGACCCGGCCAGGCCCTCATGGCCGGCCCTCGTCCGCCAGCGCGTCCAGCCCCGCCAGGTCCAGCAGTTCGATCTCGGCATAGTGCAGGGCCAGGAGGCCGCGCTCGGCCAGGCTTTTGAGCGCCTTGTTGACGGTCTGCCGGCTCACGCCCAGCATCAGCGCCAGTTGCTCCTGCGGCAGGCGCAGGCGCGACTTGGGCAGTTGCATGGCGGCGCTGTCGAAGCCGCGCGCCACCAGGGCCAGGCGCTTGGCCAGGCGCTGCTCCAGCGGCAGGTGGGCGATGTCTTCCAGCACCTCGAAGCTGGCGCGCAGCTTGGCGCAGGCCAGGCGCGCCAGGTCGCGCCAGCAGGCCGGGTGGGTGTTGAGCCAGTCCTGCAGCTCGCGCTGCGGCAGCAGCCAGACGGTGGCGGGGCCATCGGCCACCGCGTCGTGGGTGCGTGGCAGGTCGTCCAGCAGCGAGATCTCGCCGAACCACTGGCCCGGCTCCAGATAGGTCAGCGGCCGCTCGCTGCCGTCGCGACCCAGCGAGCCCACGCGCAGCGCGCCAGCCAGCACAAAGCACAGGCCCTCGGGTTGGGCGCCGCGCGCGAACAGGGTCTGGCCGGCGGCCAGGTGCACGCGCCGCCCCGCCTCGCGCAGCTGACGCTGCAGCGGCGCGGCGCAGGCACGGAACCAGGGATTGGCCTGCAGCAGGGCCAGTTCGCTGGGGTTCAAAAGGAAGGCGGACATGGGCTGACTCAGGGTTTGCGCGCGCCGCGATTGTCGGCATTTTGACAGTCATCAAGGCCAGCATCGGCCTACCATGCGGCCATCGACCAAACAGCAATGGAGACATCATCATGGCAGCCAGCCCCTTCCGCTCCGCCACCGACCTGATGGCCCAGTATGCGGCCTACCACCGCGACCGCCGCAATATCGCCACCCATTTCGTCGGCATCCCGCTGATCGTGTTCGCGATCGGCATCCTGCTGGCGCGCGCCCAGTTCGGCCTCGCCGGCCACGCTCTCAGCGCCGCCTGGCTGCTGTGGGGCGCCAGCACCATCTGGTACCTGACGCGCGGCAACCTGCTGCTGGGCCTGGCGGTGAGCGCCGTCAACGCCCTCCTGATGGCGCTGGCCGAGCCGCTGGCCGCGGGCAGCACCGCCAGCTGGCTGGGCTGGGGCGTGGGCAGCTTTGTGCTGGGCTGGATCATCCAGTTCGTCGGTCATTACTACGAGGGCAAGAAGCCCGCCTTTGTTGACGACCTGGTGGGCCTGCTGGTGGGCCCGATGTTCGTGGTGGCCGAGGCGATGTTTGCGCTCGGCTGGGGTCAGGCCTTGCTGCGCGAGATCGAGCAGCGCGTCGGCCCCACCATCATCCGCGATCTGACCCACCCCGTCGCCTGAGGTGGCGAACCCTGCGCAGGGCCCGGTGCTCGTGATGGGCGCCGGGGCGATCGGCTGCTTCCTTGGCGGCAGCCTGCAGCTGGCCGGCCTGCCCGTCATCTACGTCGGCCGGCCGCGCGTGCTGGACGAACTGGCCGCCCATGGCCTGCGCCTCAGCGATCTGGATGGCCGCGACGCGCGCATCCCGGCGGCCGAGCTGCGCCTCGCCAGCAGCATCCCGCCCGGCCTGCGGCCCAGCCTGACCCTGCTCTGCGTGAAGACCGGCGGCACCGTGGCGGCGGCCCAGGCCCTGCAGGCCGCCCTGCCCGCCGGCAGCCTGGTGCTCTCGATGCAGAACGGCCTGGGCAATGCCGAGCGCGCCCAGGAGGCCGCACCCGCGCTGCGGCTGCGCGCCGGCATGGTGCCCTTCAATGTGGCGGCACTCGCGCCCGGCCATTACCACCGCGGCACCACCGGCGCGCTGGCGGCCGCACGCGACGACGCCCTGCCGCCCTTTGTCGAGGCCTTTGCCCGCCAGGGGCTGACGCTGCAGCTGCGTGCCGACCTGCGCCCGCTGCAATGGGGCAAGCTGTTGCTGAACCTGAACAACCCGGTCAACGCGCTCTCGGGCCGACCGCTCAGGGCACAGCTGCTGGAGCGCGGCTACCGCCGCTGCCTGGCCGCCCTGCAGGACGAGGCGCTGGGCCTGCTGCGCGCCGCGGGCCTGGCGCCCGCCAAGATAGCGGCGGTGGCGCCGGCACATCTGCCGGCGCTGCTGCGCCTGCCCTCGCCGCTGTTCCGCCTGCTGGCCACGCGCATGCTGCGCATCGATGCCAAGGCCCGCTCCAGCATGGCCGACGATCTGGCGCTGGGCCGCGCCACCGAGATCGACGCCCTGTGCGGCGAGGTCGTGCGCCTGGCCCACCAGCTCGGCCGCGGTGCGCCGCTGAACCAGCGCATGTGCGAGCTGGTGCAGGCCTGGCCCGAGCGCCCCCTGCCCTACGCACCGCGCGAGCTGGAAGAGGCGCTGGGCATGCGCTAGCCGAACCGATAGTCCGAGAAGTCGGGCCGCCGCACGCGCCGCTGGTACTCGGCGGTGAAGCCCGGGAAGATCGCCGCCACGCGGCCGTCCGCGCCCTGGTACCAGCTGTGGCATTGCGTCCAGACCGAGCCGCGCAGGCGCGCCTGCAGGCCCTCGTTGTAGGCGCGTTGTGCCTCGGGCCGCACGGCGATCCATTGCTGGCCGCGCTGGCGCAGCTCGCGCATGCAGGCCAGCGCGTGCTGCACCTGGGGCTCGATATAGAGCAGGGTCGAGGTGTGGCCGGTGGCGGTATTGGGGCCCAGCATCAGGTAGAGATTCGGAAAACCCGCCACCGTGCAACCCAGATAGGCTTCGGGGCTGGCGCGCCAGCCCTCGCCGAGCAGCTGCCCCTGCTGGCCGCGGATCTGCAGCGAGGCCAGCAATTGCTGCGTGTCGAAGCCGGTGGCGCAGACCAGCACATCCAGCGGTCGCTCGCGCCCGTCGGCGGTGACGATGCCGGTCGGGCTGATGCGCGTGATCGCCTCGGTCACCAGCTCGGTATTGGGGCGGCTCAGCGCGGGGTAGTAGTCGTTGGAATAAATGATGCGCTTGCAGCCCAGTGGGTAGTTGGGCGTGAGCCGGGCGCGCAGCGCCGGGTCGGGCACCTGACGTTTACGATGCGCGGCTGCGGTGGCCAGCATGCCGCGGCGTGCCAGCGTGCCCTCGTCGAAGCCGCGCCGCCCCCATTCCAGCGCCTGCACCCAGGCCCAGCGCACCGCGGCGCTGTAGGGCGGCAGACGCGCCAGCAGGCGATCGATGCCGAAGTAGCGGCGGTCCAGCCGCGGCAGCACCCAGTTGGCGGTGCGCTGGAACACATGCAGCTGCCCCGCCTGCGCGGCGATCGGCGCCACCAGCTGCGAGGCGGTGGAGCCCGTGCCTATCACCGCCACGCGCCGGCCCTGCAGCGGCACCGTGGCATCCCAGCGCGCCGAATGCAGGCGCTGGCCCTGGAACTCGGCCAGGCCGGGGATGTCGGGCCAGCGCGGCTGGTTCAGCGGCCCGGTGCTGCAGACGAAGTGGCGCGCGCGGTATTGGTCGCCGCGGTCGGTGCGCAGCGCCCAATGGCCGCTGGCCGCGTCGAAGTCGGCCTGCTGCACCGCCGTGCCAAGGCGCAGATGCGGCAGCAGACCGTGACGCAGTGCCAGGTCTTGCATATAGCGGTGGATCTCGGGCGCCGAGGCAAAGCGGCGCGTCCAGCGCGGGTTGGCCGCGAAGCTGAAGGAATAGGCGGGCGCCGGCACGTCCACGTGGGCGCCGGGGTAGCGGTTGTCCCACCAGGTGCCGCCCAGGCCGCTCTGCTTCTCCAGCAGCACGAAGTCGTGCATGCCGGCCTTCTTGAGCTGGATCGCCATGCACAGGCCCGACATGCCGGCGCCCATGATCAGCACCTCGTGCGTGGCTTGTTGCGCCTGCGCGCGCGCAGCCGCCATCTGCGGGGCGATGAAGGCCGCGGCGCGCGCCAGCGCCGCGTCGGCACTCGCCAGCACGCCACCGTGCAGCTGGAACACATGCCAGCGCGCCTGGTCCACCTCGCAGCGCACCGCCACGCCGGCGGCCTGCAGCGCGACCTCCAGCGCCAGCGCCTGGCCGTGCAGCATCTCGTCGGTGCCGGCTTGTATCAGGGTGGGCGGCAGGCCGCGCAGATCGGCCAGCAGCGGCGAGCACCAGGGGTGCTCGGGCGCGGTCTTGCCCAGGTACTTGGCCGCGCAATCCAACGCCCAGGCCTTGCTGAGCATGGCCTCGCCCGGCACCGGCCGCGCGGGCGCGGCCTCGGCCCGCATATCGGCCCAGGGTGAGATCAGGTAGAGCGCGGCGGGCGCGGCATCGCCGGCCTCCCGCAGCGCCAGCGCGCAGGCCAGCGCCAGGCCGCCGCCGGCCGAATCGCCCGCCAGCACCACCGGCCCCTGCGCGCGCAGCGCCCGGTAGGCCGCCAGCGCATCGTCCAGGCCGGCGGGAAACGGGTGCTCGGGTGCCAAGCGGTAGTCCAGCGCAAACACCGGCAGACCGGTGGCCAGCGCCAGCCGGCCGGTCAGCGCGCGGTGCGTGGCCGGCGCGCCCACGCAATAGGCACCGCCATGCAGATAGAGCACGGCGCCGGGCGCGATGCACGCCACGGGCGCCTCGCCGCGCGCCCGCAGCCACTCGCCGGGCCGGCCACCCAGTTGCGCCGCCTCGCGCTGCACGCCGCGCGCCGGCATGGTGCTGTGCGCCAGCCCGCGCAGCCAGCGGCGCTGGAAGGGAATGGAAAAGCGCGGCGAGAACACCGGCTTGAGCAGGGCTTGCAGCGTGCCACGCAACAGCGCGGCGCTGCAGGCCTGCAGCCAGCCAGGGGAGCTGAATGTTTGCATGTGCGGCAGCGGTCCAATGATTCGCAGCGGCCGATTGTGGCGAACTGTGGCCCGAACGGGCCACGGCACAGACCCTCGGCATCGCTTTCGGCATGGGTGGCCACGGCCGTGCGCTGTGGCCCGTTCAGGCGATGCGCGCGGCGGGCGCAATCCCGACACTGGCCTCATTCCCCATGCAAGGAGCCCGCCATGAAGCCACTCTGCCCCGCCCTGCCCCTGCTGCTGGCCGCCAGCGGCGCCTGGGCACAAACCCCTGCCAGCGAACTGCCCGCCATCCCCGCACCGCAAGACCCGACCTATGCCGCGGTGATGGTGCGCCATTACCAGGCCCTGGGCAGCAGCCGGCCCGAACCCACCGCCCAGCGCAAGACAGCTGCGGCGCCGGCCACGCCGCCCGGGCATCGCAGCGCCAGCAAGCATTCCAGCAAACCCTCAGGGAAACAAGCATCATGAAACTCCGCCACCTCTACCCGCTCGTCACCACCCTGGCCCTGGCCGCCGCCGGCCTGTGCATCGGCAGCAGCGTGCAGGCCGCCAGCTACAACTTCAGCCAGGGCGGCTTCGCCGACGGCGCCCGCATCACCGGCCACTTCAGCGGCGAAGACCTGGACGGCGATGGCTATCTGTACGGCTACGAGCTCACCGACTTCGAACTCTTCTTCTCGGGCAACCGGGCGGTGGGCGCCTTCCAGCACGGCATGGGCCATCTCAACGGCATCGTCTACGCGCTGGGTGAGTACCGTTTCGACGGTGGCTCCGACACGGTGGAGCACCTGGCCAGCTCCGACCACGAGAATGCGCCTTACACCGAGTACGACGCCTTCGGCTGGCCCGGCTACAACCTGCCCGGCCGCGTCAGCGACAACCTCAACAACACCATCTCCTACACCTGGGAGCCGCTGCTGGTGACGCCGGCCGTGCCCGAGCCCGCCGGCGGGGCCCTGCTGCTGGCGGGCCTGGCCACCGTGGGTCTGCTGCTGCGCCGCAGGCACTGACGCCAGGCCAGGCCGCCGGGGCTTGACCTTGCCCCCATGGCAAGCCCGAACATGCGTGGCTTCACTTAGAGTGAGGTCATGTTGTTGAAACGACTCGGATGGATGGCGCTGCTGGGCTGCACCCTGCAGGCGCTGGCACAGCAGGGCGACCCGGCGGACGCGCAGGCCCGCGTGCCCAGGGCCGAGGCGCCCAAGGCGCTGGACGCCTACCGCCGCCTCGACGAGGCCGCCGCCACGCCCTGGCGCGAGGCCAATGATCGGGTGCTGCGCATCGGCGGCTGGCGTGCCTATGCGCGCGAGGCGGCCCAGCCCGCCACGCCAGCCTCGGCGCCACGCGGCGCCAGCGCGCCATGAGGTGCCTGTTCGCATTTGCCAGCCTGGCCCTGCTGGGCGGCTGCGCCGGCTTCAGCGCCGATGGCGGCTTCGGCCCGGTGCAGCAGAGCGCCCGCATCCATCTGGACAAGGAGCTGCGCTGGGCGCGCAGCGACGCCGAGCGCGCGGCGATCCGCCAGCGCGTGGCCGAACTGCTGACGCGGCCGCTGGACGCCGAGGCCGCGGTGCAGCTGGCCCTGCTCAACAACCGCGGCCTGCAGGCCAGCTTCCACGAGCTGGGCATTGGCGAGGCGGAGCTGGTGCAGGCCGGCCGCCTGCCCAACCCGGGCATCAGCTTTTCCAGCCTGCAACGTGGCGACGAGCATGAAGTGGAGCGTGGCCTGCACCTCAACCTCGCCAAGCTGCTGGCCCTGCCCTGGGCCGGCCAGCTCGAGGCGCGGCGCTTCGAGCAGACCAAGCAGCGCGTGGCCCTGGAGGTGCTGAGCCTGGCGGCCGAGACCCGCAAGGCCTGGATCGAAGCGGTCGCCGCCGAGGAAGCGCGGCGCTATGCCGGCCAGGTGATGGAGGCCGCCGAGGCCGGCGCCGAACTGGCGCGCCGCATGGAAACGGTGGGCAATTTCAACAAGCTGCAGCGCGCCCGCGAGCAGGGCTTTTATGCCGAGGCCGCGCTGGGCCTGGCGCGCGCCGAGCAGCAGCAGCGCGCCAGGCGCGAGCGCCTCACGCGCCTGCTGGGCCTGTGGGGCGAGCAGGCGCACCTTCTTACCCTGCCCGAGCGCCTGCCCGAGCTGCCCGCGCAGGCCGACGCGCTGCCCGAGATCGAGCGCATCGGCATGGCCCGGCGCCTGGACGTGCAGGGCGCCAAGTTGGCCAGCGAGGCGCTGGCGCGCCAGCTGGGCCTGAGCCGGGTGACGCGCCTGGTGAACGTGCTGGAGCTGGGCCTGGTGCGCAACAGCGCCAGCGAGGCACCGACCCAGCGCGGCTGGGAGCTGAGCCTGGAGCTGCCGCTGTTCGACTGGGGCCAGGCGCGCGTGCAGCGTGCCGAGAGCCAGTATCTGCAGGCGCTGGAGCGTGTGGCGGAGACCGCCATCAACGCCCGCTCGGAGCTGCGCGAGGCCTATGGCAATTACCGCTCCGCCCATGCCATCGCCCAGCATCACCGGCAGGAACTGGTGCCGCTGCGCCAGCGCATCGCGGATGAAAACCTCTTGCGCTACAACGGCATGCTGATCGGCGTGTTCGAGCTGCTGGCCGACACGCGCGCGCAGATCGCCAGCGTGGCTTCAGCGATCGACGCACAGCGCGATTTCTGGCTGGCCAAGGCCGATCTGGACCAAGCCCTGCTGGGCAAGCCCGGCCTGGCCCAGGCCGGCGCCCTCACAACCACCCCCGCGGCATCCGCCGACGGCGGTGGCCACTGAAGATCCCCATGGTTTCCCGCAGAAAACTTTCTCGGCGGTGCGGCGGTTGCGGCCGGCACCGTCAGCAAGGTGGCGATGGCCGCCCTGCCCGAACCCGTCATCCAGACCTCGCCCGACACCCAGCCCCCGCTGCAGCCCGCCAGCGGCCGCCCCTACAACCCAGTGGTCACCTTGAACGGCTGGACCCTGCCCTGGCGCATGAACGGCGGGGTGAAGGAATTCCATCTGGTGGCCGAGCCGGTGGTGCGCGAGATGACGCCCGGTTTCAAGGCCCATCTATGGGGCTATAACGGCCAGAGTCCCGGCCCCACCATCGAGGTCGTGGAGGGCGACCGGGTGCGCATCTTCGTCACCAACAAGCTGCCCGAGGTCACCAGCATGCACTGGCATGGCCAGCGCCTGCCCAATGGCATGGATGGCGTCACCGGCCTGACCCAGCCGCCGATCGCCCCCGGCAAGACCTATGTCTACGAGTTCGTGGCGCGTCGCCCGGGCACCTTCATGTACCACCCGCATGCCGACGAGATGGTGCAGATGGCGATGGGCATGATGGGCTTGTGGATCACCCACCCCAAGGGCCGCCATCCGCTCATCGACTCGGTGGACCGCGACTATGTGTTCCTGCTGAACGCCTACGACATCGAGCCCGGCAGCGCCACGCCCAAGATCATGACCATGCTGGACTTCAATCTCTGGACCTGGAACAGCCGCGTGTTCCCGGGCATCGCGCCGCTGGTGGCGCGCCAGGGCGAGAAGGTGCGCATCCGCGTCGGCAACCTCACCATGACCAACCACCCCATCCATCTGCACGGCCATGAGTTCATGGTCACCGGCACCGATGGCGGCCCGGTGCCCAGGAGCGCGCGCTGGCCCGAGGTCACCACCGATGTGGCGGTGGGCCAGATGCGGCAGCTGGACTTCATTGCCGATGAGGAAGGCGACTGGGCCTTCCACTGCCACAAGAGCCATCACACCATGAACGCGATGGGCCACAACGTGCCCACCATGATTGGCGTGGACCACCGCCAGCTGGCGCGCAAGATCACGCAGCTGGTGCCCGACTACATGGTGATGGGCGAGCGCGGCATGCACGACATGACCGAGATGGAAATGCCCCTGCCCGACAACACCGCGGCGATGATGACCGGCAGCGGCCCCTTCGGCCCGGTGGGCATGGGCGGCATGTTCAGCATGCTGAAGGTACGCAAGGACCAGAAGGCGGGCGACTACAGCGACCCCGGCTGGTTCAAGCATCCGCCCGGCACCCTGGCGCAGGAATGGCAGGGGCCGCTGGCCGAGCCGGCGCGGCCGGCGCCCAATGCGGCCGCCGCCGCGGTCGAGGTGAACATACGCAAGCCGACCGGAGCACACCATGGTCATTGAAATGAAAACCCGCTGGATACTGGCCGTGCTGCTGAGCCTGGGCGCGCTCGGCGCGCAGGCCCATGGCGGCGAAAAACATGCCGGCCCGGTGCGCAAGGAACAAAAAGCCTGGGGCATCGCGGCCGAGCCCAAGGCCGCCGGGCGCACCGTGCAGTTTGTGATGAGCGACAACATGCGCTTCACGCCCGACCGCCTGGAGGTGCGGCGCGGCGAGACCCTGCGCATCGTGGTGAAGAACGAGGGGGCGATGCTGCATGAGTTCGTGCTGGGCACCAAGGCGGAACTCGACGAGCATGCCGCGCTGATGCTCAAGTTCCCGAACATGGAGCATGACGAACCCTATATGGCCCATGTGCCGGCCGGCAGCCAGGCCCAGATCGTCTGGACCTTCAACCGCGCCGGTGAATTCGATTTCGCCTGCCTGATCGCCGGCCATTACCAGGCCGGCATGGTGGGCAAGATCCTCGTCAAGGAGAAACAGCGATGACATCCCGCCACCGACGCGAGCTGCTGCTGGCCAGCCTGGCCGCGGCCGCCCTGCCGGCGCTGGCCGCCAAACCGCCCCTGCCCGTGGTGGAGGTCTGGAAGGGCCCGGCCTGCGGCTGCTGCAAGGACTGGATCAAGCACCTGGAGGCCAACGGCTTCACGGTGCGCAGCTTCGACAGCGGCAATACCGACGCGCGCGCCCGCCTGGGCGTGGCGCTTGACTATGGCTCCTGCCACACCGCCCAGGTGGGCGGCTACGCCGTCGAGGGCCATGTGCCGGCGCGCGAGATCCTGCGTCTGCTGCGCGAGCGCCCCAAGGCGATCGGCCTGGCGGTGCCCGGCATGCCGGTGGGCTCGCCGGGCATGGACGGCCCCGAATACGGCGGTCGCAAAGACCCCTACCAGGTACTGCTGCTGAGCCGCGACGGCGCCAGCCGCGTCTATCAAAGCTATTCCTGAGGAGCGACGATGAAATCCCTGCTGCTGATGCTGGCCCTGGGCCTGACGAACGCGGGCGCGGCCCCCACCTTGACCGACGGCGAGGTACGCAAGATCGACAAGGAAAACAAGAAGATCACCCTCAAGCATGCGGAGATCAAGAACCTCGACATGCCGCCCATGACCATGGTGTTCCAGCTCAAGGACCCGGCCTGGCTGGACAAGCTCAAGGTCGGCAGCAAGGTGCGCTTCGCCGCCGAGAATTCCGCCAGCGGCATGGTCGTGACCGAGCTGCAGGTGGCGCCGTGAGGGCCGGCCAGCTGCTGCTGGGCGCGGCGCTGCTGCTGGGCGCAAGCCTGGCGCGGGCCGAGCTGGTCGAGATCAACTGGAGCGATGCGGGCTATTTCGAGCGCCAGCTGAGCGTGGCGCCCGGCAAGTTCGCCGAGGTCTGCGGCCCCCTGAAGGCCGGCCAGAAGGTCGACTGGAACTACCAGTCGGACGCGCCGCTGAACTTCAACATCCACTACCACCTCGGCAAGGAGGTGCGCTACCCGGCCCGCGTCGAGCAGTCCGCCCAGGAACAAGGCAGCCTGGCGGTGGACAGTGCGCAGGACTACTGTTGGATGTGGAGCAACAAGTCCAAGCAGGCGGTTAAGCTCTCGATCGGATTGAGCCGGCAGTAAGCCACCATGCATGCCATTCACCATCAGCGTCAGCATCTGCACCGCACCGTCTGGGTGACCCTGCTGGTGTGGCTGTTCGCGCTGAGCGCCGGCCTGGTGAATGCCTGCGTGCTGGATGGGCATGCGCAGGGCAGCGCTGCACATGAGCACGAGGAGCAAGCCGAGCAGGCGCCCGGCAAGCAGCATTGCCTGAAGTTCTGCAAGGACGAGGCCTCGGCCATCGCCAAGGTTTCCCTGCTGGTGGATGCCCCGGTCCTCGCATCTGCCCCGGCGCCATGGCCCGGCGCGCTCACGCCTGAGCAGCCCTGCGCCCGCCTGCACCTGCGCACGCCGCCCGCCCCGGGGCCGCCCTTGAGCATCCGCCTGCTGCACCTGAGCTTGTAGCGCCTCCTCTTGTGAACAGCCGGCGACGGCCGCTCGTGCGCAAACCGCTGCATGGGCCCGGCCGCGCCGCCCAGCCTCGTTGCATCAGGAGATCACCATGTCACGTACGCACACCACCCTGGCGCTGTTGAGCGCCGCCCTGCTCGGCCTGGCCGGCACCACCAGGGCCGCCACGCCGGCCGCCACGCCGACAGAACAGGCCGAACATACCGCTCACCATCCCGCCGCCAGCGCGGCATCCGCCCCGGCGGCCCGCAGCCCGGTGGATGCGCGCATGCAGGCCATGCGCGAGCAGCGCGACAAGATGGCCGCCGCACAGACCCCGGCCGAGCGCCAGGCACTGATGGCCGCCCACATGCAGGCCATGCAGGACGGCATGCAGATGATGAAGTCCATGCCCGCCGCTCCGACCCAGCCAGGCATGGCCAAGGGTGGTATGCCTGGCATGCCCGCTGCGATGGCCAGGCAGCATCAGATGATGGCCGAGCGCATGGACATGATGCAGACCATGATGGACATGATGATGCAGCGCATGGCCGCCAGCGAGGCCATGGGCAAGTAAGCCAGCAAGAGGAGTGCTGTCATGGACCACGCCAGCCCAGCCTATGGCCTTTGGGGCTTGGTGGCCGTGAATTCGGCCATCTTCCTGATGTTCGCCTTCAGTTTTGCCAAACCGCAGAGCAGGCGCGACTGGCGCAGCTTTGGCGCCTTCTCGGCCTTTGTGGTGGCCCTGTTCGTGGAGATGTATGGCTTCCCGCTGACCATCTATCTGCTCTCGGGCTGGTTGCAGACCCGCTACCCGGGGCTGGACCTGTTCTCACACGAGTCGGGCCATCTCTGGGCCACCCTGCTGGGCGACAAGGGCTTGGGCGGAGATCCGCATTTCGGCGTCATGCACCTGCTCAGCTATGCCTTCATCGGTGGCGGTTTCTGGCTCCTGTCGAGCGCCTGGAACAGGCTGTACAAGGCCCAGCGCAGCGCCATGCTCGCGACCGATGGCCCGTATGCGCGCCTTCGCCACCCGCAGTACCTGGGCTTTGTGATGGTGCTGTTCGGCTTCCTGCTGCAATGGCCCACCCTGCTGACCCTGCTGATGTTCCCGGTGCTGTTGCTGATGTACGGCCGACTGGCGCTGACCGAGGAAGCGGAGATGCGCGCGCAATTCGGCGACGCGTACGAGCGCTATGCGGCCGCCACGCCGCGCTTCCTGCCGCGCTGGCGCAAGGCCTTGCACCGGGTTTGAAACTGCGAACCCAAGGAGTGTCGAGATGTCCAACGAAACTTCCGGCCGGCCGCTGCTGATCGCCGCCGCCATGCTGGCCCTGATTGCGCTGTTCTACCTGCTGCGCGAGCATTGGGGCCATGTCATGGGCGCCTGGCCCTATCTGCTGTTGCTGGCCTGTCCGGCCATGCATCTCTTCCACCATCACGGCGGCCATCGTCACCACGGCGATGGCCCGCCGCGGGGGCCCTGACCATGGACACGCCACAACCGCATCACCAGCATCACGGCCACGCCGCACCGGTGGCCGCGCCAGCCGCCCTGCCCGCGGGCACGCTCTACACCTGCCCCATGCATCCGGAGATCCGCCAGGCCCAGCCCGGCAGCTGCCCCAAATGCGGCATGACGCTGGAGCCCTTGCTGCCCGCGCTGGACGAGGCGGAGAACCCGGAACTGCGGGACTTCCAGCGCCGCTTCTGGTGGACCCTGCCACTCACCATCGCCGTCACGCTGCTGGCGATGCTGGGGCACCGGCTGGGCTGGCTGGCGATGGCCCGGCAAAGCTGGGTCGAGCTGGGCCTGAGCCTGCCGGTGGTGCTGTGGGCCGGCGCGCCCTTCTTCCAGCGTGGCCTGCAGTCGCTGCGGCAGCGCAGCCCCAATATGTGGACCCTGATCAGCCTGGGCACCGGCGCGGCCTTCGCTTACAGCCTGGCGGCCACGCTGGTACCGCAGTGGTTCCCGGCCTCCTTCTTCGCGATGGGCCGCGTGGCGGTGTACTTCGAGGCCGCGGCGGTGATCATCTCGCTCACCCTGCTGGGCCAGATCCTGGAGTTGCAGGCACGCTCGCAGACCTCGGCGGCGATCAAGTCGCTGCTGGGCCTGGCACCCAAGACGGCGCGCCGCATCGCCAGCGATGGCAGCGAGCTGGACGTCCCGCTGGCGCAGGTGCAGCCGGGCGATCGCCTGCGCGTGCGGCCGGGCGAGAAGGTGCCGGTGGACGGCGTGGTGCTGGAAGGCACGAGCGCGCTGGACGAGTCCATGCTCACCGGCGAACCCCTGCCGGTGAGCAAGCGCGTCGGCGATGCGCTGATCGGCGCCACGCTCAACACCAGCGGCGCCCTGGTGATGCGCGCCGAACATGTGGGCACGGCCACGGTGCTGGCGCAGATCGTGCAAATGGTGGCCATGGCGCAGCGCTCGCGCGCACCGATGCAGCGCATGGCCGATCAGGTGGCGGGTTATTTCGTCTATGCCGTGGTGGCCGTCGCGCTGCTGAGCCTGCTGGCCTGGGGGCTGCTGATGACGCCCACGGCGGCCGGCAGCTCGGGCTGGGTCTACGGCCTCATCAACGCCGTCTCGGTGCTCATCATCGCCTGCCCCTGCGCGCTGGGCCTGGCCACGCCCATGTCCATCATGGTGGCCAGCGGCCGCGGCGCCAGCCAGGGCGTGCTGTTCCGCGATGCCGCCGCGATCGAGAACCTGCGCAAGGTCGACACCCTGATCGTCGACAAGACCGGCACCCTCACCGAGGGCCGGCCGCGCTTTGAGCGCGCGCTCGCGCTGCCCGGCATGGCCGAGGACGAGCTGCTGCGCCTGGCCGCCAGCCTCGACCAGGGCAGCGAGCATCCGCTGGCCGCCGCCATCGTGGCCGCGGCGCAGGCGCGCGGGCTGCGCCTGGACCCCTGCGAGGATTTTGACTCCGCCACCGGCATCGGCGTGCGCGGCACGGTGGCGGGCCACGCGCTGGCGCTGGGCAACAGCGCGCTGATGCAGCAGCTTGGTGTCGATGTGGCCGCCCTCGCCGACCAGGCCGAGGCCTTGCGCCGGCAGGGGGCCAGCGTGATGCAGCTGGCACGCGACAGCCAGCTGCTCGGTCTGCTGGCGGTGGCCGACCCGATCAAGGCCAGCACGCCGGCCGCCCTGGAGACACTGCGCCACGCCGGCCTGCGCATCATCATGGCCACCGGCGACGGCCTCGGCACGGCGCGGTCGGTGGGCCAGCGCCTCGGCATCAGCGAGCTGCATGCCGAGGTGAAGCCGGCCGACAAACTCCGCCTGGTCGAGGACCTGCAGGCCGAGGGCCGGGTGGTGGCGATGGCCGGCGACGGCATCAACGATGCGCCCGCGCTGGCGCGCGCCGATGTCGGCATCGCCATGGGCACCGGCACCGATGTGGCCATGAACAGCGCCCAGCTGACCCTGGTGAAGGGCGATCTGCGCGGCATTGCCAGCGCACGCGCGCTGTCGGAGGCGACGGTGGCGAACATGAAGCAGAACCTGGGATTCGCCTTTGTCTACAACGCCCTGGGCGTGCCGCTGGCGGCGGGCCTGCTCTACCCCTTCACCGGCTGGCTGCTCTCGCCCATGATCGCGGCCCTGGCCATGAGCCTGAGCTCGGCCTCGGTGATCGGCAACGCGCTGCGGCTGCGTGGCGCCAAGGTCTAGCCTTCGGCCCGGCGCTGGGCACAATCGCTGCATGCGCTGGATCCCTCGCCTGCTCCCGCTCGCCTGCCTGTGGCTGGCGGCAGCCGCCATCGCGCAACAGCGCCGCAACTGGTTCGACGACCCCTTCTTTCAGATCGCCAACGCGCAGCCGGACTGCCCGCTGCCGCGGGGCCCCTTCATCACCGAGGCCGAGCGGCGCGTGCAAGCCCATCACCGCGCCGAGAAGGGCACGAGCTGCTGGCTGGCCGGGCGCTGCGAGCGCGCCAACTTCTATGCCTATGACCGGGACATCGCCGCCGCGCTGCGCGCCGCCCTGCCGCAGCAGGCCGAATTGCTGAAAGGCAGCAGCCTCTGGATCACCGTACAGGGCCGGGTGGTCTACCTGGAAGGTTGCGTGCCCGAGGTGGCGCGCGCCGCCGCCCTGGAGGCCTGGGCGCGCAGCCTGCCACGGGTACAGTCTGCCATCGCCCTGGTGCTGGTCGATGCGCGGCTGGCGCCGCCCTACCTCATTGCGCCCTGAGCACGCAGCCCTTGACCAAGAGCAAGGCGTGCAGCAACGCCCGGGCTTAGAGTGGCAACAAAGACCAAGAACAGCACAGGGACTGGCCGCCTGACGCGGACCGGGGCATGCACGACAGCAAGGCGAACCAGGCCAGGGCCGCAGGACCCAGGGACCGGCATGGGCAGCGCCCGGCGCTCTATGCGCTGACGGTATGCTTGGTCGGCATGCTGATCATCGGACTGGCCGGCACGGCCATATGGCAGACCAGGGCGGGCTATCGCGAGCGTGCCAGCCTGGTGACGCAGAACCTGGCGCGGCTCTATGCGCAGCGCCTCAGCGACCGCTTCGACAAGCTGGACGTGAGCCTGCAATTGCTGGCCATGGACTATTCCGAGCAACTCGGCCATGGCGCTGACCCGAGCAAAAGCTTTCCGGCGCTGCTCAAGCTGCACAAGGACCTGCATCCGGAGTTCCTCAGCCTGCGACTCGCCGACGCCGGCGGCCAGGTGCGGTGGGGCGATAGCTCGCTGCCGCCGGCACTGGTCAGTCTCGGCGATCGCGCCTTCTACCTGCGTGCGCGCGATGATCCAAGCGCGGGGCTGATCATCGACGGCCCGCTGATGGCGCGCATCTCCAAGGTTTGGGTGATCGTGCTGGCGCGCCGCGTCAGCAGCCCCGACGGCGGCTTTGCCGGCGTGCTCTACGCGAATGTCGCCACCGACAGCCTGGGCCCGGTGCTGGCGAGTGCCGAGCTCGGGCCTGCCGGCGCCGCCACCCTGCGCACCTCCGAGCTGGCCCTGGTGCACCGCCACCCGGACACCCGCGGAGCGGTGGGCAGCAAGGAGGTCTCGCCGCAGCTGCGCGAGGCGGTGCGCCGTGCGCCGGCGGCGGGTACCTACCTGGCCAGCACCGCCATCGACGGCATCGAGCGCAGCAACGCCTACCAGCGCCTCGATCAATACCCCTTCTATGTGCTGGTGGGGCTGGCCACGTCCGCCGACCGGGCGGCCTGGCGGGCCGAGGCCCTGAGCCTGGCCGGCCTGGCCTTGCTGGCCCTGCTGGTCACCGCGCTGTCGGCCGGCCTGCTGTACCGCCGCACCGCGCTGCTGGCCGCGCGCGAGGCCGAGCTGCGCAAGGTCCAGCACCTTGCCGGCATGGGCAACTGGAGTTGGGACTGCCAGTCCGACGAGCATTACTGGTCGCCCGAGATCTATCGCCTGTACGGGCGCGCACCGCAGGCCGGGCCGGCCGTCTACCCCGAGGTGCAGCGCTACTTCACGCCACACAGCTGGACGGCTCTGTCCGCCTGCGTGGAACGCTGCCTGCAGGATGGCACGCCCTACCAATGCGATGCCGAGCTGCAGCGCGGCGATGGCGCGCGGCGCTGGGTGCATATCTGCGGCGAGGCGGCCCGCGATGCCAGGGGCCGGGTGCGGCGCCTGCATGGCACGGTGCAGGACATCACGGCGCTCAAGCAGACCCATGCCGAAATGGAGCATTACGCCTACCACGATGCCCTCACCGGCCTGCCCAACCGCCTGTTGCTGATGGATCGCCTGCCGCAGGCGCTGGCGCTGGCCGAACGGCAGGGGCGGCTGCTGGCGCTGTGCTACCTGGACCTGGACGGCTTCAAGCCGGTCAACGACCGCCACGGCCATGCCGCCGGCGACCAGGTGCTGCGCGTGGTGGCCCAGCGCCTGGCGCAATGCATGCGCGGCAACGACACGGTGGCTCGGCTGGGTGGCGATGAATTCGTCATCCTCATGAACCAGCTCGAACAGGTCGGCGAGGCGGTGGCCGCGCTGCAACGCGTGATCGCCCTGCTGCGCCAGCCCATCGAGCTGCACGGGCAGGCCGGCGTCAGCATCTCGGCCTGCGCCGGCGTGGCGATCTATCCCAGCGATGCCGGCCTGCCCGAGGTGCTGCTGGGCCAGGCCGACCTGGCGCTGTACGAAGGCAAGCGGCGCGGCCCCGGCAGCGTCTGCCTCTACAGCGAGCTGGTCGCGATGGCGATCCAGACCTGAGCAAAAACTACGGCACTGGCGGCTCAGGCGGCGTTAGGCAGCGCCCGCCCGGCGCGCAGTGTGCCGCTGCCCTGATCCAGCCAATGCAGCAGGGTGGCGAAGAGCCGTTCCGGGTCCACCGGCTTGCTGATGAAGTCGTCCATGCCGGCCTGCAGGCATTGCTCGCGGTCCTCGGCAAAGGCATTGGCCGTCATCGCCAGCACCGGCAGCTGCGCACAACCGGGCAGTTGGCGCAGTGCGCGCGTGGCCTGCAGGCCATCCATGCCGGGCAGTTGCATGTCCATCAGCACCAGGGCATAGGGCTGGCTGGCCAGCAGGGTCAGCGCCTCCAGTCCGGCCTCCGCCACATCCACCACCAGGCCCACCTCCTGCAGCAGGCCCTGGGCCACCAGTTGGTTCACCGGGTCGTCGTCGACCACCAGCACACGCCGGCCGCCGTGGCGCTGGGCCAGGCGCTGCTCGGCCCTTACGCCAGGCTCGCCGGGCTCGTCGACCAGCTGACCCGGCACGGTGTGCTTGGCGAGCGCCAGCCTGGCCGTCATCCAGAAGCAGCTGCCCTGCCCCGGCGTGCTGCGCAGGCCCACCTCGCCGCCCATCAGCGCGGCAATGCGCTGGGTGATGGCCAGGCCCAGGCCGGTGCCGCCATAGCGCCGCGCGGTGGACTGCTCGGCCTGGCTGAAGGCGCTGAACAGCCGCGCCTGCTGCTCGGGGCGCAGGCCGATGCCGGTGTCCTGCACCTCGAAGCGCAGCAGGCAGTCCTGCGGGCCCTGCTCCAGCAGCAGGCCGCGCAAGGTGATGCTGCCCGCCTCGGTGAACTTGAGCGCGTTGCCCAGGTAGTTCAGCAGCGCCTGCGAGAGCCGCGTGGCGTCGCCGCGCAGCGCATGGGGCAGGCCTTCCAGCTGCAGCTCCAGCCTCAGGCCCTTGGCCTGGATGGCGTTGCCGACCACGTCGACCGCTGCCGCCACCGCCTCGTCGAGCAGGAAGTCGCGCTCCTCCAGTTGCAGCTGGCCGGCCTCGATCTTGGAGAGGTCGAGGATGTCGTTGATGAGGCGCAGCAGGTGCTGGCCCGAGCGCAGGATCTTGTCCAGGCGCTCGGCCTGCGCGGGCGGCAGGCTGGCGCGCCGCATCAGATGCGCCATGCCCAGGATGCCGTTGAGCGGGGTGCGGATTTCATGGCTCATATTCGCCAGAAACTCCGACTTGGCATGGGTGGCAGTCTCCGCCTGGCTGGCGCGCTGCGCCAGTTCGGCATTCAACTCCTCCAGGCGCCGCTCGGCCTGCTTGAGCGCGGTGACATCGGTCACCATCGCATAGAAGCCCAGCACCTGGCCCGCCACCACATCGGGCATGTACTCGGCCCAGGCAAAGCCCTCGCTGCCATCGGCCTTCAACATGCTGCGCGAGAAACGCTGGCGCTCGCCACGCAGCACCGCCTGTACATGGGGCTCGGTGCGCGCAAACAGCTCGGGGCCCAGCAGCTCGGCCATCTGCATGCCCAGCATGTCCTCGGGCGCACGCCCATACCATTCCAGATAGGCGCGGTTGGCAAAGCGGCAGCGCAGATCGGCATCCCAGTAGCTGAGCATGCCGGGAATGGCGTCGGTGACGGCATGGATGAAACGCTGCTTGCGGCGCAGCTCGGCATTGCTGGTCTGCAGCTCGGCGGTGCGCTCGGCCACGCTGAGCTCGAGCTGGTCGCGCTCGCGCCGTATCAGCTGGTGCTGGGCCCGCAGGCGCGCCTGCATATGGTTGAAATTGCCCAGCAGCTGGCGGATCTCGCGGCTGCCCGACACCGGCAGGCCGGCATCGAGCTCGCCCTGCTGGGCCAGCGCACCGATGCGCTGCGTCGCCGCGGCCAGCGGCGCCAGTTCGCGCTGCACCCGCCACCAGATCAGGCCGCCCATCAGCAAGGCAATCAGCAGCGCACCGCCATAGATGCGCTGCTCCAGCGCATGCACCGGCGCGAACACCTCCCGGGTGGGCAGATAGGCCACCACGATCCAGTCGGCCTGTTTCAGGCGTGCCGCGGCCCCCAGGGTTTCGACGCCGCGCGAGTCCGGCCCCAGTAGCGGCCCCAGCTCGCCCTGCAGCCGGCGCTGCAGCACGCTGCCCTCGTCCGCCGCGGGCAGGGCGTTCATGGCGCGCTTGGGATCGGTGCTGGTGACGTAGAGCCTGTCGGGCAGCGACACCACATGGAAGCCGCCGGTCTCGCCATTGCGCACCTCACCGGCAAAGTGGAAGGCACTGCCCGGCGCCAGCAGCTCCGAGCCGCACAGCACCGCCACCACCCGGCCCGCCGCGTCCTTCAGCGGCAGCGCCACGATCAGCACCGGCTGCTTGGCAAAGCGCCCCATGCGCGGCTGTATCGCGGGTTCGCCGCTGCTCAGCGCCTGCTGGAAGTAGCTGGAATCGGCGTAGCTGGTGCCGATGAAGCCGCGCGCCGGCGCCTCGGCAATGCGCAGGCCCTCGCGCGAGATCAGGTAGATGTCGCGGCTGAAGATGCTGGCGGCCACGGGCTTGTCGGCGAGAAAGGCCGGCAGCGCGGACGGTTGGGTCTGCAACAGCGTCAGCACCTGGGGTGCCAGGGCCTTGAGCGCGTTGACCCTGAGCTGCAATTGCTCGTCAAGCGTGCGGGCCACAAACAGCGCGGTGGTGCTCTGCCCCTTGGCGGCCAGGGTCTGGAAGTCCTGGCGCAAGCCCTTCACCACAACCAGCGACAGCGCACCCACGCCCAGCGCCGACAGCAGGATGCCGAACAGGGCCAGCTTGAACTTGAGCGTCGCGCGCCGCAGCAAGGCTCCGACCCGGGCTTGCAAGCGATTCGGCATGACAAACCTTTCCTACCCTGGAGCCCCGGGGAGGGGCTGGTCGGACAGGCGCCAGCATCTAACGCGCCATATGGCGGCTGCCCATGGCTAGTAAAACACGCCCGGGGGATTCTGCAAAGCCCAGCATCTCAGGGGTTTGCCGCGGCGCCGGCGGGCCGGAACAGCCAGCGCAGCGCGCGCCCGAACTCGGCGCGCCAGGCCGCCTCGTTGTGCTCGGCCTCGGGGGCGACGTGCAGGGTCAGGGCTTGCGACGGGTTGAGTCGCAGCAGGGTCTCGTGCATGCGGCGCGCGTCCGCGACCATGTCGCCCTCGCGCCCGCCCACATACAGGACCAGGCGCGCGTCCGGCGCCAGCGCGCGGGTGGCGACGTCTTCAAACAACGCCGGCGCCACCCAGTACGAGGGCGAGAACACGCCCGCCTTGGAGAACACATCCGGGTAGCGCTGGATCGCGTAGTGCGAGATCAGCCCGCCCATCGAGCTGCCCATGATGGCGGTGTGCTCGCGCCCGGGCAGGCTGCGGTAGCGCCGGTCTATCAGGGGCTTGAGCACATCGACCACAAAACTCAGGTACTGCGCGCCCTCGGCCGCACCGATGCGCGGATGCGCATAGGGGCTCAGCTCGTTCATGCGGCGCTCGCCGCCGTTGTCTATGCCCACCACGATGGCCTCGAAGCCCTCGCTGCGCGCCAGCTCATTGAGGGTCTCGTCCACCCCCCATTCGCCGGCATAGGCGGTGGCAGCATCGAACAGGTTCTGGCCATCGTGCATATAGATGACCGGATAGCGCCGGCTGGGCGCCGTGGCATAGCTGGGCGGCAGGTAGAGGCGCACCAGGCGCTCGCGCGCCAGCCCGGGCATGGCCAGTGGCGCCAGCAGGCTGACGTTGGCCTGAGCGGTGGAGGCCGGTGCCTCGGCGGCGAACGCTGGCGGCACCAGCAAGGCCAGCGTCAGCAGGGTGCAGCGCAGGCGCTCCATTCAAGCAAGCCAGTCCTGCAGGGCCACATCGACGCCCGCCTTGCGCGAGGGGCCGCTGGCCCGCTTGGTGGGCGTGCCCAGGGCGATCCAGCCCAGCAGGGTCTCGCCGGGGGCGCAGAAGGCGGCGGCGATCTCGGCATTGCGCACCTTAGCGCCGCTGAGCATCTTGCCGCCATAACCAAGCAAATGCGCGGCCGTTAGAAACTGCGCCAGCGCACCGCCCACGGCGGCCCATTGCTCATGCGCCGGAACCTGGGGGTGGCCCAGGTCGATGCGCGCCAGCACCGCCACGGTAAGCGGCGGCCTGAGTGCGCGCTCGGCATCCAGCGCCGCGCCGGCCTCGTCCTTGCCGCTAGCACGCGCCGCCGCCGCGAACAGCTCTGCCATGCGCTGGCGTGCCGCCCCCCGCACCAGCTTGAAGCGGAAGGGCAAGAGCTCGCCATGGTCGGGCGCACGCAGCGCGGCCTGCACCATCAGCCGCAGCTCGGCGTCGCTGGGCCCGGGCTCGACCAGGTGCTTGGGGCCCACCGAATAGCGCCCCAACAGGGCTTGCAGGGCCAGGTCTTGCGCTGTCTGTGCGTCAGTCATTGCTTGCTCGTTGTCAAAACACCAGGGCGCGCCAGGCCGGATCGGCCAGGCGCGCCATGAACTGCACCGCGCCGCCATGGCCGCTGCACTCGGGGATCAGGCCGGCGCGGTCCAGGCCCTGGGCATGCAAGGCGTCGGTGCAGGCCAGCAGGCGCGCGCCGTGCGCCACCGCCTCCTGCATGGCCTGGTAAACCGTCTTGTCGTGGCGCTCGGACGCGCGCAGGCCGGCCGCCACGCCGGGCTGCAACAGCAGCACCGAGCGCGCGCTGAAGTAGATCTCCACCTCCAGCTCCAGCGCGGCGGCCGCGGCGGCATGGAAAAAGGGCGTACCGAGCCGTTCCGGCGCCGCGGGATCGGCGGCCCAGAGCAGCAGGGCCAGGCCTTTCACTGCAGTTGATTCAGCCATGCATAACGCTCCATCGCCGCGCGCACCGCCTCGCCCTCGACCAGGGCGGCACGCTCGGTCTCCAGGGCCGCGGGCCGCAGCTCCAGCAACCAGCCCTCGCCATAGGGGTCGCAGTGCACCAGCTCGGGCGCCTCGGCCAGGCGCGCGTTGACGCGCAAGACCTGCCCCGAGAGCGGCGCCTTCACCGACACGATGGCCTTGGCCAGCTCCACCACCGCCATCGACCGCCCCTGCACCAACAACTCCCCCGGAGGCTTGGGCCGGCACATATAGATCTCGCCCGAGGCCTTCAGCCCCAGCGCCGTGATGCCGGCCCGCACCGTGCCGTCGGGAAGCAGGCGCGCCCACGTCTGGTCTTCGACCCAGTACAACAGATCCTCGGGAAGCGCGGCACCGGCGATCAGCATGGCCGCTCCACCAGCGACTTCCGGTGGCGGAAGGGAGAAGGAGTCGAACCTTCCCGGCGACGCATGGCGCCACCCACCGGGTTTGAAGCCCGGCCGACACACCGGTGTCGTCTCCCCTCCGTAACTGTCGCTTGTCTCATGAGCGGGCCTGATGAAACAAGGCCGATTCCGCACGCAGCTTGTGCAGATCGCCCACGCGTCGCAGCAGGCCGACGCGGTCGAAATACTCCAGAATCTGGATGGCACGCTTGCGACCCAGGCCGCTGGCGTCGCGAAATCCCGCCGCCGTCACCACGCACTCACCCTGTGCCGCGAGACGGCGTGCCATGCCCGCCAATGTGCCGATCTGCGCGTCCTGGTAGAAGAGGTCTTTCACCACCTGATGCAGCTCGCCCTGCTGGGCCAGGCGCGCCAAGGTGCTGCGCATCAAGGCCTCGCTCTCCTGCGCGTCGCGCGCCAGATCGCGCACCCAGGCGCCCTCGAAACCGGCTTGCGCCAGCAGCGGCGCGACCTTTTGCGCCAGGCGCTGCTCGGTGGCCGACAGCCGCACCGCATGTTCGGGCAGATGCACGCAGGCACCGCGCTGAGCCAGGCGGCCGGCCTCGCGCAGCGACAGCAGCAGGCCGCGCCAGAGCGGCTCGGCCAGGCGCGGCGCGACCAGGCGGCGCAGGCGCGCGGCATCGGGTCCCAGCTCGTCGGGATGGCAGGCATGGAATTCGGCCAGGCGCTCCAGCAGGCGCTGGCTCTGGACTTGCGCGGCCGCGGGCGCAAGCGCCCAGCCTTCGTGCCGAAGACAAGCTCCGTCCGGGCTCAGGTCTTGCGGCAGGACACCTTCGGCGGCGGCAAAGCGGTGCAGATCGAGGCCGGCCGGCGCGGCGGCGAGCGCCGCCGCCAGGCGCTCGGCCAGCGTGGGGCACAGCAAGGCGGCCAGCTCGGCCAGGCGTTCGGGCGTGCGGCGGTAGCGCGCGGGCGCCAGCGGGTCCAGCACCTGGCCACCGGCGAGGGTGCGGCTGGCGTTGGCATCGCGCAGCACCACGCGGTCGCCACGCCAGGCCCCCACCGGTTCGCGCAAGACCAGTTGCACCAGGCCCTCGCTGCCGGGCGCCAGGCTCTCGGCCTGCAGCACGGCCACCGTGCCCAGCAGCGCGCGCGCGCCCAGGTGCACATGCACCGGTGTGCCCGAGCGCAAGGCCTTGGCCTCGCCGGGCCAGAGGCGCAGGCGCGCGTCCAGGCGCTCGGTGGCTGGCTGCGCGCCGGGCGGGCTAAGCCATTGGCCGCGCGCGATCTCCTGCTTGTCCAGGCCCAGCAGGCCAACCGCGCAGCGCTGGCCGGCACAGGCCTGCTGCACCGGCTGGTTCTGCGCATGCAGGCTGCGCACGCGCGCGCGCTGGATGCGGGTGGCTGGCGTCAGCTGCAGCTCATCGCCGATGCGCACGCGCCCCGCATGCACGGTGCCGGTGACCACGGTGCCGACGCCGTCGAGGCTGAAGGCGCGGTCAATGGCAAGGCGAAAGCCCTGATCCAGGCGCGCATGCGGCGGCTGCTCGGCCGCCGCGGCCAGCAGGAGCTCGCGCAGCGCCGGCACGCCCGCGCCGCTGCTGGCGCTCACGGCCAGCAAGGGTGCCTCGGCCAGAAAGGTGCCGGCCAGCAGCTCGGCCAGTTCGACGCGCAGGGCGGCGATGCGCGCGGGCTCGGCCCGGTCGGCCTTGGTAATGATGACGGCGCCGCGCGCCAGGCCCAGCAGGCTCAGCACCGCCAGGTGCTCGCGCGTCTGCGGCATCACGCCATCGTCGGCAGCCACCAGCAGCAGTGCGTAGTCGATCCCGGTGGCACCTGCCAGCATGGTGTGGACCAGGCGCTCATGGCCCGGCACATCGATGAAGCCGATGCGCCTGCCCGCGCTGACATCCATGAAGGCATAGCCCAGTTCGATACTGATGCCGCGCTTCTTTTCCTCGGGCAGGCGGTCGGTGTCCACCCCGGTGAGTGCCCTCACCAGGGTGGTCTTGCCGTGGTCGATATGACCCGCCGTGCCGACTATCACCGTTCAACCGAGCTCGCGCGCGCTGATCGTGTACTTGAAGCTGTCGGGCGTCAGCTCGTCGAAGCGGCCGCTGGCGTTCTCGCCCTGCGGATACATCAGGAAGGGCAGGCTGGCCTTGCCGGCGCTGCCGGGCAGCTGCAGATCGTGCGCCGTGTTGTAGCCCACCCAGTTGCCCTCCCAGCCGCCGAACAGGCCCCTGGCGACCGGCGCGGCGAGCGGATGCTGCACGTCCTTGATCCATTCCGGCGTCTCCTGGCGCATCACCTTGAGCACATCGGCCGGGTCCATCGCCACCCAGCCGTACTGGCGCAGGAAGACCTCGGCGCGGCAATGCTGCGCGCCCTTGAGGCTGGCCGGGTTGGCGCCCAGCTCGCGGTAGCCGAAGGCCGAGGGCGCCACGCGCAGGCCGTAGACATCGCGCGCCGGCACGCCCACCGAGCGGCACATGCCGACGAACAGCGCATTCAGGTCGGCGCATTTGCCGCTCAGGTTGCCGGTCTCCAGCATGGTCTTGATATCGCCATTGCCGCAGCCGCGCACCTTGGG
>Ga0208398_100478_pt1 | contig 26108 bp, 23 predicted proteins | sample LakWasMe79_HOW10_2_FD_183905 | JGI IMG/M metagenome (GOLD analysis project Ga0208398, IMG submission 183905) | Freshwater sediment methanotrophic microbial communities from Lake Washington under simulated oxygen tension - Sediment Metagenome... | ecosystem: Environmental > Aquatic > Freshwater >...
TGGCCGTGCCCCGCCCCGACAGGATGTAGAAGCACTGCTCCTCATAGAGATGGCGGTGGTACTCGGCAGCCTCGCGGCCGGGCGCCAGCGTCATCACATGAAAACCCAGCGCCGTCATGCCGGTGGCCCCGCCCAGCGACTTGGCGACGCGCACCGCGTTGGCGTTCAGCAGATGGGTCTTGGCTTGACCCGCCATGGCGGCAATGTCCGCCGCCTTCAACAGCGGGCTGGCCATGGTTCAGGCCGCCGCGAGGGCCGAGCTAGCCGGGCGCGCCACGCGCTTGGCCTTCAGCTGGCTCCAGGCCTCCGGGCAGGCCAGCGGCGGCACCAGCAGCTGGAAACGCGCGCTGGGCCAGGATTCCAGCACCACCTGCTCGCCGGAGCCGAGGATGATGGCCTCGCCGGCCGCCAGCCAGACGTCCTGGGCCGGCCGGTCGGCACGGCCGCTGCGGGTCAGCCAGACGCGGCCCTCCAGCACGCGCAACTCGCGCGCGCCCGGGCCGATCGGCAGGCTCAGGGCCTGGCCCTGGCCCAGCTCCCAGGCGGTGCCTGCATAGGCGGGGTGGAATGCATCGATTGATGAGCGTTGAGCCAAAGACATGGTGTCCTCCTGATCCGCCCACCGCACTCGGCGGGCATGGGGCAATACTAGGGACTACCCGGAATACGGTCCAATGAGTTGCACGCCCCGGATTGATACCATCCGCGCATGAATAGCAATGTGCCGCGCCATCGCCCGCTCGCCATCGGCCCCCTGCGCGCCTTCGAGGCAGTGGCCAGGCTGCTCAGCTTCCGAGCGGCGGCCGAGGAACTGCACCTCACGCAGTCGGCCATCAGCCGCCAGATCCGCAGCCTGGAGGACGAGATCGGCTGCACCCTGTTCCTGCGCGGCACCCGCCATGTGGAGCTGAGCACCGACGGCGCGCTGCTGCGCACCCAGGTGGTGAGCATGATCGAGCGCCTGGACGCCACCGTGCGGCAGATCCGCCAGGCGCGCGGGCGCCGCGTCGTCAACGTCACCACCTTCGCCTCCTTCGCCTCGCTGTGGCTGTTGCCGCGCCTGGAGGCCTTCCAGCGCGAGCATGCCGACATCGACATCCGCGTCTCGGCGCTGGACCAGATCGTCGACATCGACGACAGCGAGATCGACCTCGCGCTGCGCTATTGCGCGCCCGGCCAGGTGCCGCCCGGTGCGGTGCGGCTGTTTGGCGAAACCCTGGTGCCGGTGGCCAGCCCCTGGCTGGTGGAACAGGCGGCCCGCGGCCTGGCGCCACCGCTGCGCCAGCCCAGCGACCTGGCCCAGCACAGCCTGGCCGAGGAAGACGACCAACGCCCCACCGCCCAATACCTGAGCTGGCGGCGCTGGCTGGCCGAGCACGGTGCGCCCGAGCTGCAGCCGCGGCGCTGGATGTATTTGAACTTCACCTACCAGCAGATCCAGGCCGCGCTCTCCGGCCAGGCGGTGGCGCTGGCGCGGCTGGCGCTGGTGTACGAGTCGCTGCAGCGCGGCGAGCTGGTCGAGCCCTTCGGTCCGGCCGGGCGCATGAGCAGCCCTTCGGCCTACTGGTTGCTGCTGTCACGCCAGGGCCGCAGCCGGCCCGAGGTGGTGCAGTTCGCGCATTGGGTCGAGGCCCAGGCCGCGCAATCGCGCCGCGACATCGGCGAAACGCAGCATGGCGACGAGGGTGGCCTGGGCGAGCACGACTGATTGACCGATCAGGGCGTCACGAGTTCCCGCTCGGTCAGGATCACGGTCAGGGGCTGGTCATGCGCCTCGATCGCGAAGGCCACCTCGCCGCCGCTCCAGCCCAGGCCGATGGTGGTGACGCCCGGGTGCTTGGCCAGCCAGCGGTCGAAATAGCCGCCGCCGTAGCCCAGCCGGTAGCCCTCGCGGGTGAAGCCCACGCAGGGCACCAGCAGCACATCGGGCACCACCACCGCGCCATCGCTGCTGGGAATGCCGCACTCATCCTTCAGCACGGGCACCTCGCCCTGCCAGCGCCGGAAGTCCATCTGTTTCCCCTCCTTGCGGGCGAAAGGCAGGGCCAGGCCGTATTGCTTGACCAGGCCTTGCGACTGCACAAACTCGGCTGCGTTAAATTCCCCTTCAAAGGGCCAGTAGAGACCCAGGCATTGGGGCTCTAATTGAGCCAGCAGTTCACGCAGCGCAGCGGCCTGCGCGGCCTGCGCCTTTTGCGCCTCCGCACTCGCCCACCATTGCGCGCGCGCGGCCAGCAAATGACGGCGCAGCGCGGCGCGCTCGTGCGGCAGGGTGGCGTGGTCTGGCTGAGTCACCGATTGATCCTGGAAAGAGAAGAGAAGAATCTTGTCGGCAGTATATGGAGCACGGAATCTGAAGCGCCTGGCGCTCGCGCTGGCCTGTGGCCTGACACTTTGCTGCGCCGCCAGGGCGCAGGAGGTCGGCCCGGCGAAGACCGAACTGATCCAGGAGGCCCGCGACGCCCTGCGCCTGAAGGATAAAAAACGCCTGGCCGCGGTGAATGCCGTCGCGCAGGCGCAGCAGTACCCGCTCGCGTCCTGGATCGACTACTGGGACCTGGGCCTGCGCCTCACCGAGCTGAGCCAGGGCGATCTGGAGGGCTTCTATGCGCGCTGGCCCGGCAGCTATGTGGAAGACCGCCTGCGCAACGACTGGCTGCTGGAGCTGGGCCGGCGGCGCGACTGGGGCAATTTCGCGCGCGAGCTGCCGCGCTTCAAGATGGCCGACGACCGCGAGGTGGCCTGCTACGGCCTGCTGACCGAGCACCTGGCCGGCCGCGATGTACGCGCCGCGGCGCGCGCGGCCTGGTTGGCCCAGAAGGATGGCGACGACGGCTGCCAGCTGCTCGCCAGCACCCTGCTGGAGGCCGGGCGGCTCAAGCCCGAAGATGTCTGGCTCAAGCTGCGCCTGAGTTTCGAGCTGAACCGCCCGCGCGCCATCAAGCAGGCCAGCGCCCTCTTGCCCAAGGGCCTGGCCCTGCATATCGCCGAGTTGCAAGACAGCGCGGCGCGCTACCTGGCGCGCAAGGCCTCGACCCAGGGCCGCAGCCATGCCGAGATCACCACCCTGGCGCTGCTGCGCATCAGCGCCAGCGACACCACCCAGGCCGCCGAGCTGGTGGACCGCTGGGAGCCCAAGCTGCCGCACGACCTGGCCGCCTGGGCCTGGGCCCAGCTGGCGCGCCAGGCCGCCTTCAAGCTGCAGCCCGAAGCCGCCGACTACTACGCGCGCGCCTTCCGGCTGCTCGACAAACATAACAGCGCCGCGGAGTGGAGCGACGACACGCTGGGCTGGGCGGTGCGCGCCGCGCTGCGCGCCGACAACGGCACCGGCCGCCCGGCCCTGGCGCTGCAGGCCCTGGGCCTGATGAGCGCGAAGGAGCAGCAGGAGCCGGCCTGGCAGTACTGGCGCGCGCGCGCCCTGCAGGCCAGCGCGGCCGAGGGCACCAAGGGTGAAGCACAGCGCAGCCAGGCACGCCAGCTGCTGCAGGGCCTGGCCTCGCCGCTGAGCTTCTACGGCAAGCTGGCGGCCGACGAACTGGAGCAAGGCCTGCCCCTGCCGGCCGCACCGGCGCCGCTGAGCCCGCAGGAGAAGAGCCTGGCCTATCAGCACCCCGGCCTGAACCGCAGCCTGCTGCTGATCGCCGCCGGGCTGCGCAACGAGGGCGTGCGCGAATGGAATTTCTCGCTGCGCGGCATGAGCGACCGCGAGCTGCTGGCCGCCGCCGGCCTGGCCTGCGAGCGCGAGGTCTGGGACCGCTGCATCAACACCAGCGAACGCACCCGGGCCGAGGTCGACCTGAACCAGCGCTATCCCCTGCCCTTCCGCACCGAGGTGCTGACCAAGGCACGCGAGATCGGCCTCGACCCCGCCTATGTCTACGGCCTGATACGCCAGGAGTCGCGCTTCATCATGGACGCGCGCTCGCATGTGGGCGCCTCCGGCCTGATGCAGGTAATGCCCGCCACCGCGCGCTGGACCGCCAAGAAGGCCGGCCTCGACTACAAGCCCGAATACCTCAGCGACCGCGACTTCAATCTGCGCATCGGCACCAACTACCTGAAGCTGGTGCTGGACGATTTCGGTGGCTCGATGGCGATGGCCGCGGCGGCCTACAACGCCGGCCCCGGCCGGCCGCGCCGCTGGCGCGAAGGGCCGGTGATCGACGCCGCCCTGTGGGCCGAGAGCATCCCCTTCAACGAGACGCGCGACTATGTGAAGAAGGTGCTGTCCAACGCCACCGTCTACGCACGCCTGCTCGGTTCCGAACCCAGCGCCTTGCGCGAGCGCCTGGGCAAGCTCATCGGCCCACGCGAGGCCAGCGCACCCTCCTCCAACCAGGACCTACCGTGACCCCCAACAAGATCTTGATCCTAGGCGGCAGCGGCTTTGTCGGCCGTGCCTTGTGCGAGCAATTGGTGCGTCAGCATGGCGGCGCCGCGGCCATCACCGTGCCGAGCCGGCGCCCGGCCGCGCACCGCGGCCTGCAGGTGCTGCCCGGTCTCGACATGATCGAGGCCGACGTGCACGACGAGGCGCAGCTCACGCAATTGCTGCGGGGTCAGGATCTGGTGGTCAATCTGGTGGCCATCCTGCAGGGCGACGAGGCCGCCTTCGAGCGTGCCCATGTGCAGCTGCCGCGCACCCTGGCGGCGGCCTGCCGCAGCGCCGGCGTGCGCCGCGTCATCCATGTCAGCGCACTGGGTGTCGGGCCGGCCGCGCCCTCGCGCTATCTGCGCTCCAAGACGCGCGGCGAGGCGGTGCTGCAGGAAGCCGGGGCCGAGCTCGATCTCACGCTGCTGCGACCCTCGGTGATCTTTGGCGCCGACGACCAGTTCCTCAACCTGTTCGCGGCCCTGCAGGCCTGGTTCCCGCTGATGCCGCTGGCCGGCGCGGAAGCGCAGTTCCAGCCCGTCTGGGTGGAGGACGTGGCGGCCGCCATCCTGCGTTGCGCGCAGGACCCGAGCACCATCGGCAAGACCTACGAACTGGCCGGCCCGCAGGTGCTGCGCCTGGGCGAACTGGTGAAGCTGGCCGGCCGCCTGAGCGGCCACGAGCGTCGCGTGCTGCCCCTGCCGGCCATGCTGGCCAAGGCACAAGCCCTGCTGATGGAAAGCTTGCCGGGCGAGCCCATGATGTCGCGCGACAACCTGGCCTCGATGGAGGTGCCCAATATCGCCAGCGGCACCCTGCCCGGCCTGGCCGAACTGGGCATCCAGGCCCACGCCGTGGAGCCCATCGCCGCGGGCTATCTGCGCCACGGCGTCAGCAAGATGGACGTGCTGCGCCGCGGCGCGCATCGCTGAACGAAGCACTCACAACAAGGAACCACATCCCCCATGCAACTCGTGATCGGCAACAAGAACTACTCGTCCTGGTCGATGCGCCCCTGGGTGCTGCTGAAGGCCTTCGACATCCCCTTCGCCGAGCGCAAGCTGCGCTTCGACTTCACGCCCGGCTCCAGCTTCTACCAGGCCATGGCCGAGGTCACGCCGGCCGCCAAGGTGCCGGTGCTGCTGGACGACGACGGTTTCGCCGTCTGGGACACACTGGCGATCACCGAGACCATCGCCGATCGCCACCCCGAGCTGGCGATCTGGCCGCGCGACGCGCGCCAGCGCGCGCGCGCACGCAGCCTGTGCGCCGAGATGCATGCCGGCTTCGGCAGCCTGCGCGGCCTCTGCCCGATGAATATCGAGGCCGACCTGAGCGCGGTGGGCCAGCGCCTGCTGGCCGGCGAGCCCAAGCTGCGCGCCGACCTGGCGCGCATGCAGGCCGCCTGGGAAGAGGCGCTGACGGCCAGTGGCGGGCCCTTCCTGTTCGGCGCCTTCAGCGCCGCCGACGCCTATTTCGCGCCGGTGGTGATGCGCATCACGCGCTACGGCCTGCCCATGTCCGCGCCCTGCCAGCGTTATCTGGCCGCCATGCAGACCCATCCCGCGGTGGCCGCCTGGGTGGAAGACGCGCTGGCCGAGCAGGACTTCATCGCCGACGACGAGCCCTACCGCGTCTCCGGCGGGCCGAACGGCCAGCTGCGTTGAAGCTGGCGAGGGCCAAGATGCAGATCTACAAGGTCGGCGGCGCGGTACGCGATGCCCTGCTGGGCCGCCCGGTGGCCGACATCGACTGGGTCATCGTCGGTGCCCGGCCCGAGCAGTTGCTGGCGCTGGGCTACCAGCCGGTGGGCAAGGATTTTCCGGTGTTTCTGCACCCGGCATCCAAGCAGGAATACGCGCTCGCGCGCACCGAACGCAAGACCGCGCCGGGCTACCATGGCTTCGCCTTCCATGCCGCCCCCGAGGTCACGCTGGAGCAGGACCTGGCGCGCCGCGACCTCACCATCAACGCGATGGCCGAGGACGAAGCCGGCCAGCTCATCGACCCCTATGGCGGCCGCGGCGATCTGGCCGCCAAGGTCTTGCGCCATGTCTCGCCGGCCTTTGCCGAGGACCCGGTGCGCATTCTGCGCCTGGCGCGCTTCGCGGCGCGCTACCGGGACTTCACGGTGGCGCCCGAAACGCTTGCGCTGATGCGCGAGATGGTGGCCGCCGGCGAGGTCGATGCGCTGGTGGCCGAGCGCGTCTGGCAGGAGTTCGCGCGCGGCCTGATGGAAGTTGAGCCCTCGCGCATGATCGAGGTGCTGCGCGACTGCGGCGCGCTGGCGCGCCTGCTGCCCGAGCTGGACCGTCTCTTCGGCGTGCCCCAGCCCGCGCAGCACCACCCCGAGATCGACACCGGCGTGCACATGCTGATGGTGCTGGATGCCTGCGCCGCGCTGGCCGCGCCGCTGACGGTGCGCTATGCCTGCCTGTGCCACGACCTCGGCAAGGGCCTCACACCCGCCGAGGCGCTGCCGCGCCACATCGCCCACGAGAGCCGCGGCCTGCCGCTCACGAAACGCGTCAGCGAACGCTGGCGCGTGCCGAGCGACTGCCGCGAACTGGCCGAGCTGATGACGCGCGAGCACGGCCATGTGCACCAAAGCCTGGCTAACTTCACGCCGCAGGCGCGGCTGAACCTGCTGGAGCGCTGCGACGCGTTGCGCCGCCCCGAGCGCTTTGCCGAGCTGCTGCTGGCCTGCGAGTGCGATGCGCGCGGCCGCCTGGGGCTGGAACACCGGCCCTATCCGCAGCGCCCGAAGCTGCTGGCCGATCTGCGCTGCCTGCAGGGGCTCAACCAGGCCGAGCTCAGCGCGGCGGCGCTGGCGCAGGGCCTCAAGGGGCCGCAGATCGGTGCGGCGATTGCCAAGGCGCGGCTGGCGGCGTTGGCGGGGCTGGGGCGCGAGTAGCGCCGGGCTTCCCCAGATTCGGGGGCGCCACACCCCTTTGGGGGGATAGGCCTGAAATCGCCACTCCGGACAATCCAGCCCACAACAAGTTGGGATGTGGCCTTGCGCGCCACGCGTAGTAGACATGACGAATGCAGAGCAGATTGCCGCAAAGGCATCAGCCCGACGCATTGGCAGAAGGCACAGCATCCAATCGCCTACCGCGACAAGATCACGGTGGCCCATGAGGGCATCGATACCGAAAACCTGGGGCCAGACCCAAACGCGCAGTTCAAGTTGCCGAGTGGCACCGTGCTCAAGGCGGGCGATCCTGTCATCACCTACGTGTCTCGCAATCTGGAGCCGTACCGTGGGTTTCATTCGTTCATGCGCGCGTTGCCGGGCATACAGGCTGCGCACAAACAGTGCCATACCGTCATCGTGGGTGGCGACGAGGTGAGCTATGGCGCCAGGCCCAAGGATGCTCGATTTAAGAACTGGCGCGAGAAGATGTTGGCCGAGGTGGGGTCAGGTCTTGACCCGACGCGGACACATTTCTTGGGCAAGGTTCCATATGCGGACTACAAGAAGATCCTTCTGATCTCGGCGGCGCATGTGTGCCTGACTTACCCCTTCGTGCTGAGCTGGGGCCACGGTTTTCGACCTGGCACCGGGTTTCCATGTGCTCTCGACCAGCGGCACCCACTGGGTGCGGGCGGAGTGCGAGCTGGACGTGAACCTGGAGCCTGGCAGCGAGGCCTATTTCCGTGTCGAGCCCCGTCTCACGAACGCGCTGGCGATTTTTGCCTACGGCCCGGTGGGCGACGCGGTCGAGGCCTCGGGCAAGCGCTGCGGCGGGGCGTTCAAGCTGGAGCGGGTGGAGGCGGCGGCCGCGGTGCCGGCGCTCAAGGGGGTGAAGATGACGGTGCAGGAGCGGAAGCAGTGAGCGCGTGTGCAACATCACCACGGGGCTTAGGGATGGTCTGCATAAACCCCGGGCAAGTCAGCTACCGCGCAAGCTGAACAGCTGAGACGATGCCGCCCATGAAGCAGACGAGTTTGGGATTGGGTCAGTCGAGCAAGCGGACACGGCGCCGGGTGTTCCTCGAAGAGATGGACCGCGTGGTGCCGTGGTCGGAGCTGGTCGCGTTGATCAGCCCGTTCATGCCCGAAGGCCGGCGCGGCCGGCCACCGTTTGCGGTTGAGGTGATGCTGCGAATCCACTTCATGCAGCAGTGGTTCAACCTGAGCGATCCGGCGATGGAAGAGGCGCTGCACGACATGGCGCTGTTTCGCGACTTCGCCGGTCTGGGCGGCTGGGATGAACGCGTGCCGGACGAGACGACGATCCTGCGATTCCGTCGCGTGCTGGAGAAGCACAAGCTGGCGCCCAAGATTCTTCAGACGATCAACGACTTGCTGCGCAGCAAGGGTCTGATGCTGCGGGCGGGCACGGTGGTGGACGCCACGCTGATCGACGCGCCGAGTTCGACCAAGAACGCCGAGGGTGAACGCGACCCGGAGATGAAGCAGAGCAAGAAGGGCAATCAGTGGTACTTCGGCATGAAGGCTCACATTGGCGCGGATGCGGAGTCGGGCCTGGTGCACACGGTGCGCGGCACGGCCGGCAGCGTCAACGATGTGCTCGAGGCCAATGCGCTGCTGCATGGGGAAGAGCGCGAAGCCTTTGGAGATGCGGGCTACCAGGGTGCAGCCAAGCGGCCCGATGCCAAGCCGCAGGTGCGATGGAACATCGCGATGCGCCCGGGCAAGCGAAGGGCGCTGGACAAGACACGTGAGTCGAACCGGCTGATCGACGAGCTGGAGCGCTTGAAGGCCAGCATCCGGGCCAAGGTGGAACACCCGTTCCGAGTGATCAAGCGCCAGTTCGGCCATGTGAAGGTGCGCTACCGCGGGCTGGCGAAGAACACGGCGCAGTTGCACACGCTGTTCGCGCTGTCCAACCTGTGGATGGCGCGCCGTCAGTTGAGCGGGGTGCAGGCATGAGTGCGCCTGCAATGCGAGAAAGCTGCCAAATCAGTGGCCCGCAGTCGCCGAAATTCGCGCTGGCATTGCCCGCAATGGCGTTACTGGCTTCACGGCGTTGCTTAAACCTGCATCGAGCACAGCTGACTGTGTTTTGTGCAGACCATCCCTAGCGCTTCCAGAACCTGTTTGCGATTTGACGTTTACCCGCAGTGACATCCCGGAAGTGACCGTCAACATGCGGCTCGAAACCACCCCATCGTTTTCAGCGCTGATAGTCACCAGCCTCGGGAGCCCCAGCACTCCGGCTACGGTGTCGCGCACGGCAGCGGGTTGTATGGATATCCGCCCGTTCTCTCCTATTGCAATCACTCCAGGGGCTGACGCCCGGTACCCGGTCCCTGTGGGACGTTGAGTTGCATCCGATATGGATCCGTCAGCGTACTTTGCCGTCACCAACGATTGCATTTCCGTAGTCGCAGATATCTTCGCAGCCGGCAGCGTCAATTCGACCGAAGCAGGTATCTTAGTACCAAGCCCCCAGACAATAGGGCCTGGCTCCACGACGGTTTGATCCAGCGTAGGCAGCGCCATTGCCGTTTCTCCGGCACTTCCGTCATCGCAGGTGGCGCGCACCCGGAACGGCTGCGCTGCCCCACCCACGCCAAAAGGTATCAAGCCAACTCCTGGCAGATTGCTGAGTATGTAGTTGCCGTCCGGCCCCAACGGCGCACTGCGGTTCTGTGCCGTGACGATGCAGTTTGCCGATGGGGAGGGGGCTCCAGCCAGACCATCCGCCGCGAGGGCCTGCGTGCCAAAGACCAGGATTCCTACTAGCACTGCATCAACACGCGCAGCAAAAGGCGCTGCATTCCGCATTGCCATCACCGTACACAGTACTCGTCGCGCGAATCTCAAACAGGTTCGAATGCGCATGGTCGGTGTCCCTTTGCCGAAGCACCTATTGGTTTTGCTGTCGTTCGAGTAAGTGTTGATCACAGCAACTTTTAGCCCACCCGCACGCAGTTCAGACTCAGCGATCAAACAATGGATCGGCCGGCAGCCGCACACGGTTGCCTCGCGTCTTCCAATGCTGTGGCAGCGCATCGGCGCGCAGGGCCTGCGTCAGCTTCCAGCGCCCAGGCGTCTCTTCCATCAGCACCGCCACAGCCTCCGGCGACTCGACCGATGGTGCACGCTGTTCAATCCGGTAGTTCACCAGGATGTAGCGGCCATAGTTGATCCAGTGAGTAGCCACCACCTTGCGGCCACTGATCGTTTCTGCCCAGATCCTCTGCCACTGGTCGGGCGAACGCTGGAGTTTCTTGTTGACAGCCTCCAACTGCGACACTGAGTCGGCAGTCCAGCATGACAAAAAGTCCGAATAGCTTCCGCGCGCCATCGCTGAGAAATACGCCGCAAGTGTCCTCTCCGGATGGTCGAACGCCGTCGCCGCCTTGGTTACGTCGGTCGCAAGCACTAACGGCGGTACGTACTCCCGCACCCGGTAAGGATGGACGGTTTCAACGATCAAAGACTTGTACTCCGGGGGCTTGGCAGAAGCCAAGGGCTGCAGACGATCCTGCGACAGAGCCACGCTTGCCCACACCGCGCCGAGAACAAATACAACTGCGTAGCGCATCATTGATGGCCTCCTTTGTTTACCCTACCGGCGAGAGCCGTGAGCAGTCGCTTCATACCCAGCATGGCCAACCCGCAGCCTATGGCCAAGAAAGTCCAGACTCCAACGCGGCTCCGTAGCTCCTTGCTGAGCACCGCAAAGTCAGGCCTGGCAGGATCAACCCATGCATCAATGGACGACAACTGCAACAGCCGGCCCACGAGCCGCTCGCAGTCCGCCATGTATCCAACAGGTGTGCCGCGTTGGCGGTAGAACCGTTCGCCCACGTATGAGCGGCCAGCGTACTGGTACTCGTATTTCACAACAGGTTCACCGTATTCGCTGGAACGTGCAGCGCCATATGAGCTGCCGCGATTCACCTTGCATTTGGCCTGAACTAGATTGGCATCCACGCGCACCAAGGCAGTCTCAGGTGGGCCCTCTATCAGTTGCTGATCCCACGCATAACTGACGGCTCCCATGCTGATGAGAACCAGACCGCAACTCAGCGCAAGAGCACCTGGCAACCGAATCAGTGGAAAGTTAGACCGGGACTCAAACGGCATACTCATGGAAGTAGACTTGAGACGTTAGCCACACATTTTCCGCCCTCACATTTTGTCAATTCCCACGAACGCTTGAACAGTGTCAATGCTCCAGAATTGGAGATCACATCAAGCTGAACATAGGCGTTCAAGGTTGACTCAAGTGCAAAGTTAGGCCCCTGGATCTTGTACTTAACGGCCGCCTGCGCCTCGAGCCCGCCGTATCCCTCAATAGCAACGCCAGTGACTGGGTCGGGCCCCGGTTCAGGATCGCCCACGCGCAGCCCGATCTCACCGGCTCCGGCAACCGCACCCTGTAGCTCAGTGGACCTCCACTGATCCTCTGTCTCGCAGTAGTCCGTGTTCCAGGCGACTGAGCCAGCACCACCCGCTTTAAAGCGTACAAAGGCCGCCGCCTTGAACGCGGCAAGTCAAACGCCTGGGGGTCACAAACGCCTGGGCAAACGCCTGGGGGTCAGCAAACGCCTGGGGGTCAAGTCTTTAATCGTTAATCTACACTCTCAGGAGCTGAACCCCGACAGCCCTCCCCCGGAGGCCATCTCATGAGTCGCCCGCTGCGCATCGAGTTTGCCGGTGCTACGTACCACCTCACCTCACGTGGTGATCGCCGTGAGGTGATCTTTGAGGAGGACGCTGATGCTGAGCTCTTTTTGAACGTGGTGGCCCAAGGACTGGAGCGGTACGACGCCAGTTTGCTGGCCTATTGTTTGATGAGCAACCATTACCACCTGGTAGTAGCTACGCGGCGCGAGGCCAGCTTGTCCTTGTTGATGCGCCACATCAATGGCATCTATACGCAAGGTTTCAACCGCCGCCATGGTTTGGTGGGGCACCTGTTCCAGGGGCGCTTCAAAGCGATATTGGTTGATACCGACACCTACATGATGGAGTTATGTCGGTATGTGGAGCTGAACCCGGTTCGCGCGGGCATGGTGGCGGCCCCTGAAGAGTGGCCTTGGTCCAGCTACCGCGCGCATGTGGGGCTGGAAAGGGCGCCGGCATGGTTGGATATGGATGAGTTGCACAGCTTTGTATTGGGGCGCCCTGTAGGCAGCGCCAGGGACCATGCCAAGGCAGCCAAAGCCTATGCTGGCTTGGTGGCCAGTGCACCTGATCAGCGCCTGTGGGATGAAGCGTTGAAGCAGCAAATCTATCTGGGCGATCAGAGCTTCATCGACCGGGTGCAATTGAAGATCGAAGGCGAGGTCGCCAGCAAGATCGAGGTGCCCACGGCACAACGCAGCAAACCGCTCTCACTGAGTGACTGGCTGGCCCGATGCGACAGCAAGGAGCAGGCTCTGCGCATGGCCCACGAGCGTTCAGGTCTAACCATGGCGGCATTGGCGTCTGAGTTGGGATTGACGGCGGGGCGGGTCAGCCAGTTGATCAAGAAGGCTCGAACCCTTGCCGTGGATTGATTGCCCGTCGCGTGGCCAGTGCCAAATCTCGTGCTTCTCGACGGCTGGAAATTAACGATTAAAGACTTGACCCCCAGGCGGTTGCGAGCGCTTTGCCGAGCTGCTGCTGGCCTGCGAGTGCGATGCGCGCGGCCGCCTGGGGCTGGAACACCGGCCCTATCCGCAGCGCCCCAAGCTGCTGGCCGATCTGCGCTGCCTGCAGGGGCTCAACCAGGCCGAGCTCAGCGCGGCGGCGCTGGCCCAGGGCCTCAAGGGGCCGCAGATCGGTGCGGCGATTGCGAAGGCGCGGCTGGCGGCGCTGGCGGGGCTATAGCGTGTGGCTGCGATCGCCCTGCGCAAAGCCCAGGGCATCGAAGGGCGTGTCGCCGGCGGCGAAGCCGATCACCTTGAAGAGCTCGCCCATCTCATGCTCGGCGATCAGCTTGTGTGCCATCACGCGCTGCGGCAGCTCGGCCTCGGCCATCAGCTCGACCAGGCCGCAGTTGATGAGGAAATGCGCCTGGCTGGTGTAGCCCAGCACCGTGAGCCCGGCCTCCTGGCCGGCCAGCGCCACCCCGGTGAAGTTCACGTGCGCGGTGATGTCCTTGAGGCCCACCAGGGCCAGCGGGTCGCCATCGGCGCGGTGCTCGTGGTGGCACATCAGGGTGCCGCCCAGGCGCTGCGGATGGTAGTACTCGCGCTCGGGGAAGCCGTAGTCGATCAGCAAGATCGCGCCGCGGGCGAGACGCTCGGCCAGGGTGCGCACAAAGGCCTCGGCCTGCGCGTGGATCTCGGTGACGCTGCCGGGCACCATCTGCTGGTGCAGCGGCGGGCGCAACTCGGTGGGACGGTCAGAAAACGCAAGGCCTGACGCAAGACCTGACCCTGCGATGACGACACCGCGCTCGTACCAGGCGCGGCCATCAAAACTCAGCAGCTGCACCGGCATCGCGTCCAGCACCTCGTTGCCCAGCACCACGCCGTGCATCTGGGCGGGCAGCTGGTCCAGCCACTCGAGCTTGTGAGCCCAGGGCTGCAGGCGCTCGGCCTGGCGCGCGCGCAGCGTGCCGGACAGATCGACGATGCGGTAACGCCGCACGCGCTCGCCCAGCGTCTCCAGCAATTGCGCCGCCAGCGCGCCGGTGCCGGCGCCGAACTCCCAGACCTCGTCGCTGCCGCTGGCCTCCAGCGCCTGCGCCACTTGCGCCGCCAGGGCGTGGCCGAACAGCGGCGAGAGCTCGGGGGCGGTGACGAAGTCCGAGCCGCTGCCGGGCATCAGGCCGAACTTCTGGCGCTGGTTGGCGTAATAACCGAGGCCCGGCGCGTAGAGCGCCAGGGCCATGAAGCGATCGAAGGGCAGCCACCCCCCGGCTTGGTCGATCTCGCGCTGGATCAGGGTGACGAGGTCGTGCGAGGTCTGGACTACTTTGCTCATGCCCCGATTGTAGAAACGCGGCCGCGCAGCCAGGCCTCGAAGTCCGCCGCCGCCATCGGCGCGCCGATCGCCTCGCCCTGCACCTCGTCGCAGCCCCACAGCGCCAGCGCCTCCCATTGCGCGCTGCTGCGCACGCCCTCGGCGCTGACGCGCAGGCCCAGGCCCTTGGCCATCTGCAGCATGGCGCGGGTGATGGCCACCGAGCCCTCGTCGTCGGGCAGGCCGGCGACGAAGCTCTGGTCGATCTTGAGCTTGTCCAGCGGCAGCAGGGTCAGGTGCGAGAGCGAGGTGTAGCCGGTGCCGAAATCATCCACCGAGATGTGCAGGCCCAGGGCGCGCAGGCTGGCGAGCGTCTCGGGCACGCCGCTCAGGTCTTCGGTGAGCATGCGCTCGGTGAGCTCCAGCTCCAGCCAGGCGCCCGGCACGCCGGCCTGCTCCAGCACCGTGGCCACCGAGCGCGCAAAGCTGGCGAGGCGGAACTGCATGCTGGAGAGGTTCACCGCGATCGGCACCTCGGCCACGCCCGTCTCGTGCCAGATGCGCGCCTGGCGCGCCGCCTCGCGCATCACCCATTCGCCCAGCGGCAGCATCAGGCGATGCCGCTCGGCCACCATGATGAAGGCCTCGGGGCTCAGGAGGCCGCGCTGCGGATGCTGCCAGCGCAGCAAGGCCTCGGCGCCGGTGAGCGCGCCGGTGCGCGCATCCACCTGGGGCTGGTAGTAGAGCGCGAACTCGTCGCGCGCGATCGCATGCGCCAGTTCGCTCTCCAGCACCAGGTCGGCATAGGCGTTCGCCGCCATCGAGGGCTCGAAGAACTCGTAGGTGGCGCGGCCGCTGGACTTGGCCAGGTACATGGCGGTGTCGGCATGCTGCAGCAGCTCCTCGGGGCTGTCGCCATGCTCGGGGAACATCGCCACGCCGATCGAGGGCGTGACCGAGAGATCGCGGCCATCGGCGCGCACCGGCACCTCCACCACGCTCAGCAGCGCGATCAGCACCACATGCACGTCCTCGCGGCCCGACACCTCGTCGAGCAGCACCACGAACTCGTCGCCGCCGAAGCGCCCCACCGTGTCGGTGGTGCGCAGGCAGGCGCCGATGCGGTCAGCCACGGTGCGCAGCACCTGGTCGCCCTCCAGATGGCCCAGCGAATCGTTGACGCGCTTGAAATTGTCGAGGTCGATGAACAGCAGGGCGAGCTTCTGCGCATCGCGGCGCGCCGTCAGCAGGCGCTCGCGCAGCCGCTCGAGAAAGGCGCCGCGATTGAGCAGGCCGGTGAGCGCGTCGTGATGCGCCAGGTGGTGCATGCGCTGCTGCGCCGCCAGCCGCTCGCGGATGTCGCGCACGATGGTCATGCGCAGCTTCTCGCCGCCGCGCCAGAGCGTGCGCACGATGAATTCCACGTCGATGCGGCTGCCATCCTTGTGCAATACCGCCGTCTCGTAGCGCGTCTCCTCGCTCTTGCCCATCACCTGGCTGACCTTGTGCAGCTGGTCGGGCGCCACCAGGGCCAGCGCCGAGCGGCCCAGCAGCTCGGCCAGGGTGTAGCCCACCAGCTGGCACAGCGGCGCGTTGGCATCGGTGATGACGCCGTCGCGATGGAACACGATGCCCTCCACCGAGGCGTGCATGAACTTGGCCATGCGCTCCTCGGACTCGCGCACCGCGATCTCGGCGATGCGGTGGCGCGTGATGTCGGCGATCAGCACGAAGCTGGCGCGTGCCTCACCCTTGGCATCCAGCTGCGGAATCAGGTTCACCTCGATCCAGCGCGGCGCCGCGTTCGGGCTCTCGATCTTGCGCTCGTACACCACCGCCACCTGCTCCTGCAGCACGCGGTCCACATGGGGCTGGATCTCCTTGGCGGCCGCCTCGCCGATCACCTCGGCAAAGGTGCGGCCGAGGATGCTCTGCTCATCCAGACCGAACATGCGCGCATAGCCGCGGTTGGCAAACAGACATTGATCGGTCTTGGCGTCGTAGAGCGCGATCAGCACCGGCACGTTGTCGGCCATCAGGCGCAGCTGTGCGGCCTGGTCCTGCGCGCGCAGCTGGGCGCGCTTGCTGGCCGAGATATCGGTCCAGAGGCAGACATGGCTGGCGCCCTCGGCATCCCAGCGCGAGCGGCAGCTCAGCCAGGTCGGCACAGCGGCGGCGGTCTGCAGTTCAAGCTCGAAGTCCTGCGGCTGCGGCCATTGCGCGCGCAGCTGCGCTTCGGCCTCGGGGCACAACCAACTCCAGCCGATCTGCCCCTGGCTGAGCTGGAGGAACTGCTGGTTGCGTTCGAGGATGGCGCCGCTCGCATCCACGCGGGTCGCGGCACTTGGCAGCAGTTCCCAGCCCTTCATGCGTTTTCGCCTCTCAGCTCTTGCCTTGCTGCAAGGTGTCCATGGCCAGGCACAAGTCCTCCCAGGCGCGTGCCTTGTCCACCAGATTGCGCAGCAGATAGGCCGGATGGTAGGTCACGATCAGGGGCACGCCCTGGTATTCGTGCACCCGGCCGCGCAGCTTGCCGATCGGCTCGCTGCTGCGCAGCAGCGACTGCACCGCAAAACGCCCCATCGCCAGGATGATGCGCGGCTGCACCAGGGCGATCTGGCGGTTCAGATAGGGCTCGCACTGGGCCAGCTCGGCCGGCTCGGGGTTGCGGTTGCGCGGCGGCCGGCACTTCAGGGTGTTGGCGATGAAGACCTGACGCTCCGGCGTGCCCTCGGCACGACCCAGACCCAGCGCGCGCAGCATGTTGTCGAGCAGCTTGCCGGCCTGGCCGACAAAGGGCTCGCCCTGCAGGTCTTCCTGCTCGCCGGGCGCCTCGCCCACGATCATCCAATGCGCATGCTCGTGGCCAACGCCGAACACGGTCTGCTTGCGCGCCTCGCACAGGCCGCAGGCCTGGCAGGACGCCACGCTCTCGCGCAGCGCCGGCCAGTCCATCGCGGCAATCGCCTGCTCGCGCGCACCGGCGGGTAGGGACGGCACAGGCGGCGCGACCGGCACGGGCGGCAACACGGCAGCGACTGGCACCGGCGCCTCGGCCACGGGTGATGGCGGGGCCGCGCTTGCCGCAGCGGGCGCAGCAGGCGCGGCAGTCGGAGGCGTGGCGGCAGGGGCCGTCCAGACCTTGATGCCCATGGCCTCCAGCATGGCCTGCTGGCGTTCCGAATAGCTCATTGGGGCACCGCCAAGTTCATCACGATGGCGTCTTCGCGCTGCCCGCCTTCGGCCGGGTAATAGGCACGCCGCAGGCCCTGCTCGGTAAACCCATAGCGGGCATAGACCTGGCGCGCGCGCGCATTGCTCTGGCGCACCTCCAGCCAGATCTGCTGCGCCCCCTGGGCGCGGGCCCAATGGCTGAGGCCGTCCAGCATCAGACGCGCCAGACCGCGTCCCTGGTACTCGGGGCGCACGGTGATGTTGAGCAGATGCAACTCGTCCACGCCCTTCATGGCGAGGAAATAGCCCTGCAGCTGGCCCAGGTTGTCGTGCCAGACAAAGGCGCCATAGCCGGCCGCCAGCGAATCGATGAAGTTGCCGCGCGACCAGGGAAAGGGGTAGGCACGCAGCTCGATCGCCAGCACGGCATCGAGGTCCTGCACGGTCATGGCGCGCAGCCCGAACTGGGCCAGCGGGCCCGGCGCGGGCGCCCAAGCGGCGGACAGCTGGGCACTCATGATGACGATGATGAAGGGGCGCGCGCGGCCAGGCGCTCGGCGGTGGTGAAGGCCACCTTGTCGCGCACATAGACGGGCATGGCCTCGGCGGCGTCGCGCAGCGCCCCGGCGTCCCAGGCCTGCTGGCTCAGCTCGGCCAGCGCCGCGGCGCGCGAGCGCGGCTCGGGCCAGCGGCTGGCGGCCCCCGTCTGCAGCGCGGCACCGAACACCGCCAGCGCCGAACCGGCCACCGCGCTGGGCGCTGCACCGGCCCAGCGGGCGTTCAGGCTCTCGGCGCTGTAGAGCGCGGGCGCCACCAGCACCTGCCAGCGCCCGTCTTGCCAGCGGTAGGCGGCGGCGTAGATCTCGTTCATGCGTGCGTCCATCGCCACCCAAACGGTCTCACCCAGCGCGGTGCCGGCGGCCGCGGCCTGCTGGCGCGCGTCCTCAGCCACCTGCATCAGGCTGTCGATCGCCAGCACCGGCTTGCCGGCACCCAGGGCCAGGCCCTGGGCCACCGCACAGGCGGTGCGCAAGCCGGTGAAGGCACCGGGGCCCTGGCCATAGGCGATCGCGTCCACATCGGCGAGGCCGAGGCCGGCGCGCGCCAGCAGGGCCAGTGCGGCTGGCACCATCTGGGCCGAGGCCTTGGCGCCGCCCTCGCCCTCATGCAGCAGGCGCTCGGCCGGGGTGATCAGGGCCAGCGCCATGCTTTCGGTGGAACTATCGAGGGCCAGCAGCACGGTCATGGGGCCAAGTGTAGCCGTGCGATCATCGTCGCCATGCCCTTGACAAGCCCCCTTCACTCCCTCAGGCAGGGTCTCGCAGCGTGGCTGCTGGCCGGCTCCGCGGCATTCGCAGCCACCCCCTGGCCGGCCGAGCTGGAGCCGGTGCAGCAGGCCCTCGCGCAGGCGAAACTGCCGCCCGAAAGTCTGGGCATCTGGATCCATGCGATCCAGCCCGCGGGCGCGCAGTTCGAGTGGCAGGCCAGGCAGGCCATGAACCCGGCCTCATTGGCCAAGCTGGCCACCACCTGGGCCGCGCTGGAGCAGCTGGGGCCGGCCTGGACCTGGCGCACGCCGGTCTGGCTGAACGGCAGGCTGCAGCCCGACAGCGGCGTGCTGGAGGGCGACCTGGTGATCAAGGGGACGGGCGACCCCAAGCTGGTGCTGGAGCGCCTCTGGCTGCTGCTGCGCCAGGTACAGGCCCTGGGCGTGCGCGAGATCCGCGGCCATATCGTGCTGGACCGCAGCGCCTTCGCGCCCTCTGCGGGCAGCCCGGCGGATTTTGACGGCGAGCCCTGGCGGCCCGGCAATGTGCAGCCCGACGCCCTGCTGCTCAACTACAAGGCCCTGACCTACAGCTTCCGGCCCGACCCGGAGCGGCGCGTCGCCTGGGTCAGCACCGATGTGCCGCCGCTGGACGGCGGCGCGGCGCTGAGCCAGCTGCCGCTGAGCGGCGGCGCCTGCGAAGACTGGCGCGGCAGCCTGAAAGCCCAATGGAGCGACAGCAGACGGCCGCGCTTTGCCGGCAGCTACCCGGCCGCCTGCGGCGAGCAGCGCTGGCCGGTGGCCGACCCCGATCCGCGCAGCTTCAACGCCCGCCTGCTGGCGGCGATGTGGCGCGAGCTGGGCGGCAAGCTGGGCGGCGAGGTGCTGGAGGGCAAGGCCCCGGCCACGCCCCCGAGCTTCGAGTTCGCCTCGCCACCGCTGGCCGAGGTGGTGCGCGACATCAACAAGTTCAGCGCCAATCTGATGGCTGAGCAATTGCTGCTCAGCCTGGCCAGGCCGGTGGACGGCGCGCCGGTGACGCTGGAGCTGGCACGCCAGCAATTGCGCGACTGGCTGGCCCAGCGCCTGGGCGATGGCGATTTCCTGCTCAGCAATGGCTCGGGCCAGTCGCGCGATTCGCGCCTGAGCGCGGCGCAGCTGGGCAACCTGCTGCAGCAGATCTGGGCCAGCCCCAGCATGCCGGAGATGCTGGCCTCGCTGCCGCTGGCGGGCCAGGACGGCACGCTGGCGCGCGGCGATGCCAAGCGCTTTGGCGCCGCCCAGGGCCGCGCGCACCTGAAGACCGGCTCGCTGCGCGACGTGACGGCGCTGGCCGGCTATGTGCTCTCGGTCTCGGGCCAGCGCTACGCCTTCGTGGCCATCGTCAACAACAGCCGCGCGCTGGCGGCGCGGCCGGCCCTGGACGCCCTGCTGCGCTGGACCGCGCAGGACATGCCAGGAACGGCGCGCCCCGCGCCGTAACGAGCCCTTAGAAGCTGTAGCCCAGCGACAGCGTGGTGACGATGGGGCGGAAGTCCACGGTGGTGTTGCGCGTCACCGCGCCCTCGCGCGTCTGGCTCACCGCCGTCACCTCGCTCTTCACCTTGGCCAGCGCCACCGTGCTGACCAGCGACCAGTTCTTGTCGAACTGCACCGTCAGGCCCACGTGGCCGGCCGCGCCCCAGGAGTCCGCCAGCTTGATATCGGTGGCGCCGCCCGAGGCCAGGTCGCCCGAGGCGGTGCTGCGCGTCTTGGGGAAACGCGTGTAGTTGATGCCCAGGCCCACGAAGGGGTGCAGCTTGGGCAGCAGCTCGCCGAAGTGGTAGTTCAGGAACACCGTGGGGGGCATCTGCTGCACCGCCGAGATCTGGCCGAAGGGCTTCAGCGAGCCCTCGCCATAGACCTTGTGGGTGGGCGGCAGGCCCAGCGCCAGCTCGGCGCTCCAGCTGGGCGCAAAGCGGTAGGTGTAGCCGAAGCCCAGGGTGTCCTGGTCGCCCACGCTCAGGCGCGCGTCGGGCAGCGAGGCATTGGTCAGCGGCGTCGAGACGGCGCGCACATCGATGTGGGCACCGCCCAGATAGACGGTGTGGGTCTGGGCCGCGCAGGCGCCGGCCAGCCCCATCATGAGGGCGCCCAGCAGGCCGGAAGAAATCTTGTGGTTCATGTCTGTATCTCCGTGCTGTTGCTGCAACTCACAGGCCGCTGGCCAGCACTTGTTGGAAGAAGCCGCGCGCCAGGGCGGTGCAGAACGGCGGCACCAGGCCACCGTGGTACTGGCCCTGAGCGGCCGCGCCGGCCGCGGCCTTGGCCTGCTGGAAGCCGAAGTAGACCGTCTGGCCGGCCACGCCCGCGGGCAGGCTGGCGAGGTTCTCCAGGTCGTACACGCCCATCAGCGGCGCGCCGCGCGACTTCAGGTCGGCGGCGGAGACGCCGGTGTTGATGTCGAAGAACACCGTCGGATCCTGCTGGCCGCCGCACAGGGCGATCGGGCGCCTGGGCGTCCAGCCCAGCAGGGTGTTGGTCTGCAGGGCCTTGCGGAAGCCGCCCGTCGCGTAGCCGGCACGGAAGCTGTCCTTCAGCAGACCGCCGGTGCCGAACAACTTGGTGAAGGTCGGGTCCGCCGGCAGCTTGCCGGCAGCGATCAGTTCGCTGACCGACTTGTCGCTCGGGAACAGGGTCTCGGCGCCGGCATCGAACGGCGCCTGGTAGGCCTCCGAGGGCGTGCCGTAGACATTGCCGTAGGACTTCTGATAACTCGTCAGCTGCATGGGCGCGAAGATGGTCGCGCCGGCATTCGGCTGCACATTCACCACCACGTCGCCGAAGCCGACGATGTTGTAGGGGCCGGACATCGGCGCCGAGGCCGTGACGGTGAACTCGCCGGCGTAATCGCGTTCGATGATCTTGTGCACCGCCATCGCCACGTGGCCGCCCTGCGAGTAGCCGCTCACGAGCAGCTTGGCCGAGGGCTTGACGGCGCTTTCGGCGGCCAGATGGGCCTTGGCGGCGCGCAGGCCGTCCACCATGTCGACGCCCGAGGACTCGGCATTCAGGTAGGGGTGCCAGTTCAGGCTGGACTTGTCGTAGCCCAGGTAGTTGGGCGCCACCACGATGAAGCCCTGGGCCGCGAACATGGCCATGGCCAGCGCGGCCTCGCTGTTGTTCTTCACGTCGGCCATATTGGTGGCATGGGCGGTGCTGGTGCCATGCGCATACAGCAGCACCGGGCGCTCGCCGCTGCAGGCCGGGTCGCTGCCGCTGGGCACCAGCACGCCCTCGGTGGCGGTGGCGGGCTGGCCCAGCGGATTGCGCGTGAAGTAGACGATGTAGCGGATGTCGACATCGCACTTGGCCTTGCCCGACAGGGGCTGCAGGCCCTTGGCCGCGGTGCCTGCGTCGATGTCGGCGATGGTGGCCTTGCCGGCCAGCACGGCGGTGGCGATATTGCCGCGCGCCGGCGGCGGATCGTCACGGTTGTCGTTGGCGCCGATGCCTCCACCGCAGGCGCTCAGTGCGGCGGCCGCGATGGCCGCCAGGCTCAATGTCTTGATGCTGCTCATTCCCACCTCGTTGCGAGTCTTATCCCAGGTCAAAAAAGAACGATCGTTCGTTTTTGTAGCGAAGACTATATGGGCGCGCGGAAATATCGCCCCCAAGTAAAAACCCCGACACCGCGGAACGGTGTCGGGGTTGCGCAGCAGTCTTGCGGGGGGGCGATCAGAAGGGGTTGTTGCGCGCCCGCGTCTGTGCCAGCAGGCCCAGGCGGTTCTGGCCGCCGTTGCCCAACCAATAATCGTCGGCCCACAGCCAGGTGTCGGCGGAGGCGGTGTCCAGCAGGGTCTTGGTGGTGCAGTCGGGCAGCGCCACCTTGCAGGCACCCACGGTGATGTTGGCGTAGCCAAAGCCCTCGGGGTATTTGGCAATCGCCTGCGTCATCTCGTCGCCCAGCACCAGGCCGATCATGCGGCCGTCGTTGATGACGTTGAGGCGCATCTGGGAATTGAAGGCCTGGGTCAGCGCACTCAGCAGGGCGGCGCGGTCGGTGTCGGTCTTGGTGGCCTTTTCCTTGGCGGCATAGGGCGTCAGGCCCAGGTCCGGCAGGGTCACGACCAGCACGCGCCCGCCGGCATTGGCGACGCGGTTGACCTGGTCGGCCAGGGCACGGCCGCGCTCGCCGGCGCTGGCCAGCAGGGTGTCGCGGTTCTGCGCCGGGAACTGGCGGTACAGATCGAACAGATCGTTGCTGCCCACCAGGATGGCAACCAGGTCCTTGCTGGTGAAGCCGCCGGCCGAGAACTGCTGATCGATCTGCGCCTTCACGCCGTCGACCTTGGCGCCCGGGCGCGCGTACATGATGCCCTTGGGCGTGGCCACGTTGTCGGGGTTGCACTGCGGGAACACCAGGCCGAACTGGGTGGCCAGGGCCTGCACCCAGATCGGGTTGTTCTGGCACTTCAGCGCCAGGGTGGTGTCGTCCACGGCATTCACCGCGTACTTCTTGCCGTCGGCGGTCAGGTAGCTGGCCTCGTCGCCCATGGCCATGATGCGCGTGGGCGCAAAGGGCTCGATCTGGCTGCTGCCGCCGCCGCAGCCGGCCAGCGCCAACACGCTCAGCAGCACCAGACCGGCCTGCCCCCACCCTTGCTTGAAACTCTTCTTCTGCATGAACACTCCGAGAGAAATTGACCGCCGCCCGCCTCAGGAGGCAGGTGAAAAAGCGGCTGCGGCGCGGGACAAGCGGTCCCTGACGCCATCCCAGGCCGCATCGGCCGGGGGGGCTTCGATCCAAATTTCGCGTGCGCCCTGCGCGTCCAACTCGCGCAAGACTGCAAACAACTCCTGGGCCGCCGCTCTTGCATGCCGCGGCATGAGCCGTTGCAGCAGGCCTTGCGGCACGGCGACCGTGCGCGAATATACCGCCAGCGCCTGAGGGGTTTCTTTAGCCAGGGCGGCCCGCAAATCGGCCGGCGCCAGCAGACGCACCACCGCGCTGGGCGCGTAATGGGCCGCCAGTGTGCCGGAAGCGCGCGGTGCCGCGGCGTCGCGCGGCACCAGCGGCTCGCCCGCCACCGCGGCAATCTCGGCCTCGGTGAGCACGCCGGGGCGCAGCAGCACCGGATGGCCGCGGCTGCAATCGACGATGCTGGACTCGATGCCCACCTCGCATGGGCCGCCGTCCAGCACCAGCAGGCCGGGCTCGAATTCGCTCAGCACATGCTGCGCCGAGGTGGGGCTGACGCGGCCGAAGCGATTCGCGCTCGGCGCGGCCACGCCCGGCACGCCCAGCTTGCGCGCCTCGGCCAGCAGGGCGCGCGCCACCGGATGCGCGGGGCAGCGCAGGCCTATGCTGCCCTGTCCGCCCGCGGCGGCGGCGGCCATGCCCGCGGCGCGCGGCACGATCACCGTCAGCGGGCCGGGCCAGAAGGCCTGCATCAGGCGCCGCGCCACCGGGGGCAGGTCTTGCGCAAAGGCTTCGGCATCGGCGATGTCCAGCACATGCACGATCAGCGGATGGTCGGCCGGCCGGCCCTTGGCCGCGAAGATCTGCGCCACCGCGGCATCGCTGTCGGCGCGCGCGCCGAGGCCATAGACGGTCTCGGTGGGCAGCGCCACCAACTGGCCATCGGCCAGCGCCCGGGCGGCGCGGGCGATGGCGGCGGGATCCTGGCCGTTCAAAAGCATCGCATCACCACTCGGTCGGCAGGCCCAGCAGGGCCGCCGCCTGGCGCGCCACCGCCTCGGCCTGCTCGGCGGTGGCGGCGGTGATATTGAGATGGCCCATCTTGCGGCCGCGGCGCGCGCTGGTCTTGCCGTAGAGATGCAGATGCGTACCCGGCAGGGCCAGCACGGCGGCCCAGTCGGGGCTGCGCTCGGCATCGCTGTCGGACAAGCCCAGCGCCGGGCCGCTCCCAAGCTGGGCGGCGCCCCCTTGGGGGGCAGGCGGCGTACTCGCCGCCGTGGGGGCCGGAGGAAACCACAGATCGCCCGGCAGGTTCAGCATCACCGTGGGCGAATGCAGGCGCGGCGTCGGCAGCGGCAGGCCGGCGAGCGCGCGCACCTGCATCTCGAACTGCGAGACATCGCAGGCATTCATCGTGTAGTGGCCCGAGTTGTGCGGGCGCGGCGCCATCTCGTTGACCACCAGGGCCCCGTCCTGCAACACGAAGAACTCGATGCACAGCACGCCCACATAGTGCAGGCTGGCGGCGATGCGGGCCGCGGATTCGCGCGCCTGCTGTTGCAGGGCGGTACTGGCGGCCGGCGCCGGTACCTGGGTCACCGCCAGGATGCCGTCGCGGTGCAGGTTCTGCTGCACCGGGAAGCTCACCACCTGGCCAACGGCATTGCGCACCACCAGCACGCTGAGCTCCAGCGCCAGCGGCAGCATCTGCTCCAGCACGCAGGGCACGCGCTTCAGTTCGTCCCAGGCCTGGGCCAGCTCGGCCGCGCTGCGCACGCGCACCTGGCCCTTGCCGTCGTAGCCCATGCGGGCGGTCTTGAGAATGCCGGGCAGCAGGCTCATCGGCACGGCCGCCAGGTCGGCGTCGCTGCGCAGCACCGCGTAGGGCGCGCAGGCCACGCCGCTGGCCTGGAAATGCGCCTTCTCGTCGGCGCGGTCCTGGCACACCGCCACGGCGGCGCCGGCGGGCGCCACAAAACGCTGCTGCGCCAGGCGATTCAGTGCCGCGGCCGGCACGTTCTCGAATTCGGTGGTGATAGCGTCGCATTGCGCCGCCAGCCGCGCCAGGCCCGCCTCGTCGAGGTAATCGGCCTGGATATGCTCGTGCGCGACGGCACCGGCGGGGCTCACCGCGTCCGGGTCCAGCACCACGGTGCGGTAGCCCAGGCTTTGCGCCGCCTGCACAAACATGCGGCCCAGCTGGCCGCCACCCATCACGCCCAGGGTGGCCGTGCCCGGCAGCAAAGGCTTGCCGCTCATCAGATCAGATCCTTGCTCATGGCGCGCGCCACCTCGGTCTGGCGCACACGGTAGGCAGCCAGCTTGTCACGCAGCTGGGCATCGTCCTGGGCCAGCATGGCCAGCGCAAACAGCGCCGCATTGCCGGCGCCGGCGCTGCCGATGGCGAAGGTGGCGACCGGGATGCCCTTGGGCATCTGCACGATGGAGTGCAGCGAATCCACGCCCTGCAGATGGCGGCTGGCCACCGGCACGCCCAGCACCGGCACCAGGGTCTTGGCGGCCAGCATGCCCGGCAGATGGGCGGCGCCACCGGCGCCCGCGATGATGGCGCGCAGGCCGCGGCCCTCGGCCGTTTCCGCGTAGGCGAACATATCGTCGGGCATGCGATGCGCCGAGACCACCCGCGCCTCGAAAGCGACACCGAACTCGGAGAGAATGTCGGCGGCGTGCTTCATGGTCTCCCAGTCACTGCTGGAACCCATCACCACGCCAA
>Ga0208398_100479_pt1 | contig 26089 bp, 19 predicted proteins | sample LakWasMe79_HOW10_2_FD_183905 | JGI IMG/M metagenome (GOLD analysis project Ga0208398, IMG submission 183905) | Freshwater sediment methanotrophic microbial communities from Lake Washington under simulated oxygen tension - Sediment Metagenome... | ecosystem: Environmental > Aquatic > Freshwater >...
GCGCCCAGTCGGCGTCCCAGGTGATGGTGCCCTTCGGGTCGGGCAGGCGCCGGATCGCGTCGGCGCCGTTGTGGGTGTACTCTCTCAGGAACTGCGTTGCCGGGCACTCTTCGCTGAGCTTCTCGATCAGGAAGCTCATGTTGTGCACGTTCGAGGGCAGTGTGTTGCGCGGCGTTGCGGCGGCGGTGGCAACTGCGGCAGCTGCGGCAGGCTTCGGCGGGAGCGCGGGGTTGAGGGCAGTGTTACTGCTGCTGGTGCTGCTGGTGGCGGCCGCGGTGTTGACGGCGGTGTTGGCAGCGGCGGGCAGAGAGAGTTTGGGTTGTTTGCTCACGATGATTCCTTGGTATTTCGATGGTGATTGCGAAGGTGATTGCGATGGCGTTTGGGGCCGGCTCCGGTCCTCTGGCGCTGCGCCTCCAGATCGATCGGCCGGCAAGCCGCCTCCCGTGACAGTTGAGAACTGCCTGGGATGGGTATGTGGCGATGCGGCCGCGCGGATGGGACTACCGAGACGCGGCCGTCGGTGGCCGAGCGCAGGTGAGGCAATCAACCAAATGCGAGGCCGCAGTGGGCGCCTCGTGGGCAAAGGTAGGACTCATGCGGATGTTTTCTTGGGTCTGTTCGGAATGGGGCTCAAGTCACCTCGGTGGTCGTTCAGAGGTGCAAACGTGACGGGTGCGCACCGGTGCGATCGGTCAGGCGAGCATTGGGTGAATCGCACATTGAGGTTTCTGGATTCAGCATCGAGTCAACTGGTGTTCGTTCGGTTACCTTCAGATGAATTATGAGTGATCGTTTGTTAACCTGTCAACATGGCTGATGAACATTTGGTTTCCAGCATCGGTCAACGTCTCAGAGAGGAGCGGACTCGGCTGGGACATACACAGGAGTCCCTGGGCGACGTCGCCGGAGTGACCAAGAAATCCCAGATCAATTACGAGAAGGGTGAGCGGCACCCAGATACCCAATACCTCGCCGCACTGGACGGCATCGGGGTGGACGTGCTGTACGTCGTCTCGGGACGCCGTAGTCAGGCTTCGGCAGCGTCTGGTGCGCTCGAGCCGGACGAGCAGGCGCTGCTCGACGGTTACCGCCGTTGCTCAGCGGACGGTCGCCGGCACGTATTGCAAACGGCCTCACTTCTCAGTCAGCACGCGCCTCCATTCACTGCCGCAGCAATTGCGCGGACAGACAAGAGTGGTGGTGGCCGGCCGACAGGCCAGTAACGGGGTGTGCCCCCTTGCCTGCCGATATCAGCGTGAATAGCAGTTGGTGTGTGGCTTGGGCTGTCGAACGTGCGGTCCGCGGTGGCACAAGGCTAATTCGCGCAGCCGGGATCAAGTCGGAGAAGGGTCACGAGCAGGGGATGACCACAAGGAATTGCTGAGCCAGCCGGGCCGTGCACTGAGACGCGCGCCAAGGCGTGAGTTCACATGCAGGGCGCCATTGTCTCGATGTCAGTTTTGATGCAAACTGATGCCGAAATTGATGAGATGGTTTGACCATGCGGACCACACTGACCATCGACGATGAACTGTTTGCCAAGGCTGTGGCATTGGCCGAGCCCGGCATGGAGCGGTCCGAGTTGCTCAAGGAATGCGTCAAGGCATTCATTCAGCGGCAGACCGCCCGGCGCTTAGCGCAGCTAGGCGGGCAGGTTCCGGACATCGAACTCGCGCCTCGACGTCGCGAAGAGACCCCTAACTCGTGAAGGTGCTGGTCGACACCTCCGTCTGGGTAGGGCATTTCAAGCAACGCGATGAGCGGCTTGTGGCGCTCTTGGAGGCTGGGCTGGTTGTATGCCACCCCTACGCGGTGGTCGAGGTAGCCTGCGGCACGCCGCCGCGCCGCGCCGAGATCATCGACATGCTCCGCGAACTGGAAGGTGTTCAGGTGGCAACACCTGACGAACTCGTTGAGTTGCTCCAGCGACGAGCCCTGTTCGGACGGGGATGTGGGTTCGTGGACCTCAGCTTGCTCGCCTCCGTACTTCTGAGCGACCAAACCTTGCTTTGGACCTTGGACAAGCGGCTGGAAGCCGTAGCCTCAGAGCTTGGCCGGGTCTACCGGCCAAGCCTCGCCTCCTGAGCCTGGCACTGAGGCCATCGAATCTGTAGCCCGCGCCAGTCGGTGGCGCCATACCGGGCCAGGCCACCCTTGGCGGCAAACAGTTACAGCCGCGGCTGCCCCGTCACAACTCTCCCAAATCTCGCCGCTGTTGCCACGATGGCATGTCATTGGCCCGGCCGACAATGCGTCGTCCCTTGAGAACATGCCCGCGACCCCTGCGCTTGCGGGAAGCCTCCTGCCGCAGTCGGTAGCCCCAGGGGCGGGCGCCGGGTAGGGCTGGCATTCGTCGGCGACAGCGCTCGCTGGGCCCCGCTGCTGTACGGCCGAACCCCGCGCGAAACATGCCACCGAGCACCTTTACAGAGTACGCCCTGCATGAAGTCGCGTGGGTGACCGAATAACGGGCCATGCCATGGCCATGAAGTGTGGCCAGCACGGCAAACCCCGGGCCACTCGGACCGCAGCCCCTCCGATCTCCACCGCCATGATTCCGAAAACGCTTCAACGACTCGCCTCCACCCTGGTGACGGTGGCAACCGCCCTCTTGACAGCCTGTGGCGGCGGCGGTGCGGGTACGCTGGACCAGGCCAATCCCCAGCAGGGCGCCACCGCGTTGGCATCGGCAGCACCGGGCATGAAGTTCATACAGGCCGCCACCCTGAACGCCGACGGCCCGGCCACCGTGCTGGTGGTGCGCGCCCGCGGCACGCTGGCGGGCGACGTGGGCCCGGTGATGAAGGTGCAGGTCGATGGTGTGGAGGTGGGCAGCGTCGAGGTCCGCACCACTGAGCCCGCTGACTACCCGTTCACGGTGCCGGCGCTCAAGCCCGGCAGCAAGGTTGACGTGGTCTACACCAACGACGGTGCGGTCAATGGCGTGGACCGCAACCTGTACGTGGACTACCTGATCGCCGGTGACACGGTGGTGCTGCCCACGGCCACCGGCGCCGTGATCGACCGCGGCGTCGGCCCGGCGGCATTCGACGGCCTGGATGTGGTCGCCGGCCAGACCGGCCTCTACTGGAACGCCGCGCTGCGCCTGACCTGGCCCGCGCCCAATCTGACCGACCGCGTCACCGTGCGCGCCAGCGCCACCCTGGCCGGCAATATCGGCCCGGTCATGGCGCTGCGCGTGGACGGCGTCACCGTGGGCAGCACCGAGGTGCGCGCCAGCGACCCCACCGACCATGTCTTTGCCGTGCCGCCGCTGGCCGCCGGCAGCAAGGTGGACGTGGTCTACACCAACCATGAGGTCATCAACGGCGTCGCGCGCCAGCTCAACGTGGCCTACCTGCTGGCGGGCACCACGGTGCTGCTGCCCAACGCCACCGGCGTGGTGGTCGACCAGGGCAGCGGCCTCGCCGCCTTCGACGGGCTCAACACCCTGCCCGGCCAGGGCGCCCTGACCAGCAACGGCGCGCTGCGCGCCAAGTGGCCGGCACCCAACATGACCGACCGCCTGACCGTGCGCGCCAGCGCCACCCTGGCCGGCGGCGTCGGCCCGATCCTGCAAGTACGGGTGGACGGCGTGGTGCTGGGCACTGCCGAGGTGCGGTCCACCACCCCTGTCGACCTGACCCTGGCCACCCTGCCGCTGCAGCCCGGCAGCCGCATTGACCTGGCCTTCACCAACGAGGCCAGCGTCAACGGCCAGGTCCGCAGCCTCAGCGTGCCCTACCTGATCTCGGGCAAGACCTTTCTGCTGCCCACCGCGCCTGGCGTGGTCTACGACCTGGGCAGCGGCGCCGCCGCCTTCGACGGTGCCAACACCCAGCCGGGCCAGGCCACGCTGGCGGCCAACGGTGCGCTGCGTGGCGCCTGGCCGGCACCCAACCTGACCGACAGCCTGACGGTGCGGGCCAAGGGCAGCCTGGCCGCCAATGTCGGCCCGGTGATGCAGGTGCAGGTCAACGGTGTCGTCGTCGGCAGCACCGAGGTGCGCGGCACCGATTTCGCCGACTACGGCTTTGCCGTACCGCCGCTGCTGCCGGGCAGCCAGGTCGATGTGGTCTTCACCAACGACGCCGTGGTCAACGGCGAGGACCGCAACCTCTACGTCGCCTACCTGATCTCGGGCAACACCTCGGTGCTGCCCAACGCGCCCGGTACGGTGTACGACCGCGGCGCCGGCGCCGCCGCCTTCGACGGCCTGGAAGTGATCGCCGGCCAGGGTGCGATGGTCTGGGGCGGCGCCCTGCGCCTGGGCTGGCCGGTGCCCAACATCACCGAGCGCCTGACGGTGCGTGCCAGCGGTGTCCTGGCCGGCAATGTCGGCCCGATGCTGCAGGTGCGGGTGGACGGCGTGGCCGTCAGCAGCGTGGAGGTGCGCGCCACCACGCCCACCGACTACCTGATGCCGGTGCCGCCGCTGAAGCCCGGCAGCCAGATCGAGGTGGTCTGCACCAACTGCGGCTTGGTCGACGGTGCCGAGCGCACGCTCAACCTGGCCTACCTAATGGCCGGCAGCACCGTGCTGCGCTCGGACGCCGCGGGCGTGCTGCTGGACAAGGCCGGCCTGCAAGCCAAGTGGCCCCAGCCCAACCTGACCGACGTGGTGACCGTGCGCGCCCGCGGCGTGCTGGCAGGCGACGTCGGCCCGCTGATGCAATTGGTGGTGGACGGCGTCATCGTCGGCGCCGTCGAGGTGCGCGCCACCGAGCCTGCCGACTACCCGTTTGCCGTGCCGCCGCTCAAGCCCGGCAGCAAGGTCGACGTGGTCTACACCAACGACGGCGTGGTCAATGGCGTGGACCGCAACCTGTACGTGGACTACCTGATCGCCGGCGACACCTTCGTGCTGCCCAACGCCACCGGCGCGGTGCTTGACCGCGGCGTGGGACCGGCAGCATTCGACGGCCTGGACGTGATCGCCGGCCAGTCCGCCATCGCCTGGAACGGCGCACTGCGCCTGACTTGGCCCGCGCCCAACCTGACCGACCGCGTCACCGTGCGCGCCAGCGCCACCCTGGCCGGCAATGTCGGCCCGGTCATGGCGCTGCGGGTGGACGGTGTCACCGTGGGCAGCACCGAGGTGCGCGCCACCGACCCCGCCGACCACGTCTTTGCCGTGCCCACGCTCAGCGCAGGCAGCAAGGTCGACGTGGTCTACACCAACCATGAGGTCATCAACGGCACAGCGCGCCAGCTCAATGTGGCCTACCTGCTGGCCGGCACCACCGTGCTGCTGCCCAACGCCACCGGCGTGGTGGTCGACCAGGGCAGCGGCATTGCCGCTTTCGACGGGCTCAACACCCTGCCCGGCCAGGGCGCCCTGACCAGCAACGGCGCACTGCGCGCCAAGTGGCCGGCACCCAACATGACCGACCGCCTGACCGTGCGCGCCAGCGGCCGCCTGGCGGCCAACGTCGGCCCGATCCTGCAGCTGCGCGTGGACGGCGTGGTGGTGGGCAGCACCGAGGTGCGGTCCACCACGCTGGCCGACTACAGCTTCCCGGTGCTGCCGATGCGGCCCGGCAGTCTGGTCGAGGTGGCCTACACCAATGACGCCGTCGTCAACGGCGAGGACCGTGACCTCAACATCGCCTACCTGATCTCGGGCAAGACCTTTCTGCTGCCCACCGCGCCCGGTGTGGTCTACGACCAGGGCAGCGGGGCGGCCGCCTTTGACGGCGCCAACACCCTGCCCGGCCGGGCCACGCTCACCGTCAACGGCGCCCTGCGCGGCACCTGGCCGGTGGCCAACATGACCGACACCGTCACCGTGCGCGCCCGCGGCAGCCTGGCTGCCAACGTGGGGCCGATGATGCATGTGCTGGTGGACGGCGTGGTGGTGGGCAGCACCGAGGTGCGCAACACCGACTTCGCCGACTTCAGCTTTGCCACCGCGCCGCTGCAACCCGGCAGCCAGGTGGACGTGGCCTTCACCAACGATGCCGTCATCAACGGTGAGGACCGCAACCTCTACCTCGCCTACGCCATCTCGGGCAGCACCTACGCGGTGCCCACCCTGGCCGGTGCCGTCTATGACCGGGGCGCGGGCGCTGCGGCGTTCGACGGCGTGGACACCTTGCCTGGCCAGGGCAATCTGTCCAACAACGGCGCCCTGCGCCTGAGCTGGCCAGCGCCCAACATCACCGACCGCCTGACCGTGCGCGCCAGCGCCACGCTGGCCGGCAATATCGGCCCGGTCCTGCAGCTGCGGGTGGACGGCGTGGCCGTCAGCAGCGTGGAGGTGAGTGCCACCACGCCCACCGACTACCTGATGCCGGTGCCGCCGCTCAAGCCCGGCAGCCAGGTCGACCTGGTGTTCAGCAATGGCGGCAGTGTCGCCGGCGTCGACCGCCAGCTGGCGGTGGCCTACCTGCTGGCCGGTAGCACCTTTGTGCTGCCCGGCTCGGCAGACGTCAGGTACGACCGCGGCGTAGGCAACGCTGCCTTCGACGGTGTTGACCTGGTGCCGGGCCAGGGCACCCTGGTGGCCAGCGGTGCGCTGCGCCTGCGCTGGCCGGCACCGAATGTGACGGACACACTCACGGTGCGCGCCAGCGCCAGCCTGGCGGCCAATGTGGGCGCCCTGATGCAGCTGCGTGTCAACGGCGTGATCCTGGGCACGGTGGAAGTGCGCTCGACCACCGGCGCGGACTATGTGTTTGCGGCGCCGTCGCTGGCGGCGGGCAGCAAGGTGGACATCGCCTATCTCAACAACGACACGATCGGCGGCCAGGACCGCAACCTCTTTGTCCAGTACATCCGGTCCGGTGGCACCACGCTGGCTGCCGTCGCGCCGTCGGTGCAGCTGGACAGCGGCACTGGCGAAGCCGCGTTCGACGGCATGGGCACGGCGCCCAGCACCGGGGCGCTGTACGGCAACGGCGCCTTGCGCTTCACTGTGCCGGCCATGGCGGCACCCGACGCCACGCTGCCCGCCCAGTACGCGGCGTCGCGGTTCCTGCAGCAGGCCACGTTCGGCCCCACGCTGGCCGACATCAGCCGCTTGACCACCGTGCCGGTGGCCACCTGGATTGCGGAGCAGATGGCCCTGCCCGCCACGCCGGACTTCGTCAACTACATCCAGGGCAAATACGACCTGGGCAACGACTACCGCCCGGGCGGCAGCCAGTACACCAACACCTGGGTCGGGCAGCGCTTCTGGGCCACGGCGGCCACCAGCCCCGACCAGCTGCGCAAGCGCATGGCCTTTGCGCTGCACCAGATCTTCATGGTCTCACAGGCGGATACCAACCTCTACTACCAGGACCGCGCCTACGCCAGCTACCTGGACACCCTGAACCGCTACGCCTTCGGCAACTTCCGCGACCTGCTGGAAGAGGTGGCCCTGAGCCCGGCGATGGGCATCTACCTGTCGCACATGCGCAACCGCAAGGAAGACCCGACCACCGGCCGTCTGCCGGACGAGAACTTCGCCCGCGAGGTGATGCAGCTGTTCAGCATCGGCCTGCACGAGCTGAACGACGACGGCACGCCCAAGCTGGACAGCCGCGGCAACGCCATCGAGACCTACAACAACGATGACGTGATGGCGCTGGCCAAGGTGTTCACCGGCTGGAGCTGGGCCTTTGCCGACGCCCAGCTCACCGAGTCCAACTTCCGCTGGGCCAGCCCCGACACCAGCGCCGCCAACGACCAGCGCATCGACCTGCTGAGGATGAAGCCCTACCCCGGCCAGCACTCCGGCGCCGAGGTGCGGCTGTTCAGCGGCAAGGCCAATGCCGTGGTGATACCGGCCAACAGCAGCGCACAGGACAGCGTGCGCATCGCACTGGACACCTTGTTCAAACACCCCAACGTGGGCCCGTTCATCGGCCGCCAGCTGATCCAGCGCCTGGTGACCAGCCACCCCAGCCCGGCCTACGTGGCGCGGGTGGCAGCCCGGTTCAACAACAACGGTGCCGGCGTGCGGGGTGACCTGGCTGCCGTGGTGCGCGCCATCCTGCTGGACAACGAGGCCCGCAACCCGCCGGCCGGTGCCACCGGCAAGCTGCGCGAACCAGTGCTGCGGGTGGCGCACTGGATGCGCAGCTTTGGCGCCACGTCGGCCACCGGCCAGTACATGATGGCCTACGAGCTGGACAACCAGTTCCAACGTGCGCTGAGTGCGCCCTCGGTGTTCGGCTACTTCCGGCCCGGCTTCGTGCCACCGAACACCGCGTTCTCGGCCGGCAACATCACGGTGCCCGAGCTGCAGATCGTCAACGAGTCGACCACCGCGCTCTGGGTCAACCTGGCGATGAACATGGCTGGCAACGGCCTGGGCTGGAACGGCACGGCCGCGGATGTCAGCAGCACCCTGGACCCCCTGGTGGCCCTGGCCGCAAGCGGCAATGTGGATGGCCTGATCGACCGCATCAACCTGCTGCTGTTTGACGGGCGAATGAGCAGCGCGCTGCGGCAGAACCTGCTCGACGCCGTCACCAGTGTGGTGGGGAACACCACCGCCAGCCACCTGAACCGTGCCCGGGTCGCCCTGTTCCTGGCCCTGGCCTCCCCTGAATACCTGGTGCAACGCTGATGACCACGCCCACCTCACGTCGCCATTTCCTGCGTGCCGCTGCCGGCCTGGCGGCGGCCGCTGCCGGCCGCGGCCTGCCGCGCCACGCTGCGCCGCTGGCCATGGGCCTGGCCGGCCTAGCCTCACTGGCCCAGCAGCAGGCTGGCGCGGCCGACACCTCCACCGGCTACCGGGCCCTGGTGTGCCTGTTCATGACCGGTGGCAACGACAGCCACAACTGGGTGGTGCCGGTCGACGCCAGCGGCTATGCCGACTACGCGGCGGTGCGCCGCGAGCTGGCCTGGCCACAGGCGCGGCTGCTGCCCATCAGCTGCACCAGCCAGGCCGCCGGCCGCAGCTTCGGCATGCCGGTGGAACTGGCGCCGCTGCGCGACTGGTACGAAAACGGCCAGGCCGCCATCGTGGCCAATGTGGGGCCGCTGGTGCGCCCGATCACCAAGGCCGAGTACCTGGCCAGCACCGACCTGCCGGCCAAGCTGTTCTCGCACAACGACCAGCAGAGCACCTGGCAATCACTGTCACCCGAAGGTGCACGCAGCGGCTGGGGTGGGCGCATGGGCGACATCCTGATGGCTGCCAACCAGCAGCCAGTATTCACCGCCGTGTCGGCCAACGGCAATGCGGTGTTCCTGTCCGGCAGCACGGTGACGCAGTACCAGGTGGGGCCCGACGGGCCGGTCGGCGTGCAGGCGCTGGGCGCGGCCAGCTTGTACGGGGCGACCACCGCGCCGGCGGCGCTGCGGCGGGTGCTGGCCGACGGCGGCAGCACTGCCCTGCAGGCCGAATACGCCCGGGTGATGCAGCGCGCCATCTCCAGCGACGCCGTACTGCAGACCGCCCTGGCCACCACCAGCGTGCCGGCCATCCCCGGCACCGCCCTGGCGCTGGGCAACGGCAGCAGCACGCTGGACAAACAGGGCCTGGCGCGGCAACTGCGCATGGTGGCGCAGATGATCGGCGCCGGCCAGGCGCTGGGTATGCGGCGCCAGGTGTTCATGGTGCAGATGGGCGGCTTCGACAGCCACAACTACCAGATGCGGGACCAGCCCGGGCTGATGGCCACGGTGGCGCAGTCGGCCAACTACTTCCTGTCGGCCCTGAACACGATGGGCCTGCTGAACCAGGTGACGCTGTTCAGCGCATCGGACTTCGGCCGCACCCTGACCAGCAACGGCGACGGCAGTGACCACGGCTGGGGCAGCCACCACTTCGTGGCGGGCGGTGCCGTGAAGGGGCGCAACATCTACGGGCGCTTCCCGGTCACCGCCCTGGGCACGGCAGACGAGGTCGGTTCGGGCCGCCTGCTGCCCAGCACGGGCGTCACCGAACTCGCCAGCACCCTGGGTGCGTGGATGGGGCTGAGCAGCGCCGAACTGGGCTACGTGCTGCCCAACCTGGGCAACTTCTCCAACCCGAAACTCGGCTTCATCTAGGCAACCGGTATCCCAGCTGCCGCTCGTGACGCAAGGACAGCAGCAGCACATCCCGCTCAGCGTGGGCGTAAAGCACGAGGTGGCGGGCCAGCACAAGCTCTCGGAGTTCGGGCATCCCGATCGCGCGCGCGAGCTGGACGGCCTGCTGTGCCTGGAACTGGCCCCACCCGGTCTTGGCGTCGAGAAACCTGGCTGGGCGACCGCTTGCGGGCGAGAAGGACAGGAGGGCCCGCGCTTTGACCAGCTCCGCCTGCAGCCTCTCAAAGCGCCCTGGCGCGGACGCAGCGTCCTGCTCGACCATGAAGGCCCGAGCGGCACCCAAGCAGGCCAGGAAGTTCGGTGCGGCCCGGACCTTGGCGTTGACGGGAAGGCTCACCGAACGGGCGTGACACCCAGCGCTGCATCGAGTTCGTCGTCGCTGACGAACTGCCCGGACAGCGCTTCCTTGAGTCCCGTGATGGCATCTTCTGCGAGCACGAGGTTGGCGTGCTCGACTTCGAGCGCGTGGTAGTAGTCGAGACGTCGCGCGTCAATCAGCGCCACGTAGCTGGCGCCGTTCTTAGTCAGAACTTTCTCGGCGCCCGAGCCAACGACATCCTCGGCCAGTTCGGTCAGACGGGCGCGGGCTTCGCTGATGGGAACGATGTCTGATGCACGCAGAGCCATGTGACGACATCCATTAAAGTTTCCATTAACTTTAACTGACGCAAAATGCTTCGACAAGCATGGTTTTCCGCCACCCAGCTTCAAAGCTGCGAATCGGCCTGCGCCCGGAAACGTCACGCGTAGTGCTGCCTTTCAAAGGGTGGGCTGACCACCCCGGGATTTGTATCAAGGTGCAAGAGCATCGCGCCTGTCAACAAGGTGCCTCGGCCATAGGCTAGGCTAGCCGGCCATGCAGCGTGGCGTTGCCGCGCTGCACCGCTCCGATGGATAGGCCAACAGTAATGACTTTGGAAACACCCGGGACAGCCCCGATGACGCAGTCCGATGGTGCAAATGAACCGAGCGGCACCCAGCCAAAGCTGAACGCGGAGATCCTCCGATTCATCGAACAGACACGCCGTGAGCTGGGGCTGGCGCCCGCGCAGATGCGCATCCTGGACTGGGGCTGCGGCCGTGGCAGCTATGTTGAATTCCTGCGCCACGCCGGCTACCAGGCCTACGGGGTCGACATTGCCGACGGCGCCATCGCCGAAGCCCGCCAGCGGCTGGCAGCCCAGGGTTGTGATCCACAGGCCGTGATCCGCAAGATCAGCCCTGAAAACCAGACCGATTTTGAAGCGGGCTTCTTTCACCTGGTCTTTTCGTTCCAGGTGCTTGAGCATGTGGCCGATCTGGCGTCGCTGGCCGCCGAAGTGCAGCGCATCAGCCAGCCGCATGCCGTGGGCATCCACATCTTTCCGGCCAAGTGGCGGCCGCTCGAGGTCCATCTTCGAATGCCGTTCATTCATTGGTTTTCCAAGGGGACGGTCCGGCACTCGCTCATCCAGCTGTTCGTGCTGCTTGGCGTCCGCCCACGCTGGCGTGAGCCGCTTCCAGCCGGGCTGCAGCAGCGCGCCGACGTCTTCTTCAGATACTCTTGCGAAAACACCTACTACCGTGGGTTGGACGACATCAAGCAGCTGTTCCGCGCCACCGGGTTTGGTGCCGATACGAACGTACTGAACCACCCCAGGGTACAAGCCTTGACATGGCTGCCCAAACGGCCGCTGGAATGGTTGATCGTGCACTTCTGGTCCGTGCAGCTGGTCTGCCGGCGCTGACAAGGCCGGGCTGACCGGGGCGCCGCCGGCTGCGCTTGCCAGCGGGGTGTCCTGTACTGCAGGAGGATGGACGAACGTGAACTTTCAGACTCGAACCCGATGCCCCTCGTGCCTGCATGCAGGTTACGTGGCGGTGCATTCCGAGCCCATGGATGGCGCCGCGCTGAGCGGATATTTCAAGGACCACTATGCCGGACGGGCGAGGCTGGACGCCGTGCAAGGCGCGTCCTACGAACTGGTGCGTTGCCAGGGCTGCGCATTGGCATACCAGCGCACGGTGCCTGATGAGGCGCTGCTGTCGGAGGTCTATGACGAATGGATTCCGTCATCTGAACGCCAACGCCTTCGTGAGCGCTCCGACCTTGACAGCTACCGTTACCTGTCCGAGCAGATCGACTATCTGATCCAAGTATCCAACTTGCCGCCGTGGCGCCTGGACTTACTCGACTTCGGCTTGGGTTGGAGCGAATGGGCGCGCATGGCCGCTGCCTATGGCTGCAATGTCTTTGGCACTGAATTGTCCGTGCGAAGGCGCGCCTACGCCGAAGAGATCGGGATCAGCATCCTTGAATTCGAGCGCTTGGGAGAAAATCGTTTCGACTACATCAACACCGAGCAAGTGTTTGAACATCTGATCGAACCACGCGCCATCCTGTTCGCCCTGGTCACCGCGCTAAAGCCGAATGGTGTTCTGAAGATCAGCGTTCCCAACTCGAAATCGGCGATTCGGGCCATTGAGCGGACGAGCAGCTTTGCCGCCGTGTCGAATGAGGACATCAAGACGATCAGTCCGCTTGAGCATGTGAACTGCTTTGAGAACAAGACTCTCGTTCGGTTGGGCGCGCAGGCAGGCCTGGTACCGATGCGGCCCCACTTCGGGGCGCTTTACAACGCCAGCGCCGGATGGTTCGACCTGCGGCGCACCGCTCGTTTGCTAGCGCGATCGATCTACCGCCATGGCTATCCGGGTAGTACCTTCCTCTACTTCAGAAAACCGGGCCCTTGACCCCATGGCTGCTACCCCATTGAGCATGAACAGACCTCGGAAGTCCAGCGCCATCAGGTGGTCCTGGGTGCTGTGCGTTGCGGCGGGGCTGGCCACGCTGCAAGCGCAGGCGGCGCCTGCGGCGGATGCGGCAGCGGCCGCTCACCTGGCGCGTGTGCGCAGCGCCTGGCAGGCCATGCAGCAGGACAACGAGGCCATCCCGCACGGGGTGCCGGATGGCAAGGGCTGGAAATGGCGACCCCAGATCACGATGGGGGCCGAGCCCTATGCGGCGTCGATTCCCAAGTGGTACAACGGCACGCGCTATGCCGAATGGCCCAACATCACGCTCTGGTTCACCCTCTACGAGACCGCGGACGGCAGTGGGAGCAGCAACACTTCGGTGGAAATCGGCGGCCTAGAACTGTGGGTCCTGCGCGCCTCGGACAACACCTGGGAACTGGTAGAGGAAGCCGCCGCGCCGACTTGGTACAACCGTTACCGGGAGGACGGTTTTGCCATTGGCCAGGAGAGCAAGTTTGTGGCGCCCCTGGCCGACAGTGGCGTGGCGTTGCCGATGACGCCCGGCTACCTGGTGCACGGTGGCCTGCCGGTCGTGCCCATGCCATGGCTGGCCGGCAAGGCCGACGTGCGGGCCATCCTGGCCACAGTGCGCCATCGTCTGGTCAAGACCGACCCTGCCGGCGTGGATGACCGGGCTGCGGCGCGCTACGCCGTGTCAGCCGGTGTGGATTTCTGGCCCGAGCGAGGCAAACCGCTGAACTCACCCTACAACCCGGCTTCTGGGACAGGCCCATTCATTCAGGTCAACCAAGCATGGCGCTATGCGTCATTCCTGGTTCTGAAAAAAGGCGATCAGATCGACAGCATCCTGGCTTTGCCGGCGCCCGCGCTGCGGCACTGAGCCCGAAGCCATGGCGCACCACCGGCCATGTCAGGCAACCGCAGCGAGGCCGATCATGATGCGACGTGCATCTTGGCTTCAAATTGCCCGCGCGGCCACCACATAGCGCTGCACGATCTGCGATGCATCCAGCGTCGCCATGAGCGCCATTGCCCGTTGGCGAACGGCATCGTCACCATCCTGGCGTAGCACGGTGCCCATCGCTTCGGTAAGCGCAGCGCAGTCTCCTGCTGGCACGAGAAGACCATAGGTCGCGGCACACACGCCGTATCCTGGTGGTGCCTGCCCCCCCAGCAACTCGGCTGGCCCCGACGGGCAATCGGTCATGACCACCGGTGTTCCCACCGCCATGGCTTCGGCCGCAGCGTTCGGGAACCCCTCCGCATCGGACGACGAGACAAAGGCCAGGGCACGGGCGACCACCGCATGCGGGTTCTGGACGAACCCCTTGAAATGCACACGGTCTGCGGTACCGAGGGTGGACGACAACTGCTGTAGCGCCTCCAGTTGGTCGCCGGCGCCAAGAATCACCAGGTGCACATCAGTGGCCAACCGTGCATACGCCTGAAGCAGCAGTGCGAAATTCTTGTTCCTGGTCAGGCGCCCCACGCCGACGAAAAAGCGCGACGGCAAGTCCACTTCGGGCGGCATGGCCGCCTGGCGTTTCAGGGCGGCGATGTCATAGGGGTTGTAGATGACCTGTAGGCGTTGCTCGGCCACGCCGAAGTGCTCGTGCAGATCACGCGCCACACCCTGCGACACCGCAATCACGCCATCGGCTCGTGGATACAGAAGGCGCACCAACGCCTTGCTCACCCGTCCCCGCAGCCCCATGCTGGCGAAGTGACTGGACGTGTTGACCCGCTCGGACACCAGTACCCGCAAACCCAGCAACTTGGCCGCCAAGATAGCTGCGTAGTTGGCGCGGTTCAGGAAGCTGATGACCAGATCGGGCGGTTCGCTGCGCAGTGCGCCCTGCAGGTTCCAGATGCTGCGCCACAGCGATTGCCGGGAATCCAGTACCCGGACCGGCACGCCAGCAGGGGGCTTGTACCGCATGGGCAGATCGTCGAGCAGTATCAGACGTAGCGTCACCTGCGCTTCGGCCAGCGCCACCCATTCCTGCAGCACCGTGGCCAGCACACGCTCGGCGCCTCCGCCTTCGAGTGAGTTGATGACGAAGGTGATGCGCATCAGCGTGCATGCTCCTGTTCCACCGTGGCCGACTGCAACACCACAGCGGTGCGGCGCACGATATCGGCCCATTCGAACCGGGCCATGAACGCCGTGTCCGTCAAGGCCAGGGCCTCGGCCGGCGCGGCCATTTGGCGGGCCAGCGCGTCAACATTGCCCACCGGAAAGTAGTTAGCCGCGGGCAAACCGATCTGCCGGTTCGCCGCAATGTCGCTGAGCAGGCAGGGGCAGCGGCACATCAGGGCCTCCAGCGCCACCAGCGGCAGTCCCTCGTGGTACGAGGGCAGCACAAACATCGCGGCCTGCTCGTACAGCGCACGCAGGCTCGGCTTGCTGCGCACACCCGCAAACACCACGTCCGTACCCGCTTGCGCCAGCAGGCTGCGACTGTAGGCATCGGGATGGTCGGTACCGCCCACGATGACCAAGCGCCGCCCCGTGCCCGCACGCCGGTGTGCGGCAATCAGGTCATGGAAGCCTTTTTCAGGCACTAGGCGCCCGACCGCCAGCACGTAGCCGCCCGCCTGCAGCCCCAGTTCGTCGAGCACGGCGTCATCGCTGGCGTTGCGGTCCGGCAGGGCAAAACCGTTCGGAATGAAGTGGATGCGTTCGGCGCGGCGCGGGTAGCGTGCGCGCAGCGCCTGCGCGTCTTCGGCACTGACACAGATGATCTGGCGCGACAGCCGCACCATGACGGCCTCGCCCAGGCGCAGGGTGGCCTTGGCCACTGCACCCCACTTTGCACGCTGGTAGTCCTGGCCGTGGTGGGTGGCCACCACCGGCAGACCCAGCAACCGGGCCAGCGGAATCATCAGTGCAGGTCCGATGGCATGCACATGCAGCAGCGCTGGCCGGACGAAAAACGCCGCGTGCAAGGTGGCCATCAGCGTGTGGATGAGGGCTTCGGCGCCCTTTTTCTTGACCGTCGGCAGCGGCAGGATCTGCACGCCCTCGAATGTGTAGCGGGCGCCACCCACATAGGCCGACCGGCCGTACACCGTGAAATCAAGATTGGGCATCACCACGGCTAGCCTGGGGTACAGGCACTGGCAATGGGTTTCAATGCCGCCCATCACGTCCGGGAACCCACGCAAACCGACCACGCACACACGAAGCCGTTGCCGATCCATGCTGCTCATGACCTGCCCCGCAAGCGGCTGTAGACGGATGCCAGGCTGGCGCCGATCTTGTCGTAGTTGCGCTCGGCGACCACATAGGCACGGCCGGCGGCCATGCGTGACTGGTGCTCGGCGGGCGCCCAGGACAGGATCTCAAGCGCTGCCGTGGCCAACCGTTCCTCGTCCAGCGGCACACAAAGCCCGGCCCCCGTGCGTGCCATCACTTCGGCCTGATCGGGGTTGTCGTTGCACACCACGGCAGTCCCCAATGCCAGGTACTCCGGCACCTTGGTCGGCGATGCGCTGTCCAGCAGAAATCCCCGCGGAAACAGCGAAAACGCCAGTTCGCATTGCGCCATGGCTTGCCATCCCTTGGCGGTGGGCACCCAGCCCAGCCAATCAACCGCATCGGCGATGCCGGCGGCCTGAGCCTGCTGCTTGAGCCAGACGATGTGTGCCTCGTCGCCGGCATCCCCCACCAGCGCAAGCCTGGCCTGCGGGTGGTGCCGCCGAACACGTGCCAGCACGCCGAACAACACCTCGATTCGGCGTGCGCGGTCCAAGGTGCCCAGGTAGCCCAGCGTCGGCCCGACGCCGGTGGGATGGGGCGCACGCTGCAGGCCGGCCAGGCATTGATCGATGGCCGCCACGTCAACCCCCATGGGCACCGCCGTCATGCGGTCGGCCGCCACACCACAGGCCACCACGTCGCGCAGCATCTGCGCCGACTGCACAAACACATGGTCCGCCCGCGGCAACACCCAGCGGTAGAGCACCCACACGCCGATGCGACCACGCAACCACGGAAAGACAAACCGCATCACGCCAGCGGCCAGCCCGCGCTGACGCGCCAGGTCGATCTGGCCCTCGGACACCGGGTACGACATCCAGTAAAAAAACCGCACGCCCTTCCACCGCGCCAGCACCAGCGCCAGCAGGGCCACCACCGGCATGTTGCGCACCTGGAAAGCGTCATAGGCCGAGGCATCGGCCCGCAGCAGGCAACGCACAAAGTGCACGAAGCTGATCAGGTGGCGGCCGGCGCGGCCGCCACGGTCTGCACAGAGCAGCAAGCGCCCGGCCGGCCAGCCGCCATCGGCGGCCTGCAATGCACCGGCCTGGAAGCCAACCAGATCGGTGGCCACACCGTGCGGGTGCAGGCGGTTGCCGAACAGCACGGCGATGTCCGGCCTGAACGTGGGGTAGCCGTCGGGAATCAGGTAGAGCAGTCGCATGGCGGCACAGATCAAGGAAAGACGCGGCGGCCGATGAACGCGTTCAAGCGGTCACGCTCGGCCAAGGTGAACGGACGCAGCATCCAGGCCAGCGGCAGGGCCACCAGGCAGCAGATTGCCAACTGCAGCGCCAACGCCGGCAGGCCGGTGGCCAGCGGGCCGACCGCCAGGGCCAGCAAGGCCGCGACCGCGCCACCCAACATGATCTTGGCATCCGCCTGCCAGGCGGCGGGCCCGACCAGGCGGGCCCCCAGCAGATGTTGCAGGCCCGCCGTGAAGGCCACCTGGCCGGCAGCCAAGGTCAGGATGCAGGCCCAGACGGCCAGGCCGCACTGGAAAGCCAGTGCGGCCACCAGCAATGCGCTGAGGCTGAGGACCGCGGCGCCCAGGCAGGCGCGGCTGGCGTTCAATGCCACGGCACAGACCTCCAGCAGCTGGCGCTGGCCATAGACGACTACCAGCACCGTCATGGCCAGCAGCACGGGGGATGCCTCATGTAGCCGGCCACCGGCCAGTGCCCACAATGCCCCCGGCCCGGCCACCCCCATGAAGGCCAGCAGCGGCATCGTGAAGAACAGGCTCAGGCGCGTGATGAACGCCGCATTGCCCAGCAGTTGGGCTGGGCTGGCGCCGTTGACCGCCGCCGCCACCAGCTTCGGCTTGATCAAGGCAAACAGCAAGGCCGTAGGCAAGTAGCGACACAGCTGCTCGTAGACGCTGCGCACGAAGCCAAACAGCGCGGCCGCCTCCAGGCCGCTGTAGCGCTGCAGCAGCAGCAGCAGACTGGCAGGCTGGTAGGGCATCGACAACAGATGGGCGGCAAACATCTGCGCGCCGGTGCGCCACATCGCGGCAAAGCCGAGTTGCGACACGGGTGTGTCGTGCGCCACCCATGAGGCCAGCGCCTGCAGCATCGTCCGCATGTGCCAGCCGGTCAGCAGCAATGCCACGGCGCAGGCCACCAGTTCACCGACAACCACGGCCCGCAGCGACAGGCCATGGCTGAAGTGCTGGGCGACCAGTGCGCTTAGGAACAGCAGTTGCCGCAGCACCAGGCCCGCACGGGCCTGCGCCTGCTGCATCAGCGCGCCCAGGACACCCTCCCGAAAATGCCGGGACACGCCCTCAAGCACGGCCAGCAGGGCATAAAGCTGGAACTCGAACGTGAAGGGCTGCAGATGGCCGCCCTGCAGCAGGGTGGGCGCCAAGCCCACCAGCACAGCGCACACCAGGACCAGAACGGCCAGCACCCAGGCCGTGCTGCGCCAGATCAGCCAGCGGCAACGGTCCGCCGCGGCCTGCAACCTGAATTCAGGCAGGTAGCGTGAGACGACCCAGGGCAGGCCGAGGCCGGACAACGACAGCACCAGTTCCATCACCGCCGTGAACGCCACGTAGGCACCGTACTGGTCCAGCGGCAATACCCTGACCAGCAGCAGCAGGATACAGAAAGACAGGCCCCCTGACGCCACGCGCCCGGTCAGAAAGTGCCAGGTGTTGGAGCGGAACGATTCGAAGCTGTAGGGTTCGCCGCTCATGCGCCCGGCGGCCGGGTGGGCTGCGCCGCAAAGCGCACCAGCCACGCCAAGTAGCCCAGCAAGCCCATCCACACGATCTGGAAGGTCAGCAGATCAATGGGTGTGCTGCGGTACAGGAGGTACAGGCCGAACACCGGCAAGGTCACCTGTATGGCCGCAGCGTCAGCACGGATCCACGGCTCCGCCTTGCGACACAGTTTGGCGGCAGCCAACCAGGCTGCCACCAGCAGCGCCAGATAGAGCCCCAACCCCAAAAGGCCTTGCTCCCACAGCAACGCTGATGCAGCGGTGAGCCCGATCCCGTAACCGAAGTAGCGCTGAGACAGGTACCCACCCGTTTCCATGTGGGCAGTACCCAGCCCATGCCCAATCAGCGCCCCGACCGGATCACCCAGAGATTGCCGGCGCGCCCAGAAGGTGACGGCCGTCGTGCGGTTCAGATACAGGTTTCCATACCCCGCACTGTGGAAGTTGTACTCGACGGTTTCATAAATTTGCCGGTCAACCGACTTGTCGCTCATCGCAAGATAGGTCACAGCGCTGCCAATGGTCAGCACGGCACCCACCGCAAGCCAAATCAAGGCGATCACCGGCCGACGAAACAGATCCGATCGAAACAGCAGCAGCAGCAGCAGCGGCAGAAACACCACCACGATCTTGGTCTCGCCCATGAACAAGGGCAGCAGGATCAGCGGCAGCAGCAGCTGCAGCGTGCGCAGCCGCAGCAACTGATGCCGCCAGCGCGACAGCAAGAACACCAGCACGATCAGCAAAAAGGTGGCCATCTCGGCATTGGCCCCCCCGCCCATCCGCGGCGAACCGAAGGTGCCCGCCACCACATCCACAGGCACCATGCCTGGGTGAAATGCCTTGATCCCTTCACGCAACGGCACCAGGCTGATGCGCTGGTAAAGCACCCACGGTACCTGGATGACGGCAACCCACATGAAAAACCGGAGCCAGCGCCGAATCTGCGCATGGGAAAACGGCAACCAGGCCAAGGCGAAAAGCAGGCCAAAAACCTGGAAGTAGCGTTTGAAGCCGCTGAGCAACTCGTAAAGGCTGGAGTATTGAAGCAGGCTGTTTGCGAGAAACAGCACAACCGCCGCAAACGCCAGCCAGACGAACATCGGCGTGTGCCGGCGCAAAGCCGGGTCCACCAGGGCCGAAATGGCCGCCCGCAGTGCCAGCAGCAGGCCCAGGCCGGAAACGGCCCACGCCATCTTGGCCGCCGCACCCTCGGCCCAGATCGGCAGCAAACCGGCCACCAGCAGCCCCGCGGCCAGCACCGCCCAGACATTGAATGCCGGCATCAGCAGCATGGCCGGTGCAATGCCAATGGCGACCACCGCCGCGATCAGCAGCGGCGACGCCGTGAAGGCCACCAGCCCCAGCGCCACCGCAACCAAGGACGCGATGAACATGATGAGCACGGTGCGATTGCCGGGCTTTTGGCGATAGGCATGCACAGGCCGGTGGGCCGCACCCAAAACCCCATTCATGCCGTACACCCCTTGGCCGGGCAGCAGGCCAGCACCACGCGCTCAGCCACCATGCGTGCCAACAGCGGCCACCACGGAATCAGCGGGGCGCGCGCTGACGGCCTGGGTCTGCGAACCCACAATCCGGGACACATATTCCGGCCGGGTCTGCTGGATCAGCGCCATCAGAAACTGGCGATGGAGTTCAAACGATTCCGCCGAGTTGGTGCTGATGTTGGACACCCGAACCAGCATGCCGTCCGGAATGATGCCGCGTGTGGTGTACGCCAACTGGGCGTATTTCTGCTCCGGACCACCCAGCACGGCCTTGTCGCCCACCACGATCCAATAGGTGATCGGCTCGGTGCGGCCACCCTGGTTTGCGACCAACTGACGGGCACGCAGGGTCAATCCGCCTAGGTTCAAACGGCGCTCGGCGATCCCCGACACGTTGAAACCCTGGGCCGGGTAACAAACCTCCGGGCGGTGCGCCCGCGTGGCATCTGACTGATCCCCGCCGTAGGCCACGGACAGCATGATCCGGTTCCCCGAGGCGTCGACATAGGTTCGGCTGAGTGTTTGGCTGTAGATCTTCGCCAGCAGCGCGGCCTGGTCGGGCGCCACGAGTTGAGTCGGCCCGCTGGCATCTTGGCGCCAGGCGCCGATCTGGCTTGGGAACAACTGCTCAATACTGACCTTGGGTCGCAGGTCGGCCAGGAATGTTGTTGGTTTCCAGGCCAGCGATCCAATGAACGCCAACGCCATGAGCACCAATGCGACGACGGCCTTGACGCGTGGATGGCTCATGTCGCCCGCCCTGCCACCACGCTGCCCGTCTGGACGCCGAAGACAAAGCCCAGCGCGCGGTCGGCCACCATCATGATGACCAAGGCCGAAAGGAACAGGACCATGCCGGCGAAACCATGGACAAACCCCTGTCCGGCTTCATCGCCAAAGTAGTAGGTCACCAGGATGAGGATGATGACCCGGATCACGTTGGCCACAAACGAGATCGGGATAAGCAGCAGCGCCAGGCTCACGTTCCGGGCGAAATGGGTGTAGTTCATGAGCCGCATGTACAGCATGCCCAGGGCTTCCAGCGTGAACATGCTGTTCAGGCCGGCGCAGGCGTCGGCCACCAGCAACTGGTACTGGCCGACGGTCAGCACCACACCCGACCGGCCGACGGGAAACCCCACGTTGTAGAGAACAGACGACGCCACCGCCGACACGGCGATCTTCAACGGGCCGGTGACAACCGCCACCAGCGCCTCCGGCCAGGGGATCATGAAGATCATGAAGAAGAGCGGAAACCACGCCGTCCGCAATCCTGCCCAGCCCAGGAAGAGCAGCAGCAAGGCCGCCAGCAACAGGATCTGGGAGCCTGTCTGGAACATGATGATCTGCTGGCTGCTGCCGAACGCATACAGAGCCAGCGCCACGATCAGCAACGCCCAGCCAGGAATCACCACAGGCCGAGGATTGAGCTCAGCCAATTGCTTGCGCAAGCCGAACATCAACCAGCCACTGACCGCCAGGATGATGGGGCCATGCCCCTGCTCGTCAGTGGCCCAGATGGTGTGCGCCAACTCGTAGTAAGTGGGCACAAACAGCAGCAGAAAACCGCCAGCCAACAGCCCGAGGACCCAGAGATCGACTGCGGGCGGCTTCCATCTGGTCTGAAGCTCATTGAGCAACTTGAGCACCCGGGCCACCGACTCAGAACTCGTTGACGATCACGCCCGCCAGCGTGGCGGGCGTCTCGGCCAGGTTGGCCACCAGGTCCTGCAGGCTGACGATCTGGCTCTTGCCCTGGCGCGCCACCACCAGCGCTGCGCCGCAGCGTGCGGCAATCACGGCGCTGTCGCTGCCGTACTGGGCGGCGGGGGTATCCACCACCACATGGTCGAACTTGCTCAGCAGCTCGCGCACCAGCAGGCCGAAGGCCGGCCGCTCCACCAGTTCCAGCGGGTTGGGCGGCGTGATGCCCACCGGCAGCACGAACAGGCTGGGCACGCCGGGCACCTGCTGGATGACCTTGGCTTCGGCCCGGCCACTGAGGATGCCGGACAGGCCGGCGTCGTTGGCAATGCCGAACACGGCATGTTGGCGCGGGCCGCGCATGTCGGCGTCCACCAGCAGCGTGCGGCCACCCAGCTGGGCCAGGGTGACGGCCAGGTTGGCCGAGAAGAAGGTCTTGCCGTCGCCGGCGTCGGGGCTGACCACGGCGATGGCGCGGCGCTCCTGCCCTTCGTTGAACAGCCGCATCATCAGCTGGCTGCGGATGGCACGGAAGCTCTCGGCCTGCACGCCGAAGGGCTGGTTCAGCGCCACCAGTTCGGGGTTGGCCTTGCGACGATCTTCGGCCGCGTAGGGGTAGTGAAACTGCTGGCTCAGCGCAAACAGCACGTCGTCGGTGCTGGCATAACCCAGGGCGATGGCCGCCTCGCCGAAGCGGATGCCCTTCTCGCGCTGGTGCTGCAGCACCCGCTCCACCTGCTCGGCACTGAGGTGGCGCGTCTCGGCAATGATCGACCCGATCGACCGGTCGGCCACGGGGGTGCCGTCGTCGGCCGACAGGGTGGCGGTTTGGGCGTCGCCAGAGTGCACGCTGGAATCCTTGAACTTGGCCATGTCAGGCGCCCTTGTTAGCCGCGGGGGCGGGCAGGCCGATCACGCGTTGCTGCATCAACTGGGCATGCCTGCCCGACACGAAGCGCTTGGCATTGGGTTTGGGCAGCACGCCCAGCACCGGCAGGCCGAGCGCGGCCACCACGTCCTCGGGGGCACGCACGCGGCGGTCGCTCAGCTCCAGCAACAGGGCCACGCCCACCGCCAGCAGCGCCCCCAGGAAGACCGCCAGCGCGGTGTTCAGCACCAGCTTGGGCGATGCCGGCTCGGACGGCGGCTGCGCCTGCGTCAGCATGTTGGCGTAGCTCTGGGTGGATTGCGACTCGAGCGAGGTCTGCGTCGCACGGGCCATCAGGCTGTCGTAGCTGCGTTGGGCGTTTTCCACCTCACGCACCAGCACCTGGCCTTCGTCGCGCACAGCCTTCATCTGCAGCACCTTGGCACGCTGGGCGTCCAGCTCACGCCGCACCTGGGCTTCGCGCTGCTTGTTGATGGTGTTGGTGATGGCCACGCCACCGGTGACACGCCGGATCTCGGCGTCGATGCGGCTGCGCAGCTCGGCGATGTTGGCCTTGGCCTCGACCACCTGCGGGTGGTTGTCGCCGAACTTGCTGTTGAGCTCCTGCAGGCGCGCCTCGTTGCGCGTCAGGTCGGCCTTGAGGCCGCCGATCAGCGGGTTGTTCAGCACCTCCTGCATGCGGTCGCCCTGGCTGCCCTGGGCCTGCACCTGGCGGCTGCCCGACTCGGACGCGATGGCCTGGATCTGCACCAGCTGGCTGGACAGCTCGTTCAGGCGGGCATTCTCGACGTCCAGCCGCTCGTCGGTGGCAATGATGCCCTTGGCACGCTGGAAGGCCGACACCTTGGTCTGGGCACGCTCCAGCGCCTCGCGCGATTCCTTGGACTGGGCCGCGAAAAAGGTGCTGAACTGCTTGGCCGGGTCGACGCGCAGCTCCAGCGTGGTGGCGATGTAGGCCTGGGCGAAGGCGTTGGCCAGGCCGGCGGCAAAGCGCGGGTCAGGCGACTTGTAGCTGATCTGGATGACGTTGCTCTCGCGCGAGGGCTTCACGTCCAGCTGCTTCTGCAGCAACTGGATGGCCCATTGCTCGATGGTGCCCTTGCCTTCGGTTTCGTCCTGCCACTGCTCGCGGATCTGCGGGCTGTCCAGCAGCTTCAGGTCACGGATGACGCGCAGCGCCACGCGGTCGCTGGTCATGATGTCGACCTGGGTGGCCATGAAGCTGGGCATGGCCATGGCCGGCGACATCATGGCCGTCACCGGGTCGGGCTTGACGTCGATGACCACGCTGGCCTCACCCTTGTACTGCTTGGGCAACAGCAGGCTCACCACCACGGTGGTGGCCACCACCAGTGCAAACACCAGCAGCGCCGCCCATTTGCGGGCGCGCAGGATCGACAGGAACTGTCCGAACGTCATGTGAATTCCCTGGAATCAGTTCAGAACAGGCTCTCGCGCACGTAGACCACGTCGCCGTCCTGCATCTTGTCGTCCATGCCCGGCGTGATGACCTGCACCTTGCCGTCGGCCGCCTTGCGGTGCACGCGGATGCCTTTTTCAGTGCCGCGCAAGGTCAGGCCACCGCCGGAGGCCAGGCTCTGCATCAGGGTCATGCCACGCTCCAGCCGCATCGGGCCGGGGCGCTGCACTTCACCGTAGATGTAGACCAGCGGCTGGCGATCGACCCAGACGGTGTCGCCGTTGAGGATCAGGATGTCCTTGTCCTTGCCACCGGGCGCGAACACCGTGGGCAGGTCCACTTCCAGGCGCATGGGCTGGCCGTTGCGCGTGCCGGTGACGATGACCATGTCGGCACCGTTGCTGGCCGTGCCGCCGGCCATGGCCAGCAAGTCGCTCAGGCGCATGTCAGCCACCTCGATCGGGTAGCGGCCCGGGCGGTTGACCTGGCCCAGCACGCTGGCCTGGTTGCCGCGCACCTGCAGCACCACCAGGGTGACCTGCGGCTGCTTGACGAAGTTGCCGCTGCGCAGGCCGTCGGCGATCAGCCGCTCGGCCGCGGTGACGCTCAGGCCACCCAGGCGGATGGCGCCCAGCAGCGGGTAGCTGACGATGCCGGCCTCGGTGACGCGGGTTTCCAGCGTCAGGTCGGGGTTCTGGTAGACGTTGATGCGCACCACGTCACCCGAGCCCAGCCGGTATTCAGCCGCTGCGGTGGCCGCCGGCGCGGCAGCCTGGGCACGGGCGGTGCTGATGCCGCCGCAGCCCAGGCAGGCGCCCAGCACGGCCGCGGCATAGACCAGGGGCGACAGGCGCTTGGCCACGCGGTTCAGGGCCGCGCTCACTTCAGGCCCATCCCTTTGCTGATGTCGCTGGCGTTGAGCCCGCCGCTGGCGGCGGGGGTCGCGGCCGGCGCTGCGGCCGGGGCCGGCGCGGCCAAAGGGGCAGCCGACGCGGCACCGGCAGCGCCCGGCGCGCCTTCACCGAACTTGCCGACGTACTCGATCTTGGCTTCGCCGCGCATCTTCTTGACGTCTTCTTCCACCAACTTGCGCTTGCGCTCGTTGAGCAGGTACTGCTCGATGGCGGGCTTGGCCTGTTCTTCACCCACCGGCTGGCTGCGCGAGCCGGCCAGCACCACCACCTGGGCGCCGTTCGGACCCTGGTTCAGCACCGCCTGGCCGTCCTGCATCTTGGCAAAGGCGTCCAGGCTGGTCAGCGGCAGCTGCTCGGCCGCACGCACCGCCTGGTTGCCGGAGAACTTGAAGTCGTTGGCCTTCAGGAACTCGACGAACTCACCGATGTTCTTGGACGCGGCCAGCTTCTCGCGCAGTTGCGGCACCTGCTCGGGCTTGGCCTCGATGCCGATCTCCTGGATGCTGTAGATGCGGCGTTCCTTGAACAGGGCCGGCTTGTCGTCGTAATACTTCTTGATCTCTTCAGGCGTGGGCTTGGGCGCGGCCTCACCCACCTTCTCCAGGTAGGCGCGGGCGATGATCTCGCGCCGGGCGGCCTCCAGTTGCTGCACCACACGCGGGTCGCGGTCGAGCTTCAGGTCATCGGCCTTCTGCAGCGCCAGCTCCTGGTCGATCAGGCGCTCCAGGATTTGCTTGCTGGCCGCATCGGCCTGCTCGGGCCGCAGGCCACGCTGCTGCTGCAGCACGAAGTTGATCTGGTGGACGGTGATTTCGGCCTTGTTGACCTTGACGGCGGTCTGGCTGGCGCCCTTGTCCTTCTTGTCGCCGC
>Ga0208398_100480_pt1 | contig 25995 bp, 21 predicted proteins | sample LakWasMe79_HOW10_2_FD_183905 | JGI IMG/M metagenome (GOLD analysis project Ga0208398, IMG submission 183905) | Freshwater sediment methanotrophic microbial communities from Lake Washington under simulated oxygen tension - Sediment Metagenome... | ecosystem: Environmental > Aquatic > Freshwater >...
AGCTCTTAAAACTTTTGAAAATATTTCTTCTTTTTCTAACATATCATTTTCTCTCATAATCGTATCGTCATTTTTTTATTTAATAGCAATCAAAAATCATAAAAATATATGTATTATACAACAATTACAGCAATTCTTTTTCTGAAAGTTGTTTTAAATAAAGTGCCGCATAATACCCATCTTGGTTTATTAATTGATTATGAGTGCCTTGTTCAATTATCTTTCCGTCTTGGAGAATGATAATTTTATCAGCATTTTTTGCTGAAGAAACCCTATGACTTACAATTATGGTAGTTTTGTTTTTGCATATTTGATATAGATTGTTCAAAATGGCTTCTTCGGTTTCTGTATCAACAGCCGAAAGGCAATCGTCAAAGAGTAAAATTTCGGGATTTTTTATAATTGCTCGGGCAATAGAAACACGTTGTTTTTGCCCGCCTGAAAGGGTAATTCCCCTTTCTCCCAATATGGTGTCATATCCTTTGTTAAAGCTGATAATATTGTCATGAACAACGGCGCTTTTGGCCACGGCTTCAACTTCCTCGTCAGTGGCTTCTTCTTTTCCAAACTTGATGTTGTTTTTGATTGTATCTGAAAATAAAAAGGCGTCCTGAGGAACTGCTCCGATGCTGTTTCGTAAATCAAATAAGTTCAGTTGGTCAATTTCAGTGTTGTCAATCAAAATTTTACCTCCGGTAACATCATATAATCGGGATAATAAGGCAAGAACTGTAGATTTTCCCGAGCCGGTTTTTCCTAGAATTGCCAGAGTCTCTCCTTTGTGAACCGTAAAGGAAACATTCTGAAGTGCTTTTATTTGAGTGTCTTCGTAAGTATAGCTTACATTGTCAAAAATAATCCTGCCTTCTATTTTTGATTTATGAATATTTTTGTTTTGTATCTCCGGTTCGATTTTCAAAAATTCATTCAGTCTTTTTTGTGATGCTTCGGCTTCCTGTACCATGGAGGAAACCCATCCCAGTGACGCTACAGGCCAGGTCAGCATATTGACGTACAAAATAAATTCGGCTATGGTACCAATGCTTTTGATAGTGCCGTGAATGTACATCAGACCTCCAAAATAAATCACTACAAGGTTGCTCACACCGATAAGAGCTATCATCAATGGTCCGAAGAGAGCCTGTACTTTGGCAAGGCTCAGACTTTTGCTTTTGCTTTCATTGGCCAGCTCATTAATATTGGATTGATGCTGGTCCTCCAGGGAATAGGCTTTTATTACTCGTATCCCTGAAAAAACTTCTTGTGTGTAACTGGAAACTTTTGATAAATATTGTTGGAATGTTGTTGATCTTTTATTGATTTCAGAACTTAATTTGAAAATACAATATGATAATATCGGCAAAGGCAGAATGGTATATAAAGTCAGTCTCGGCGATACGTTGTACATATACCCAATTACGATTGCAAAACGGATAAAGGTGTTTATCGTGTACATTACAGCAGGTCCTACATACATACGTACCTTGGAAACGTCTTCGCTGATACGGTTCATCAAATCACCTGTCCTGTTTTGTTTGTAGAAATTTAAGGAAAGGTTTTCGTATTGGCGAAAAACTTCATTTTTCAAGTCGAATTCGATATGACGGGACATTACAATCAAAGTTTGCCGCATCAAAAAAGTAAGGAAGCCGGCAATGATGGTCGTTGCAATAATCAACAGGATATTAGTAATTAATTCATTGCTTATAATACTGGGGTCTACCGTTTTGTTTTTAGCATAAGCTTCGATTTCATTAAATGACTTGCTTATTAATTTCGGGGTAAATAAAGAAAAAATTTGTGCGATTATAGTGATAATAATGCCTAGAGAAAAGCTGTATTTGTACTTAATGAAATATTTGTTTAAATATCGTAATTCTTTCATGTTATAAGAGATTCGCTATAGAATTGTTTTTGTTTTTTATTTAATGTTTAAATTTTAACAATTGGATTAAAAAATTATTTATTCGATAATATTAGAAAATAGTTATTTTTAAATAAATTTAATGAGGTATATTTATTTTTTATGTATGTTTGATATGTCTTTTTGATAAATCTGTAATTTTTAACTAAAAAAAATAGTACTATGAATGCTACTGTTACCACAGGAAAAGAACTTCAAAAAATGGATCCGGTTTTTGGACAATTGTCTTTTAATGATCACGAACAAATCGTTTTTTGTAACGACAAAGATACGGGATTAAAAGCAATTATTGGTATTCATAATTCGGTTATGGGGCCGGCATTAGGGGGAACACGTATGTTTAATTACGCCAATGAATGGGAAGCTTTGAATGATGTTTTGCGTCTGTCCAGAGGGATGACTTATAAAGCAGCTATCACAGGATTGAATATCGGTGGAGGAAAAGCGGTTATCATTGGTGATGCTAAAACTCAAAAAACACCTGAATTGATGCGAAAATTTGGTGAATTTGTTCATTCTCTAAGCGGAAGATATATTACAGCTGAAGATGTAGGAATGGAGACTTCGGATATGGATTTGGTTAGAGATGTTACTCCTTATGTTACCGGAATTTCAGAAGAAAGAGGCGGATCAGGTAATCCTTCTCCGGTTACTGCTTTTGGAGTTTATATGGGAATGAAAGCTGCAGCAAAGCAACAATTCGGTTCGGATAAATTAGAAGGAAAAAAAATATTGGTTCAGGGAATTGGACACGTAGGCGAAACTTTGGTTTCTTATTTGACCAAAGAAGGAGCTCAGGTTTTTATCGCTGATATCAACGAAGAAAAGTTATATGAAGTTGCATCAAAATATAATGCTCAAATATTTACAGGTGATGATTTGTACAGTGCTGATGTAGATATCTATGCGCCATGTGCGATGGGAGCAACAATTAATGATGCTACTGTAAATAAAATTAAAGCGAAAGTGATTGCTGGTGCTGCTAATAATCAATTGGCAAACGAAAACACACATGGTTTGATTTTACAGGAAAGAGGTATTCTATATGCTCCGGATTTCTTAATTAATGCGGGTGGAATTATCAATGTTTATGCTGAGTTGGCTCATTATGACAAAGCAGAAATTATGCGTAAAACTGAAAATATCTACAATACTACATTGGAAATTTTTGATTACGCTGTTGCAAATGGAATAACGACTCATCAAGCAGCTTTGACAATTGCACAGAACCGTATCGATTTAAGAAAAATAGAAAACAGTAAAAAATAGTTTTCAGCTTATCGTTTATAATCTCAGTTTACAGTCTCAGTTTTGGGACTGAAAACTGAGATTTTTTATTTAGAGTAGGAACGAAAACTGTGATTTTTGCTGAAACTTTCTCAAATAAAGCAATTTTAAATTTTCATTTGAGCGATGAAATTCTTAGTTTTGCAAACTAATTTAAAAAGTTCTTACAAGGTGGTAAATAGAAGACACATCCGAGTTAAAGTCATGCAATCCATTTATGCGATGCATCAAAATGGTTCTGATAATCTGGAAAAAGAAGAGAAATTTCTTTTTCATAGTATAGACGCAATTCAGGATTTATATCTTATCATGCTTTCTTCACTGATAGAAATTTGTAAAAAAGAAACTGTTTATCTGCATTTGGCAAGTCAAAAACATTTGGCTACAAAAGAGGAGCGCAATCCGAACAAAAAATTCATCAATAACAGCGTTTTTCAAATTCTTGCCGAAAATAATTCTCTTAGTATTGCACTGGAAAATCGTTCCATTAACAATTGGACTTTAAATGATGATTATATTATCCTTCTTTTAAATGCTATAAAAGAAAGTGATGTGTATGAAAAATACATGAGCAATAATGTGAATACTTTTGAGGAAGATAAAGAGTTTATCGTTGATATATTTGCGGATGTAATTGTTCCAAATGATAAATTATATGATTATCTGGAAGATGATAAATTGACTTGGATTGATGATATTCCTTTGGTAAACACTCATATTATAAAACAATTAAAGGCAATAAAACAGGGAGAGGACGATAATTTTAGGGTTCCTAAATTGTATAAAGACAATGAAGATAAGGCTTATGCCAAAGATTTGTTTAGAAAAACAATTTTAAACGAAACAGAACTGGCCAAAGAATACGTTGACAAAACACCTAACTGGGACAGCGAGCGTATCGCCGAAATTGATACTATTATCCTTAAAATGGCTATTTGCGAGTTCTTGAAATTTCCTTCCATTCCAGTAAAAGTGACTTTGAATGAGTATTTGGAATTGGCTAAAGAATATTCAACTCCTAAGAGCAGTATTTTTATCAATGGAATATTGGATAATTTGGTAAAAGAACTCGAAGCTAAGAAAAGAATTGTGAAAATGGGAAGAGGATTAATGTAATAATTAAATTCTATTTTTTGCAACAAAATAAAAACAATTAACAAAACTAAATTTAAAATTATGGGACAATTACAACAGTTTTTACCATTTCTATTAATGTTTGTGGTTCTTTATTTCTTTATGATCAGACCGCAGCAAAAACGTGCTAAAAACGAAAAAGAATTTGAAAGCAACTTAAAAGTAGGTGATAAAATAATTACAAAAAGCGGTATTCACGGAAAGATCTCAGAACTTAGTGATTCTACGGTAGTTATCGAAACAATGGCTGGAAAACTTAAAATGGAGCGTTCTTCTATTTCTTTGGAGTTGACAGCAACTTTGGGTAAAAAAGAGTAATCTTAGAAAGCATAAAAAAATCCCAAATTCCTATTTTGTAATTGGAATTTGGGATTTTTTATTGGTACTGAGCGTTATTTTTTCTTGCTCTTTTTGTTCTTTTTTGCTTTTGCCTTAGCTTTTTTCTCTTTGAGTTTAGCTTTTAGCTTTGCTTTTTTAGCTTTTTCTTTTTTGGCTTTCTTAGCTTTTTTTGCTTTTTTCTTAGCTTTTTCTTTAGCCTTGGTTTTTTTGGCTTTTTCTTTTTCTTTTTCTTTCATTTTTGATTTATTTTTCTTTTTCTCTTTTTCTTTCTCTTCTTTTTGAGGGATTACAGCTGTTTTTTCGATTTTTGTTTCTGCATCAGTGTTTACTTTGGTTTCACTTTTTGCAATTTCTGTCGTTGATGCAGTCACTTTTGCTCTACTGGGTCTTGTGGTTGTTCTGGGAGCAGTGGTTTTTGCAGGGGAAGTTTTTGTTGCAGTACTTGGTGTCACCGGTTTTGGCGAAACAATTTTGGTTGCAGCTGGTTTTACAGTTGCGGTTCTTGCTGCTGTAGTTCTTGGTGTTCTAGGTTTTGCAGTTGCAGGCTTTGTAATTTCGGGTTTTTCATCTTTTACAGTGTCAGGACCGGGAACATTTTCAGGGATTGGATTTTCTGGTTTTTTTTCTATCATAATACAGGTATTATTAGGTTAATTAATTGCTTTGTTGGCAGTAAAGAACAAAGGGTTGTGTTCTTGTAAATGTTTAATATTAACTAATTGTTTTGTTTGTATTAACAAATATAATGAATAATTCAAAGTCTTAATGTTAACATTTTGTTGATTTTAAATGAATGAGCAGGGTTCTGTGTGTGCTGATTTTTAATCTTTTAAGTATAAAAAAATCCCAAATTCCATAGATGAGGAATTTGGGATTTTTTATAAAATGAGTTAGGGATTTCTAAATTACCTGTATTTGTCATTTAGACCGATATTGTCTAAAATCATCGGTTTTATTTTTTCAATTCTTGAAATTTTGGTTTCTTCCCGTTTTGCCGTTTCTATATATTCTATAAATTCCTTTTGTTTATAAAGACTGAATTTTAAGAAGGCATCTTTTAAATTGTTATCAGAATTCAATTCATTCAATAACAGCATTGGTATTACGACTTCGGATTTTGATTTTTCTGGTTTGCTTATTTTTCCTTGTTTTTCATTGTCTATTGCTTCCTGAATATAGGATAGAATTTCTTTTTCATTGATTTCGGCTTTGGATGTAAAGCGCCATTGTCTCAATGCTTTGGTTACTCCTTCATTGGCATTAATTAAATATTTTTTTTCATCTTTTAAAAATGCACCATTAAAAAACCAAAGAGTAAAGAATTTTTTAAATCCTCCGACTCCAATCACGTTTCTGTTATTACTGTCTACATATACGCAACCGCCCCATTTATTGGTTTCAACCAATTCGGTTTTGGAAATGATTGCTTTTAAAAGCTCCAATTCGGTTTCCCATTGATTGTTGTTAGTCATCGAAAAATATTTACTTAACTTTTTTGGAAGGAGTTTCTTTTTTCAGATAGGATCCGTTAGCGGTCAATTCTGCTATTTTGATAATTACATTTGTTGCTTTTTGCATACTTTCTACCGGAACGTATTCGTATTTTCCATGAAAATTATGTCCGCCTGCAAAGATATTTGGGCAAGGCAAACCTTTATAGGACAACTGGCATCCGTCAGTTCCGCCTCTGATTGGTTTTATTAACGGTTTGATACCAAGTTCTCTCATTGCTTTTTCAGCAATAAAAACGATATGTTTTACAGGGAGAACCTTTTCTTTCATATTGTAATATTGGTCTTTTACTTCTGCAATGACAATGTCTTCACCAAATTGTTTAGCAAATCGTTTGTTGAATTTTTTAGTGATTTTTGCAATTAAGTCTTTGCGTTTTTCAAATTTCAATTTGTTGTGATCGCGGATGATTAATTCCAATACAGTTTCTTCAATACTTCCGGACAAATGATGTACATGAAAAAAACCTTCATAACCTTTAGTTTCCTGCGGCGTTTCGTCTTTTGGCAGTTCATTGATGAAATCGTTGGCAATAAGCATGGAATTGATCATTTTGCCTTTGGCGTATCCGGGATGAACGCTTTTTCCTTTGAAAATAATTTTGGCACCCGCAGCATTAAAATTTTCATATTCCAATTCGCCGACCTGACTTCCGTCCATTGTATAAGCCCATTCGGCTCCAAATTTTTCGACATCAAAATGATGGGCACCGCGGCCAATTTCTTCATCGGGAGTAAATGCGATTCTGATTTTTCCGTGTTTGATTTCCGGATTGTTAATTAGAAATTCCATAGCAGTTACAATCTCTGTGATTCCTGCTTTGTCATCAGCACCCAGCAGAGTTGTTCCGTCAGTGGTGATTATTGTTTGTCCTTTGTATTGCAGTAAATCTTTGAAATAAGAAGGGGAGAGGATGATATTTTGCTCAGCATTCAGAATAATGTCTTTACCATCATAATTGGAAACGATTTGCGGTTTTACATTGGCTCCCGTAAAATCTGGAGTGGTGTCAAAATGCGAAATAAATCCAATTACAGGTACTTCATGATCGACATTGCTTGGTAATGTTGCCATAATATAGGCTTTGTCATCTATAGTGACGTCTTGTAATCCTATGGTTTTTAATTCTTCCACCAGTTTATTGGCTAAATCCCATTGTTTTGCTGTACTGGGTGTCGTTTTTGAACTTGCATCAGACTCGGTGTCTATTGTTACATAGCTTACAAAGCGGTCAATAATATTTTGCATGGTATTTGTTTTTGGACAAAGATAAACATTTCTCAAAGCTAAAAGTTTTTTTTAGCTATTTGCTAAATATTCAATAACTTATTGTTTAATAGCGTTGTGTCGAAGTGTTTAAATAAAAAAAATCCGTTTTAAAACGGATTTTTTCATTTGAAATGGGTTAAAAATTAAGTTTGGTTTGGTTTATTTTGTGGGGTTAGTTTTGTTTGGCAGCTTTTTCTGCAGCTATTTTGGCTTCAGCAGCTGCTTTTCTTTCTGCTTCGGCAGTTGCTTTGGCTATTTGTTCTTCTAATAGAGTTGATTTTTGTAATGCTAATTTTGCAGATTCTGCCAGTTTTTGATCAGCTTCTTCCTTTTCTTTTTTCAGCTTTTCAACATCTTTGGATAGTTTGTTTTGAGCATCTCTAGCCTTTTCAGCTTCTTTTTCGTAAGCGGCTATTTTTTCTTTAGACAATTTTTCAGCTTCTTCGGCTGCCTTTTTATCAGCTTCGGCCTTTGCTTTTGCTGCATTAGCTTCTTCTTTTGCCGCTTTTGCTTCCGCTTCCGCTTTTGCTTTTGCCTCTATGGCTGCTGTTTTTGCAGCTTCTTTTGCTTCAGAGGTCGCTTTTGCCTCAGCTTCAGCTTTTGCTTTTGCAGCAATGGCCTGTTCTTTTGCTGCAGCTATTTTTGCTTCTTCTGCTGCCTTTTTTTCTGCTTCTGCTTTTGCTTTAGCTGCTTTTTCTGCTGCGGTTTTCGCTTCAGCGGCTGCTTTTTTCTCAGCTTCAATTTTTGCTAGATATGCTTTTTCCTGATCTTTTAAATCTTGCATTTGCTTTTTAAAATCGATTGGAGCAGTCTCAGTTTTGGTGGTGATTGTTGTAGAACTTTCTGCACTTACAGTCTCATTTTTGGATTCCTGTGCAAAAAAACTTTGTGAAAATGTTAAAAGAACAATAATCAAAGGTAGCTTTAAATTCATGATTTAGTGGTATTTGGTTAAATTTTGGTTTAGTTTAGGAAAGACAAATATAACTTTTTTTTCATTTTTTTAACTTTTAAGGCAACTTTTTTTGTTTTTTTGTTAAAAAGTTTTTTTTAAGTAAAATGCTCGATTTAAAATTTTAAGAAGACATGTTACACGTTGGTTTTTCAGTAAAAAAAAATCTGCCGGTAAAGGCAGATTTTTTTTGAACACAAATGAACTGAGAGTTATTCTTCTTTTTTGTTTGTTCCTTTGCTTTTGTCGGTATCCATCATTTCCATAAGTTTCAGGCCTAATAATCCGCTCATAGATCCATCAGTGCCATTGTTGCCGGAAATGAGAACATCAGGAATGACTTTTATTTTTCCTTTACCGATTTCTTCGGTGATTTTGTACTTTGTAAAGTTATCATCACCCATTGCTGAAACTTGAAGTTGATAAGCTTCGGCTGTAGATTTACCAATGGCCATGATTTTCTCGGCTTCGGCAAGACCCGTTTTAGAGATTCTTTCGGCTTCGGCACTAGCGGTAAGTTTGGTTGCTTCTGCTTGTGCACCAGCTCTTGCTTTTGTGGCTTCTGCTTCGGCATTGGCACGCATTTTTGTTGCTTCAGCTTCGGCATTTACGTTAAGTTTTAAACTGGTCGCATCTCCTTCGGCCTTTTTAACGGTGGCATCGGCGGTTCGTTGCGCAATCTCAACACTTTGGGAAGCCTTTACGATTTCCTTTTGCATATCGGCAATTGCTGTTTCTTTTTCCATCCCTTGGCGCTGTTCCTGCGCCATTTTTTGAGTCTGATATGTTTTTTGTTCCTCCTCGGCAATTTTTCTATCAGTCAATGTTTTCATTAAGGATTCTGGAGGAACGATGTCTCCTATCAAAGTATCAACAGCATTGACGTTGTATTCGTCCAAAACTACTTTGATGTGGTTTTTGGCTGATTCTTGGCGCTCTTTTCTAGTAGAAAGGAATGAAATCACATCGCTTTCCTGAGCCGAGTTTCTAAAATAATTCCCAATGGTAGGTTCCAAAACTTGTGAAACCAAATTATTCATGCTTCCAAAACGGGCAATTACTTTTGGTGCTTCATTGGCAGGAACGTGAATGATTTGTGAAACATCCAAATTGAAAGGGAAACCATCTTTGGAACGAACCGTAATCGTTGAAAGGTTTTGATCCAGGTTATGGGACTCACTTCTGGCATCAGCCCAGTTTAATACTAGGTTTGTGGTTGGAACAGGTTCTAATTTTGTAGTGTATTTGTTAAGAGCATATTTTCCTGGTCCAAAAGGTTCCATCCAAACACCTCTTTGGCCTTTTGAAACGATATTTCCGTGTTTGAAGGTGTCTCCGGTTACGTCTTGTCCATCTTCTCCAATGTAGGAAATTACTACCCCAACATATCCAATAGGCACATCAGTCATAGGAGTTTGTTCAATTTGAACTGCCCATGAGTTGATGTAATAGGAACCGGCAAGCATAACTTGTGGTTGCAAACCTCTATTTCCGCCATTTTTTAGGAATTGGTCAAAATCCTGAAAGTTATTGTGACCATCCACAAATTTACCGGCTATTTGTCCGATAGGGATTGGTTCACCATCCATGGCGGTTACAATTCCAACCATATTTTCAGAAATGACTACTTGAGGGGAAATAATTACTTCAAATAAATGAGTGTTGATACGATATGATCCTGTTGTAACAAAGGCAGATTGTCTTCCTTTTTGTCCGCCATTGTCAAGAAACATTGTTGCATCTTGGAAATTGTCTGAGTTTACTTTTTGGGCGAGAATACGTCCTGTTGGAATTTCTGCACCATCCTTACTTAATAATAAACCAATATTTCCTTCTGGAATTATGGTGAACGAAGCCATATCTATGGCAAATTGCCAAGGCCACATCGCCCAATACAATCCTGGAGCAAGTGTTTTGGCCTGATATCCGGCTTCGCCTTTGGTGGCAATTATTCGGCCATCCGGCAATGATTTTTCAGAACCAAAAAGGACGAATTTTTTGGTTACTAATCCGATTTTGTTTTCTGGGACGATGACCATTCCAAAGAATACGCGTAAAACAAATTTGTAAAAAAGAACGGATAAAACAATTAAGAATATCCACCAGTTGGTAAGAAAAAATGACATAGTTAGTTAGGGTTTAGATTACAAACATAATTTATTTTTCTTGTAATCCGATTCTTGTTTGAAATTATTTTCTAACTTTTTAGGCATTAAATTTTGAATTCATTTCTTTTGTTTTTTATCGAAATCAGAGATGAATTTATCTTGCTGTTAAGTAGAATTTATTGCCTAATTTGCAGTTAATAAGGAATTGATATATGGCATTATTTAATAGATTGAATTTAAAAGCAAAATCCCTCATCAATACAGGGTTTGGTACTAGCGCATCCAGTTATGGTGGTCGTTTCATCAATAAAGATGGTTCGACAAATGCGGTTAAAAAAGGTATTGGATTTCTGGACAGAATCAGTTGGTATCATACGATGCTGGATATGTCTTCCTGGAAATTCCTTTCAATTCTTTTATTATTTTATATCAGCATTAATTTTGTGTTTGCGCTGCTGTATTTTGGAATTGGGATTGAGCATCTCAACGGAATTCAAACGACAGATAATGTTTGGGTGCAGTTTGGACAGGCCTATTTTTTTAGCGCGCAAACTTTTACTACGGTTGGCTACGGTCATATCAGTCCGACTGGTTTTTATACAAGTGCATTATCTTCGGCCGAAGCTTTGATGGGACTGTTGAGTTTTGCAATTGCTACTGGTTTGTTTTTTGGGAGATTCAGTAAGCCTTCTGTTTTTTTGAAATTTTCGAATCATGCTATTATTGCGCCTTTCAATAATGGAAAAGCATTGATGTTTAGACTTGCTCCCTACAAAAACACCAATTATATTGATGCAGAAGTCAATGTAACACTGGGAATGCAGATTGAAGAGAATGGGGTGATGATGAATAAGTTTTTTATTCTGGATTTGGAGTATCAAAAAATAAATTCACTTGCACTGAGCTGGACTTTGGTTCATCCCATAACAAGTGAAAGTCCTTTGTATGGATTGGAAGCTTCAGATTATGCTTCGATATCTGGCGAAATTATAGTGATTATTAAAACATTTGATGATATGTTCAGTACTACTGTTGCGACCAGGACTTCATATGTTTTCGAAGAAGTTGTTTATGGAGCTAAATTCAGACCAATGTACTCCCAAAGCGAAAATCATAAAAGCACTGTTTTGGATTTAGGTCTATTGAGCGTCTTCGATAAAGTTGTTATAGATTAGTTTGTAATTTTTCTTTTAAAAGACGGACTCCTTCCGAAGCAATATTTGGAATTACTTCAAGCGGATTTCTAAGATTAGGGATTTTTATGGGTTTGGGATCAATATAATAAATTGGTGTTCCTTTTGGGGCAAAATCAATTAAGCCAGCTGCCGGATAAACCTGTAAAGAAGTACCGATGACCGCAAAATAATCAGCTTGTTCAGTTATTGTAATGGCATCCTCCAAGGCAGGAACCTGTTCTCCGAACCAAACAATATGTGGGCGAAGTTGGTTTCCCTGTTGGTCAAGATCTCCAAAATTCAAGTCTTCATGCCAGTCCAGAATGTAATTTTCATTTATGGAACTTCGTACTTTCAGTAATTGGCCGTGTAAATGGGTGATGTTCGAACTTCCGGCTCGCTCGTGCAAATCGTCCACATTTTGTGTGATGATGTAAACATCAAAATCATTTTCCAGTTCGGCTAAAATCTGATGCCCTAAATTAGGTTTTACTTCCTTTAATTGCTGGCGTCTTTGGTTATAAAAATCAAGAACCAATGCAGGATTTTTATACCAGCCTTCGGGAGTGGCAACATCCATTACATTATGTCCTTCCCATAAGCCATCGCTGTCGCGAAATGTTTTGATACCGCTTTCAGCACTGATTCCAGCTCCGGTAAGAACTACTAATTTCTTTTTCATGTTTTTTGGATTGTATCCTTAGATTATAAAACTACTCTTTTTTAGTATTTTTGCAAAAAAAAAGTGAACAATGATTGATGCTGATTATCTGGATTTCTTAGAAAATATTATAACTGATAACCGAAAAGAAAATTTTTTGAAAGTTTTAAAAAACAGAACAAAACATTTTACAATTGCGGTTGAAGATGTTTTTCAGATGCATAATGCCAGTGCGGTAATGCGCAGTTGTGAAGTTTTTGGAATACAGGAACTGCACGTTATTGAGGAACGTTACGGTAAAAGAATTGATAAGGAAATAGCAATGGGCGCCCAAAAATGGGTTGATATTTCGACTTATGACAGTGTTGCAAAATGTATAGACACTTTAAAAAATAAAGGATACCAAATTATTGCGACTACACCTCATGAAAATGATTGCCTATTGGAGGATTTTGATATTTCGAAACCAAGTGCTTTGTTTTTTGGAACTGAAAGGGATGGATTGTCTGAAGAAATTTTAAAGAGGGCAGATGGTTTTCTTAAAATTCCAATGGTTGGTTTTACGGAGAGCTTAAATATTTCGGTTTCGGCGGCGATTATTATTCAGAATCTAACGAATCGTCTGCGTAATTCAGATATCAATTGGCAATTGTCTGAAGAAGATATTTTGATAAAAAGATTAGATTGGGCTAAGAAATCTATTAAAGATATTAAGAGGATAGAGGAACGGTATTATAGCAGTGTTCAGTAATTAGTATGGACAGATTGCAGGGTTAGAAACCTTTAAAGGGAATTTATTTAAAATCTATTTTGTCAATGAGTTTTCCTTGCTTTAAATAATAAGCTTCAAAAGATTTAGATCCGATTTCATAAACGGCCTCAATGATTATTTTGTCTGCAGTTTTGTTCTTTTCTAAAACTAATTTTTGTTGGGATTCAGTTAAGTCAGTCAAACTAATTAATTGCTCAAATTCAAAACCTTCATCATAGGCAAACTCAAGAGCAAAGCTGGAGCTCTGCCATTTTAAAATGGTTTCTATTCCTTTAGACTTTGGATTTGTAGTAATAACTGCTTGATTAGCTGTAAATAAATTAGTGCCGGATTGAGTTAGCATTAAAAATCCAGAAATTACCATGGCAAAATAGCCAATTTTTTTAAATATAAATTCACTCAAAAAAGGTAAAATCCATTTCATTGACCAAGTAGAAAGTATTGCTGCAATTGCGACTACAATGCCAACGGAAATGACTTCATAAGTAATCAATCCGAAAAGCGAGTAGAGCACTATTTTTACCAAATGGAGTATGATTTCATTGGCAGCTCTGGTAGCTACGATTTCTTCTTTGGAAAGACCGTAGCGCAAATAAAATTTATTAAATAAAAGACCAACAGCTCCAGTTAATCCTGATAGAAATCCTGCAGAAAATCCAATGAGGGACAAGATGTAATTTTTAGGTTTCTCACTATCATTTAATTCTTTAGGTTTTTTAAAAACAAAAGGCAGGTTACTGACCAAAAATAGGCCCATGAGAATTTCTAAGTATAATGGGTTTACATATTTCAGTAACCATGCCCCGAGCCATACAGCGGGAAGTGCAGCAGGGACAAAATATTTTACTATAGGCCAACAAATGTTCTTCTTAAAAACGATTATTCTTGATGCAGAACTGGTAAAAGTCCCAATCGATAACGCAGCAGGAACTTGTGCGATTGGTAAAAGGCGTCCTAATAACGGAATCAGCATCAGCCCTGCGCCACCTCCACAGAGAGCACTGATGGAAAAGGCTAAAAAGCTAAAAATAAAAATAATTATTAGGGTGTTTTCCATAGAGGAATTGTTAAAATCGTTTTAATGATTTTAATTTGGTATTTGAGTTTTTTGTATTAAAAATGAATAAAGAGGTTTTTACTTCTTTTTTAAAATCTTATATTGTTCATAACAGCCGCTTATAGCATCCATGATTTGAAGATCGTTGGCAGATTTTATAAAGGCTTCAGAGTAACTGCAGCGGCCTAATATTTCAGCAATTTCATCTTGGGAAACTCCTAACAGCAGTGAGATTGTTTCTCTGTCGTATCTGGTTTCCATAAGGTTTCTTACTGTATCATCCTTTCGCATTTCTCTTAACTTTTTGAGTTGCTGGGTTCTTTTGCTAAAGACGTTGTAAAGCATATCGGCTGGGTTGAATATGGATCCCAGTACTTTTCCAAAGGCTTCAGGTGCGTATTGTCCGGCTTCATAACCTTGGCCTAGACCAGAAATGCTGTATCGGTAGTCTTCTTTTATAGGAATTAACTTTGAATCGATTTCTAGATAACCGGTCAGGTAATATGGACTTATCACAACTTCGTGAAGAGGAATTGCTTTTTGGGTAAGCTGTATGGTGGTTTTTTTGTTTTTGACCCAGTCATTTGTAACACGAACACGCAATGATTCATAACCAAGAAGTGTTATGTGCAGGGTGTCGCTTTGAGTTACGGCTAGTTCAAAATTACCTTTGTTGTCTGTGGTTGTTCCGGTAACCTGATTGATGTTGATTATGTTAACATTAGCTAAAGGAGTGCCAGTGTTGTCACTGATAATAGTACCAGAGATTTTTGTGGGGGTTTCAGTGGTTTGGGCAACTGAACTTATGGAGGCAACTAAAAATAAAAAAACTACAAAATATTTCATAAACAGATTTAAAACTTTAAAAGTAGTAAAACGGGATTAAATATTTTGTAGTTCCAGTATAATTATAAGAAAATTAACAAACAGTGTTTATTAATCTCTTCTAGGTCTTCTAGGTCTTGAAGAATCACCAAAGCTTTCAGAACGTCTTGGAGCTCTTTCTGATGAACCGTCTCTTGAAGATCTGTCTGATGAAAAACCACCTTCTCTTCTTGATGAGTTTCTTTCAGATCTGAAGCCACCTTCTCTCGAAGATGAACCTCTTTCACTTCTAAAACCGCCCTCTCTTCTTGGAGCAAAATTTCCTTCTCTTCTAGGAGCTGCGCTTCTTCCGCCAAAACCACCGCCAGAATTTCTTCCGTTGTGGTCACGTCTTCCGCCACCGTCATTTTTTGAAATTTCAACATTGATACGACGTCCTTCCAATTGTACGTTGTTCAATATTTCCATTACTTTATCAGTGTGCTCAGGGTCTGTGTTGAAGAAAGAGAAACCTTCTTTTACATCTACTTTGAAAACGTCATCACGACCTAAATCCAATGTTTCTTTCAAGTAGTCTTTTAATGACATCCAATCGAAATTGTCTCTTGAACCGATGTTTACAAAGTATCTTGTAGCACCGCCATTACTGTTTCCTCTTGATTCTCTGTCATCACCACGTTCACGTCTTTCAGAACCTGATGATTGGCTTGAGATATCTCTGTTTTTTTTGTAGTAAGCAATAAAACGGTTGAATTCTACTGATACCATTTTCTTGATCAATTCTTCTTTTGATAAACCTTCAAGAACATTGTTGATAGCTGGTAAGTAGTTGTCAATTTCATGATCAACCTCAGTATCTTTAATTTTTGTTGCTAAGTGTAACAATTGTATTTCGCAGATTTCAATTCCTGATGGGATTGTTTTTTCTTCGAATTTCTGTTTGATGATTCTTTCGATTGAAGAAATCTTGCGCAATTCACTTTTAGTTACAATTACGATAGAAGTACCAAGTTTACCAGCACGTCCAGTACGTCCAGAACGGTGGTTGTAGGTTTCGATTTCGTCAGGTAATTGGTAGTTTACTACGTGAGTTACGTTGTCAACGTCAATTCCACGAGCTGCAACGTCAGTTGCAACAAGCATTTGGATTTGTCTTCCTCTAAAAGATTTCATTACACCATCACGTTGCGCTTGAGATAAATCTCCGTGCAATGCAGCAGCGCTGTATCCGTCTTCGATTAATTTCTCAGCAACAGCTTGTGTGTCTCTTTTTGTACGGCAGAAAACCACAGAGAATATATCTGGGTTAGCATCTGCTAATCTTTTCAAAGCTTCGTAACGGTCACGAGCATTTACCAAGTAAAATTCGTGGGAAACTGTTGCAGAACCTGAATTTTTGGTTCCTACAGTGATTTCTACCGGCTCGCTCATGAATTGTTTTGCAATTCTGGCAACCTCCTGTGGCATAGTTGCAGAGAACAGCCAAGTACTTTTTTCGTCTGGAGTATCTGATAATATAGAGCAGATATCTTCATAAAATCCCATGTTCAACATTTCATCAGCTTCATCAAGAACACAGTAGTCTATGTTTTTAATGTTTACCAATCCTCTGTTGATCATGTCTTGCATTCTTCCTGGAGTCGCTACAATAATTTGTGCTCCTCTTTTAATTTCTCTAGCCTGCTCTGTAATACTAGCCCCGCCGTAAACTGCTACCACATTAATACCTTTTTCGTATTTTGAGTAGTTTTTAAGTTCGTTGGTAATCTGTAAACAAAGTTCGCGTGTAGGTGATAAAACTAATGCTTGTGTATTTCTGTTGTCGGCATCAATTTTTTGGATTAGCGGAAAACCGAAAGCTGCCGTTTTCCCTGTCCCTGTCTGAGCCAACGCAACCATATCTGTGTCTTTTTCCAATAATAGGGGAATCGCTTTCTCCTGTACTTCTGACGGATTCTCAAATCCTAGATCGATAATCGCCTTCAGTAACGATTCGTTCAATCCTAATTGTTCAAATTTATTCATATGTATTTTTAAAATAGGGTGCAAAATTAGTCTTTATAATCCATATAAACTAATGCAATTTTAAGAATTAGTTTTTTATTGTGTTTTGATAATCAGATTATTATGGTTTTAAATTTGCTTTTCAATTTTTGAAATTGCTTTTTTGGTGTGAAATTATGTCGCGATTTGAGTATTTTTTGTTAAAAAAGGCCTTAAAAACTGTTATTAAGTAGTATAGCTTTTATTGGTAAATGAATTTGAGGCGCTGAAAGTGTTTTTATTCGTTTTTGGGACAATTTTGTCTTTATTTTATCATTTATTTAAGAATGATATTTTAAAAATGCTCCTAAGTTTCAATATTGATTTATTAATTTTGCCTAAAAATTATTTAGTTATGCAAACAGCCTCTTTTTCGGGTTTTATAGAAATGCTTTTCTACATGATAGCTTTCTATTATATTTTTAAATTTTTGGCTCGATTGTTTTTGCCTTTATTAGTAAAAAAGGTAGTGGAGAAAGCGGGGCAAAATTTCCAGCAACAGCAACAACGCCCACAACAGACAACCTGGAGCAGAACATCCAACAATGATGAAATCATAATCGATACCGCCAATAGTAAAAATCCCCGCGAAACCAAAAAAGTGGGAGACTATGTGGATTATGAAGAGATTGATTAGTTTCTTGATTCCTAAAAGGGAAAAATCCAAAAAATAAATAACCAAAAACCATATTAAGTATTTGGATTTTTTTGTCGTAATATTGACTGAAATCTGAACTGTAAAATCTAAACCTTATAATGAAGCAACTTCAAAAGTTCTTTCCGCACGCACTGGCTATACTTGGATTCGTCCTCGTTTCTACACTTTATTTCTTTCCTGTTTTGCAGGGTAAACAAATTTATCAATCGGATATTGCCCAATATACGGGGATGGCCAAAGAGCAAAATGATTTTAGAGCGACTCATCACGAGGAACCTTATTGGACAAATTCAGCTTTCGGAGGAATGCCTACCTATCAATTAGGAGCTAAATATCCACATGATTATGTTGGTGCCATAGACGATGTATTGCGTTTTTTGCCACGTCCTGCGGATTATCTGTTTCTGTATTTTCTAAGTTTTTATGTTTTGATGCTGGTTTTGAAGGCCGATCCGCTTAAAGCTTTTTTTGGTGCGGTGGCCTTTGGTTTTTCGACCTATTTAATTATTATACTTGGAGTGGGGCATAATGCCAAAGCGCACGCCATTGCTTATATGCCAATGGTTGTGGCTGGTTTTATAATGGTTTTTCAGCGTAAATATATTTGGGGAGGTTTGCTTGCAATGTTTGCCTTGGCATTGGAAATAAATGCCAATCACTTTCAAATGACCTTTTATTTATTGATATTGTTGTTGATTCTTTCAGGGTATTTTATTTATGAAGGAATCAAATCCAAAGAGTATAAATCACTGTTGATTTCCATAGGAACGCTTATTGGAGCAGGAATATTGGCCATTGGTTCCAATGCAGGAAATTTATTGGCGACAATGGAATATGCCGATTTTAGTATACGCGGAAAAAGTGAATTAAATTTTAATCCTGACGGTTCCAAAAGTAGTCATGATGGCGCTATGACCCGTGATTATATTACGGAATACAGTTATGGTATTGCCGAAAGTTTCAATTTGATTGCACCTCGATTATTTGGAGGTTCCAATAATGAAAAAGTGGGAACTGACAGCAGTATGTATGAGTTTATGATTTCGCAAGGTGTGCCTGAGGACAAAGCGGCCGATTTTGTAAATGCAATGCCAATGTATTGGGGAGACCAACCTATTGTATCGGCACCTGCCTATATAGGAGCAGTGGTTTTCTTCTTGGGAATTTTGGCTTTGTTTATTGACGAAAGAAAAATAAAATACGTTTTCCTTGGAGGAGCATTCTTGACTTTGATTCTGTCCTGGGGGAAAAATTTCCCTGCATTGACTGATTTTTGTATCGACCATATTCCAATGTACAATAAGTTTAGAGCGGTATCATCCATTCAGGTTATTTTGGAATTATGTTTTCCTGTATTAGCCATTATGGGTTTGCAGTCTTTTTTTAAATTGGAAAAAGAAAAACAATTAAAACCATTATTACAATCCGGAGCTGTAGGTTTAGGATTGATTATAGTTTTGTTTTTAAGCAAAAGTCTGTTCAACTTTTCAGGCGCCAGCGACAGTTATTTGATAGAAAGTTACGGACCAAGTTTTGTAGACGCTCTTAAAGCCGATCGAAAATCACTATACAGTGCCGATTTATTGCGTTCTGGATTCTTCATTTTGATTTCGGCTGGGGCTTTATGGCTGTTTATTAAAAATAGAATTGCACAAAACACTGCCATTATTTTGGTTGGATTGTTTATGGTATCCGACTTATTTTTTGTGGATAAAAATTATGTTTCCAACAAAGATTTTATAAACGGAAGAGAAGTTGAAGTACCTTTTCAGGAAACTCCAACGGATACTGAAATTCTAAAAGATCCAACGAATTACCGCGTTTTTGACATTCAAGGATGGCTTCAAGGAAGAACTTCTTATTTTCATAAAGCAATTGGCGGATACAGTGCTGTCAGACCTAAAAGAATGCAGCAGTTATTTGATTATCAAATTGCCAAAAACAATTTGGAAACGCTGAATATGCTGAATGTGAAGTATGTAATTCAAACCGATAAAGAAGGTAAGGAATATCCAATTATTAATACGGATGCCAATGGGAATGCCTGGTTTGTGGATCAAGTGCAATTGGTGAAAAATGCTGACGAAGAGATGAAAGCTTTGGATAAATTCAATTCTAAAAAAGTGGCTGTAATCAACGTCAATGAATTTTCAGAAATTAAAAATAAGGCTTTCGCCAAAGACAGTTCATCTGTTATAACTTTAGATTCATACCTGCCCAATAATTTGAAATATACATCAAACAATTCAAAAGAAGGTTTGGCAGTTTTCTCTGAGATGTATTATGAAAAAGGATGGAAAGCTTTAATTGACGGAAAGGAGACGCCAATTATGAGAGCTGATTACGCTTTGAGAGCAATTGTAGTTCCTGCCGGAAAACATACAATAGAATTCAAATTTGATCCTCAGGTTGTAAAAACAGGAGGGACAATTACGCTGGTGAGTTGTATTGGAATGCTGTTTCTGCTGGTTGGCGGATTGTATGTAGAGAGAAAGAAAGTAGGATCAGGTAGTAAAAACACATTGTAGTAGAGATACAATGCAGTGCATCTTTACTTCATCAATAAAATGAAAAATTGAAACCAGAATCAAAAAAAATCCTCATTATAACATATTATTGGCCGCCAGCTGGTGGCCCAGGAGTACAGCGTTGGCTTAAGTTTGTAAAATATTTGCCGGATTTTGACATTCAACCGATTGTTTATATTCCCGAAAATCCAACTTATCCAATAGTTGATGCAAATTTGGAAAAAGAAGTTTCGGAGAAAGCAATTATTTTGAAAAATAAAATTTTCGAACCCTATCAACTGGCTTCCGTTTTTTCTAAAAATAAAACCAAAAAAATCAGTTCGGGTATTATTCCAAACCAGAAGAAGCAAACTTTTTTGGATAAAGCATTGTTGTGGATTCGCGGTAATTTGTTTATTCCCGATGCGCGGGTTTATTGGGTAAAGCCTTCTGTTGCCTATTTAGAAAAATACATTGCCGAAAATAGTATTGATACTATTGTTACTTCGGGACCGCCACACAGTCTGCATTTGATTGGGCTGGTTTTAAAACAAAAATTGAAAGTAACTTGGTATGCTGATTTCCGTGATCCTTGGACAACTATTGGTTACCATAAATCGTTGCGCTTATCGACCAGAGCCGAAAGAAAACACAAAGCGCTTGAATTTAGAGTTTTGAATACTGCTGATCAGGTTATAGTTACAAGTAAAACCACCAAAACCGAATTTGAAGCGATTACCAATAAACCAATAGCGGTTATTACCAATGGTTACGATGTAGAACCGGCGACAAAAATCACTTTGGATTTTAAATTTAGCCTTGCTCATATAGGTTCGTTCCTTTCGGAAAGAAATCCTGCTATATTGTGGGAATCTTTAGTCGAGCTCTTAAATGAAATTCCTGATTTTAAGGAACATTTAGAGTTGAAATTGATTGGAGCTGTGAGTCAGGAAGTATTGGATGCTATTTCTCAGTTTGGTTTGGATGCGTATCTGAATAATCTTGGATATGTTTCCCATGCAGAAGCCGTTGAACATCAAAGAAATTCGCAGGTTTTACTGCTTATCGAAATAAATTCCGAAGAAACAAAAAGCATAATTCCCGGAAAATTATTCGAATACATGGTTTCTAACAGGCCAATTATTGCTATCGGTCCAAAAGATTCTGACTTTGCCGAGATAATAACGGAAACAAATACTGGTGTGTTTTTTGAATATTCTGATAAAGAAAAATTGAAAAACACCATCATATCGTATTATAATCAGTTTTTGGACGGGAAATTGCAATCTTATGCCGTAGGTTTGCAAAAATATTCCAGAAAGAATCTGACCAAAGAATTAGTAAAACTAATTAATTCAAAAAGCTAAGATATTCCAGCTTTAAACTTATAAAACTTTAAAATCCTATTAATGGGCATAGTATTAAATCAGTCATTAAAAAACACCATAATAACTTATATTGGATTTGGAATTGGAGCCATTAATACGTTGTATTTATATCCAATTTTTTTAGGGGCTACTTACTACGCTTTGACTAATTATATTCTTTCGGCAGCAAACGTGATTATGCCTTTGTTCGCCATCGGGATGCAAAATACGCTGGTAAAATTCTACGCCCAATATCAAACTGAAAAAGAGCGTTCGCAGTTTTTGTCTTTTACAGTTTTATTTCCATTGCTGATGTGTATTCCGCTTGCTATTATCGGTATGTTTTTTTATGATGATATTTTATTTTTTGTCTCAAAGAAAAATCCTGTCGTTAAATCATTTGTTTTGCTGATTCCGTTTACTGGACTATGCATGGCTTATTTTGAAATATTTTATGCATGGGCAAGGGTTCACATGCATTCTGTGTTTGGAAATTTTATAAAGGAAGTAGGCTTGCGTTTGTTTTCACTGATTACGTTAATTGGTGTGTATTATAATTGGATAACTGTGGTGGAGTTCGTTTATGTTACCGCAGCTATCTATTTTTTAGCTTTTTTGGTTACGATGTTTTATGCTTTTAATATCAAAAAGCCTGTTTTTCAATTTGTAATTCCTGAAAATGTAAAGGATATTTTGGTTTATACTTTTTATATTATTTTGTCAGGAAGCGTGGCCAATTTATTGCTGGACGGAGACAAAATTATGTTGAATCAGTATATGAAAATTGAGAACATTGCTTACTATTCAGTAGCTACTTATATTGCTTTGGTTATTTCGGTACCAAGCCGTGCGATGCATCAAATCGTGTATCCTATTACTGCAAAACTGATGCACGAGAACAAACATGACGAGTTGAATAGTCTCTACAAAAAAACTTCAATTAATTTACAGATTGTAGGCGGTTTTGTGATGCTTTGCATATTTGTAAATATCAACCAATTATATGAAATGGTGCCAAAAGAATACAGTGGTGGAATCATTGTGGTGTTCATGATTGGTTTATCCAAATATTTTGATTTGATATTGGGTAATAACAATGCAATTATTTTTAATTCCAAGTACTATCGAGCGGTATTGTTTTTGGGAGTTGGACTGGTGGTTTTGACAGTAATACTGAATATGATTTTTATTCCTTTATTCGGAATTATAGGTTCAGCATTTGCCACATTATTATCTATTACCTGTTATAGTTTGGCTAAATTGCTTTTTGTTGTAAAACGAATGCATCTATATCCATTCACGAAAGAGACATTGTATTCTATTGGAATAACTTTTGCAGTGTTTGTATTGTTTTACTATTGGAAGTTTCCAATAAATCCATTAGTGGCAATAGGTTTAAAATCTATTTTGGTTACTATTGTTTATATATTTATCAATTATAAGTTTGTTGTTTCTCCCGAAATCAATGCAACTTTAGATAAAGTTCTCTTAAAAATAAAGAGAAATTAATTGCAGTAGTTGCAAGTTGAATATTCTAAGTATCTCTCTTAGATGTGTTTGAAAAAAATGTTATTTAGTTTTTTTATATTTGTAAGTATAGTTTCTAATGTTGCATGAATAGCAGAAACTTTTTATGAATTAACAGAAAACTATTTAAGTGATGGTAAATTTGAAAATAATATTTTTGTATTTATTTCTTGGATTTTCAATTTTGGTATTTTCACAGCCTCAAAAGAATAGAAAATCCAGTTTAGAAACAAATAAAACAGAAAGTGATACTTTTTCCCGAAAGAGTAATGTTTCAAAGGGGTATCCGGTAAATCCTTTTAAAGACACCTTGTTTTTTGTTTATAACAGAATAGGCTCTTTTACTGCCGAAAACAGGGCTCATGCCATTGCAAGCAGAATAGAATTACTTTATAAAGACCCTTTTTTTAAGAAAGATTCCCTGTTGCTGGACAAATCCGAATTTGGAGTGGATATTGTTTATAAGAGCGATTTTGTGGTTATGGCAGTTACCGATTTGGACGGGAAAACAATGGGAACAAGCAGTTACGAGCTGGCCAGGAAAAATCTTGTAATTATACAAAAATCTATACTTTTTCAAAAGGACAATCATTCAGTTGAAAACTGGTCAAAAAGGTTGGGACTTGTATTCCTGATGATAATTATTGTAGTAACCATTATAACTGCAATCAATAGGCTGTTCAGATGGTTTCGTGCTTTTCTTGTCAAAAGAAAAGAAAAATATTTTTTGGGATTAAAAATCAAAGAATCCTATATCTTCTCACCCGAAAAACATTTGGATTTTGCTTTAAAGGTCATAAAGCTGATCCGTATAGTTGTCCTAATTTTTACTTTATATATTTCAATACCAGCAATTTTCAGTGTTTTTCCGGAAACTGAAGCATATGCAAACACTCTTTTGAATTGGGTATTTTCTCCTGCCAAAGCCGCTTTGATGGGATTTCTGGATTTCTTGCCCAATTTAATTTCCATACTAGTAATTGTAATATTGTTCCGTTTTCTTTTGAAAGCTATCAAGTTTTTTGTTGATGAAATTGAGAATGAACAAATTAAAATAGAAGGGTTTTACAGTGATTGGGCAAAGCCTACTTTTAACATCATCAAGGTTTTGATATACGCGTTTATGATTGTTATTATTTTTCCGTATTTACCGGGATCCAATTCGCCGATATTTCAAGGGGTTTCTGTATTTGTAGGAGTTTTGTTTTCATTAGGTTCCTCCAATGCAATAGCCAATATGATAGCGGGATTGGTAATTACCTATATGCGTCCGTTTAAAATCGGTGATTACATAAAAATTGGCGATGTCAGTGGTACCGTTATTGAGAAAACCTCTTTGGTCACAAGAGTCAGGACTCCAAAACAGGAAGATATTACGATACCTAATGCCACTGTTTTGTCCAGTTCATCTATTAATTATTCAGCCAATACCGATGTCAATGGCAAAGGATTATTGATTCATACTACAGTAACCATTGGTTATGATAGTTCATGGAAAGATGTTCATAATGCGCTTTTGGAAGCTGCCTTTAGGACAGATTTGTTGGAAAAAACTCCCGAACCTTTTGTACTCCAAACAAGCCTGGATGATTTTTATGTAGCCTATGAAATTAATGCTTATACTAAAAAACCCAATATGCAGCCTTTAATATATTCTGAGCTGCATAAAAATATTCAGGATTGTTTCAATGAAGCGGGAATCGAAATTATGTCACCTCATTATAATTCTCTCCGTGATGGAAATCGAACAACGATTCCAGAAAATTATCATAATAAGAAATAAAAATACCTTGACGGTTTAATAAAAAATACGGCTTATTGTTTTTAGTACGACTAAGTTTGTTAAATTCAATTTATTTTGAAAAAAAATTGTAAGTAAAATAATGTTTATTTTTTATTACAATCCGTTTCAACGAGTATTTTTACTGTTTATTGAATGATTTTTTTTAACTAATTGGTATTTAAATATTTACAAGCCTATTTTTTCAATATCACTAAAAGTGGGTATTGTGGAGTCTTTATTAGTGGCCTAATTTTGCATTACTGTCGGATATTTGTCTAAATACTTAATTTAAATTAATATACAAAGGATGAAAAATCATTTTATTAATCAGGATAAGTTAAATCTATTTACAAAAATTATTTCGCATAAGATTCAAAATGGATTTGTAGTTGTAGAGCGTAATGATAAATTGCCTTTTACTGTTTTGTATAAAGAAGGAAAAAAAATTGATCATAGTCTCAATTTTTTAGTATGCTGTGTAACACTTGGAATGTGGTCTTTGCCTTGGTTGTATTTATCACAGGTAGCCTCCAAGGATAAGAAAGTTTTGATTGCAATTGATGAGGAAGGTAAGATTTTTGAAGAAAAATGCTATTTAGGTTAACATTAATTTAGTTTAAGAATCAGTAATTGTTTGTCACAGGTAGACCGGGCGATTTTGTTTTAAAGCAAATTGGATTAGTAACAGTCCGTAAATCTGAGATGAAAAATTGAATTGGTTCAAAAAAGCAATTTAGTATTTAGGTGAAATTATAAAGGGTAATGCAAAAAGCCACCACAAAACAGTAATTGTGAGTGGCTTTTTTTATTGGTTATACCTGTGTCCTTGAACAGCTAGTTATAGTTTTTCTTTTAAATATTTTGCTGTAATTGATTTTTTGTTTTTTACAATCTCTTCCGGAGTTCCTGCAGCAAGTAATAAACCTCCGTTTTCACCTCCTTCGGGTCCTAGGTCGATAACCCAATCAGCACATTTTATTAAGTCAAGATTGTGTTCAATTACCAGTATAGAATGTCCTTTTTCGATTAAAGCATCAAAGGAAGCCATAAGTTTTTTAATGTCATGAAAATGCAATCCTGTTGTAGGTTCGTCAA
>Ga0208398_100481_pt1 | contig 25960 bp, 19 predicted proteins | sample LakWasMe79_HOW10_2_FD_183905 | JGI IMG/M metagenome (GOLD analysis project Ga0208398, IMG submission 183905) | Freshwater sediment methanotrophic microbial communities from Lake Washington under simulated oxygen tension - Sediment Metagenome... | ecosystem: Environmental > Aquatic > Freshwater >...
GATCCCGCCAATCCCGCCATTCTGCAATACCGTGCCAACGCTGTTGCCGCTTCCATCCGTGCTGCAGGCAGGGTCACAGGCCCTCTCGGAGGCACCCAGACATGTCGCCTGGCATCGGCCGACCTTGCATCCTGCCAGTCTCTTGCTGATCTGATCTCACGCTGATGTCCGGCATGCGCTGCCTGCGCCTGCCGTCGATTGCATCGGCATGGTCGTGGCAACACGTCCCGCCGCCTCCGAACCAGTCCCGCCGCCTTTTCGGCAGGTGGGCTCCGAAGGCAGAACACATGTTCCTTTCACAATCTCTGCGCCGTTGCGCTGGGTCTTCTGCGTCGTCGGCACACGAATCGCTCGAAGGGCGTCTACCGGTTGCCCGTCGATTTCATTGGCTGATGATGACGCTAACCCTTGTGCTTGCCGGCACTCTTCCGGCGCATGCGCAGGAACAAGCGCCTGGGGCAACCGTGCAATCCATACGCGACTGGGTCACCGCCCATAACCCGCAGTTGCGGGCCTTGCAGGCCGAGTCAGACGCGGCTGATGCCAGGATTTATCCCGCCGGAGCGCTACCGGACCCCATGGCATCGGTGCAACTGCGGGGTATCGATCCAGGCAATCCTTCGCTGCTGCCGGGACGTGTAGGTTCGACCACCTACATGTTTCAGCAACGTTTTCCGCTGTGGGGCAAACGCACGCTCTCACGCGACGTGGCCACACTGGCGGCTGGCGCGAGCCGCTTCGAGCGCGACGCAACCGCGCGAGACCTCGTGGCACAAGCCGAACAGGCATACGTCCGGTACTGGCATTCCCGCGCAGGGGTGACGGTGATTGATCGCCAGATCGCGCTCCTGGAGCAGGTGGAGGAAATCGCCGGGGTCCGCTATGCACTGGGGATGGCCGCCCAGCAGGACTCGATTCGTGCACAAGTCGAGCGGACTGCACTGCAGGGAGAGCGCATTCGGCGAATGGCTGCACAACGCGAGGCAGCCGCGATGCTGAATGCCCTGCTCGGTCGCAGGGCTGACGACCCGCTGGCCGAGCCTTCAGCGCAGCCGGTGTTGGCGATTTCCGACCGTTCACTCGAAGTCGCCCTGCAGAGATTGGAACGGGGCGCTCATCCAGCCGTGCAGGCGAGTGAAGCAATGGCTGCGGCCGCCCATAGCAATGTGGAACTGGAACGACGCAACCGCTATCCCGACATCACCTTCGGGGTCGGGTCGATGCAGCGGGGCAATCGCCTCGACAGCTACGAGCTGATGTTGCAGATCGAGATCCCGCTACAACAACGCGCCCGCCGTGATCGGGAGCGCGAATCACGGTTCCTCGAAACGGCGTCGCTAGCTCGCGCAAGTGCGACTCGGCTCGACCTCGAAGGGCGTTTGGGCGTGGCATGGGCCCGCTGGAGCAGTGCCCGCGAGCAACGCGCGCTGATCGAAGGGACCTTGTTGCTGCAGGCAGATGCGAATTTCAAATCGGCACTCGCCAGTTACCAGGTGGGGGAAGTGGACTTCGGCACGCTGCTATCGGCCCTGAGCGAATGGCAAGGCGCGGACCTGGCACGAGTCGACGCCACGCGCGATGAATTACTGGGCGCCGCAGAAGTGCGGGCCCTCACTGGAGACACACCATGAAGCGTTCAAATGCACTGGTCATCGCCGTGGCCATTCTCGTGGCGCTTCTGGCTGGCTTGATCGCTGGCCGCAGCATGCGTCCGGCGATCACATCGACGCAGCCAGGCAATGCTGAGGCTCCTGCGCGGAAGGTTCTCTACTACCGCAATCCCATGGGTCTACCGGATACATCCCCGGTTCCAAAAAAGGATTCGATGGGCATGGATTACGTGCCGGTCTATGAAGGCGGCGAAGCGCCGGCCGCGCCCGGCACGGTGGTGTTGTCGCCAGAGAAGGTGCAAAAGCTGGGCGTACGTACAGTACAAGCGCGGCTTGGTGAACTGGCAACCAGCGTCCGTGGCAGTGCCACGGTGCAAGTCGATGAAACGCGCCAGTACGTCATTGCACCCAAGTTCCAGGGCTGGGTCGAACGCCTCAATGCCGATCAGACTGGCATGCAGGTGCGTCGCGGCCAGGCGTTGCTGACGGTCTACAGTCCAGAGTTGCTGGCAGCACAAGACGAATACCGCATCGCCGATAACGCGGCGCGCAAGCTCGAAGTCAGCGACCCAGCCAGTGCGGCCAACATGCGTCGCCTGCGCGATGCGTCACGGGCGCGCCTGCGCAACTGGGATATCAGTGCCACGCAGCTGGCGCACATCGGCCATGGTAGTGGCGGCAATCTGGTGATCACCTCGCCGGCCAATGCGGTCGTGATCGACAAGCCGATCGTGCAAGGCGCGCGCTTCGCCGCTGGCGACACTATCCTGCGCCTGGCGGATCTGTCGACCGTCTGGTTGATCGCCGACCTGCCGGCCTCAACTGCCAACAGCGTGGCACTCGGCCAACGGGCCCGCTTCCAGTCGCCCACCCTGCCCGGCCGCACGTTCGAGGGACGCGTCAGCTTTTTGCAACCCGTCATTGATCCGCAGACGCGCACCCTGCAAGTTCGGATTGAATTGCCGAATCCTGATGGCCTGCTGCGTCCGGGTCTGTTCGGCGATGTGATGCTCACCCGCAACGCCTCGTCAGATGTGTTGACGGTGCCGCGCTCGGCGGTACTCGACAGCGGTACACGACAGATCGTGCTGGTGCAGGTCGGCGAAGGCCGGTTCGAGCCGCGCAAGGTGGTGGTGGGAGAACGCTCTGGCGACAGGGTCGAAGTGCGCGAGGGTCTGCGCGCTGGTGAACGCGTGGTGGTCTCGGCCAACTTCCTGATCGATGCCGAGAGCAATCTACAGTCCGCCCTGGAAGGCATGAGCACCGGTCAGAAGGTTGGTGCTGCCAAGCCTGAGTCTGGATTGCCAGCAGCAGAGGAAGCCGCCGGGTCAGCCAGTGAACACCAGCACGTCGATACTCCTGCGGCAACTCTACCCGCAGCGCCAGGCGCCCCGGACCGTGCGCATGCGGATCATTCCGGCATGGCAATGCCGAAGCCAGAACCGATGACGCACGCCGGTCATGACGCCCAGAAGACGGAGCACTGACATGCTGTCACGGCTGATCGAATGGTCCGCGCGGAACATGTTCCTGGTACTGGTGGCTGCACTGGCGATCACCGCGGGGGGCATCTACGCGGTGGCAAAGACGCCCCTCGACGCGCTGCCAGACCTGTCAGACGTGCAGGTGATCGTCTTCACTGAAGTGCCGGGTCAAGCGCCGCAGGTGGTCGAAGACCAGGTCACCTACCCGCTTACGACCGCCATGCTGTCGGTACCGCGTTCCAAGGTCGTGCGCGGCTTCTCGTTCTTCGGCGCATCGTTCGTCTACGTGATTTTCGAGGACGGGACCGACATCTACTGGGCGCGTTCGCGCGTGCTCGAGTATCTGAGCTTCGCCTCCAAAAGCCTGCCAGCAGGCGTCACTCCGACACTTGGACCGGACGCAACCGGCGTCGGCTGGGTGTACCAATATGTGCTGGAGGCCAAGCAGAAATCCCTGGACGAACTGCGCGCGATCCAGGACTGGTATGTGCGCTATCAGCTGACCAAGGCACCTGGCGTGGCCGAAGTGGCCAGCGTCGGCGGATTCGTGCGTCAGTACTCGGTGACCGTGGATCCCGGCAAGCTTCGCCAGTACGGAATTCCCTTGTCACGCATCTCGCAGGTCATCTCGCAAAGCAATCGCGACGTCGGCGGCCGCGTCATCGAGATGACCGAAACCGAGTACATGGTCCGCGGTCGCGGCTACCTGCGCGGGATCGATGACATCGAGAATCTCGTCGCCAAGGCCGATGCTGGCACTCCGGTACTGATCGGCGATATCGCCCGCGTCGAACTTGTTCCCGATGAACGCCGCGGCATCGCCGAGCTCAATGGCGATGGCGAAACCGTGGCAGGCATCGCGGTCGCCCGCTATGGAGAAAATGCGTTGTCGGTGATCAAGGGGCTGAAGACCAAGATCGCCGAGATCCAGGCCGGTCTGCCCGAGGGCGTCAGCATTCGCGCCGTATACGACCGCTCGGATCTGATCAATCGCGCGATCTCGACCTTGCGCAGCACGTTGCTTGAGGAAAGCCTGATCGTCGCGCTGGTCTGCATCCTGTTCCTGTTCCACGTGCGCAGTGCACTGGTGGCTATCGTGATGCTGCCGGTCGGTGTGCTCATCGCGTTCATTGCCATGCGTGCGCTCGGCATGAACTCCAACATCATGAGCCTGGGCGGCATAGCGATTGCGATTGGTGCAATGGTCGATGCGGCGATTGTCATGATCGAGAACGCGCACAAGCACCTCGAACGACACGGCGGCGAGAAGCCACGGGCCGAACTGATCATCGATGCTTGCCGTGAGGTCGGCCCTTCGCTGTTCTTCAGCTTGCTGATCATCACGGTGTCGTTCTTGCCGGTGTTTGCACTGGAGGCGCAGGAAGGCCGCCTGTTCCATCCGCTGGCCTTTACCAAAACCTTCGCCATGGCCGGCGGCGCGCTGCTGTCGGTGACCCTGGTTCCGGTGCTGATGCTGCTATTCGTGCGCGGCAAGATCCTCCCGGAGCAGAAAAATCCCATCAACCGCGTCCTGATTGCGATCTATCGTCCCGTGATCGCAGTGGTCCTGCGCCACAAGGGCATGACACTGGTGGTTGCGGCATTGGTTCTGCTGCTGAGCGCATGGCCAGCGTCGCGGCTGGGCAGTGAGTTCATGCCAACCCTCAACGAAGGTACCCTGCTCTACATGCCAGCCTCCCTTCCGGGGATGTCAGTTACCAAGGCAGCCGAACTGCTTCAACAGCAAGATCGCATCATCAAGTCCTTCCCCGAAGTTGAATCGGTATTCGGCAAGGCCGGGCGTGCGACAACCGCGACCGACCCGGCGCCGCTGGAGATGTTCGAGACCGTCATCAATCTCAAGCCAGAAACGCAGTGGCGCAGTGGCATGACCGTCGACAAGCTGATTGCACAGATGGACACGGCGCTGCAATTCCCGGGCGTGGCCAACTCATGGACGATGCCGATCAAGGCGCGCACCGACATGCTCTCAACCGGTATCCGCACCCCGATAGGGATCAAGGTATTCGGTACCGATCTCGCTGAGATGGAAAAGCTCGCCAAGCAGATCGAGCGCGTCGTGCGCAAGGTGCCGGGCACGACCAGCGCCTATGCCGAACGCCTGACCGGTGGCTACTACCTGGATGTCGAACCTGACCTGCGCCAGTTGGCACGCTATGGCTTGACGGTGGGCGAAGTGCAGGACGTGATCGCCGCCGCACTCGGCGGACAAATGGTGACGACGACAGTCGAAGGGCGCGAGCGCTTCGGCGTGATCGTGCGCTACCCGCGCGAGTTACGTGACGATCCGCAACGGATCGCACAGGACGTACTGGTCTGGACGGCGGATGGTGCACAAGTTCCGTTGGGCGAAGTGGCGAAGATATCGGTCAGCAAGGGTGCGCCCTCGATCCGGACCGAAAATGCCCTGTTGTCGGCTTATATCTACGTCGACACCCGCAATTCCGACCTGGGCGGCTACGTGACTGCCGCGCAGGCGGCAGTGTCGAAATCCGTGACCTTCCCGCCTGGCTATTACGCCACCTGGAGCGGCCAATACGAATACATGCAGCGCGCGATCGCCAAGATGAAGATCGTCGTGCCCGTCACATTGGCACTGATCTTCCTGCTGCTCTATCTCAACTTCCGCCGCGTCACCGAATCACTGATCGTGATGCTCTCGGTGCCGTTCGCGTTGGTCGGTGGCGTGTGGCTGATGTGGGTGCTGGACTACAACCTGAGTGTGGCAGTCGCGGTCGGCTTCATCGCCTTGGCTGGCGTGGCCGCGGAAACCGGCGTGGTGATGCTGATCTACCTCGACCACGCGTTGGAAGCACTGGCCCGAAAACGTCATGAGCAAGGCCTGCATTTGAGCTCGGATGACCTGCATGACGCCATCGTCGAAGGCGCCGTGGAACGCGTGCGACCGAAGATGATGACCGTGGTCGCGATCATGGCTGGCCTGTTGCCGATCATGTGGAGCACCGGCACCGGCTCGGAAGTGATGCGTCGCATCGCGGCACCCATGGTCGGGGGGATGGTGTCCTCGACTGTGCTAACCCTGGTCGTGATCCCTGTCATCTACGCATTGATCAAGCGTCGCAGGCTATCCAGACCTGGCGCCATTCAACCGTTGGTATCCCCTTGACCTGTGCGTCGCACATAGGTCTACGTTGAGGCTTCCATTTGAGACAGGCGTCTGCCATCAGAAAAAAACTCCAGTCAATCGCTCTGCAATTCGCAGGACCTCGTGAAGACTTTCTTGCCCTTGGCCTACAAGAACACATCCCCCGCAACCCACTCAAGAACTCTGAATTCAACAGGAACAATCCATCATGAAAACCTTGATCGCCGTGATCTACAAGCATCAGCCGGAAGCCGCCGCAGACACCTTGTACCGGCTTCAGGATCTCCAGAAAGAGTATCTGATCGCCCTCAACGACGCCGTAATCGTCCGACGCAGCGACAAGGGCAAGTTGACCTTGCAGCAATCGGTCAACCTCACCTCGCAGGGTGCCTGGTCCGGATCGTTCTGGGGACTGCTGGTCGGCGCCATCTTCGCTGGCCCGCTGGGTCTGATTGCTGGTGGAGTCGTCGGCGCGGGGTTGGGAGCATTGTCGGGATCCATGGTCGACTACGGCATCGATGACGAATTCATTCGCTCGCTGAGCGAGGAGGTCGAGCCGTGCTGCTCGGCACTGTTCGTGCTTGCAGGTTCGATGACCGTGGACAAAGTCATCGAAGAACTGCGCGGCACCGGCGGGCGCCTGCTGCAGACGTCGCTCCCGGCAGACATCGAAATGCGCTTGCAACAAGCGCTGCAGGACAGCACGAAATAAGCGTATCGCGCTAGATACTTCGTTGCGGCACATAGAGGAAACATGTGTGGCCGCGACATGAGTCAACCAATCTAGACAACAAGAAATGAAATCACCCCCGGCCAGCATCATCCCCGCGCCCGGCATTGCGCCAGGGGACACTTTTACCTGCCGCGTCGCCGGCGTTCGGGTTTGGTGGTGGGGGATGTCTATTCCGCGCCCATTGACATCCACCAATAACAGGTTGCCGTGCCTGTAGCACTTGCCTGGGCGCTGTGGCACCGGAAGTTGACCTGTGCGTCGCACATAGGCCTAGGTTAAGACCGTCATGAAAAAAATCCATCCAAAACTCAGAGTTGCAAGGGCTGATCAATTGGGAATCCCCATGGATCTCATGACCGTATCGCAGCTGGCCGCCGCTGCCGACGAACCGCCGCATGCGGTCCGGTACTACATTCGAATCGGCCTGCTTGTACCTTCTGCCCTCAGTTCGGGGGGCTATAAATTGTTTGACCGGAGCGTCCTGAATCGCTTGCGCTTCATCCGGCTTGCACAGGGTCTTGGTTTCACCCTGGAGGAGATACAAGGCTTCCTCAGGCATGCCTCAAAGGGCGCCGAGCCTTGCCCGCAAGTCAAGGCCATCCTTGATCAGCGGTTGCCGCAGATTGGTTCAGAGCTTACTCAACTCCAAGCACTTCATGCGCGCATGACGCTGGCGCAAAAGCGATGGAGCCGCATCGGCGGCGGCATTCCTACTGGCTATGAAATCTGCCGCTTGATTGAGAGCGAAGCGGAAGAAGCTACTTCTGTTCGGCCTCTCCGCAAGAGACCTGCCCGCCGCTGATGCCATGTGAATGGAGATGCGGTTGAAGGCCTGGACAGCAAAGCAAGAAAAGAGAACGCGAGCGTTGATGACATTCCATCCGAACTCAATGAGGAGGTAGATCCATGAAACTGCTGACTCCAAACAAGACTGCGTCGATGACGTCCGCTACCAAGCCTTGGCGCTTGCGGCTGCTGTTCTGGCTACTCATCGGTATCTCAGCATTCTTTCTGATCAGCGAACACCGTGCGCATTTGCTGGCGGGCTTGGTGTGGCTTCCGTGGCTACTACTTCTGGCGTGCCCTCTCATGCATGTATTCGGCCACGGTCGTCATGGACATGGGCGTCAACATGAGCATGCGACAAATGACGCTGATACGTCGTCACCCAAGACCAGCGAGCCGAACGAGCGCCTCGACGCTTCGAGCGGGCGCACGGTGGAAAGGCATCGCCATCTCCCGCGGGGTGGAGACCTGCCATGAATACAACGATCCCCGGCTATGGCCTATGGGGGCTGGCCATCATCAATGCCGCTTTTTTCATTTTCTTCGCGTGGAGTTTCTACAAGCCACTCAATGCGCGCGACTGGCGCAGTTTTGGACTGTTCTCAGCGTTCCTTGTTGCGTTGTTCGCCGAGATGTACGGCTTTCCATTGACGCTGTTCCTGCTGTCGGGCTGGCTGGCCTCTCATTTTCCACAGGTCAACTGGCTGACCCATGATGCCGGGCACCTTTTGGAAATGATGTTCGGCTGGCGCGCCAATCCCCATATGGGACCGTTCCACATCGCCAGCTTCGTATTCATCGGGGGCGGATTCTGGTTGCTGTCGGCGGCGTGGCCGGTGCTGTATCGCGCCCAGCGTGAGTCCCGGGTCGCGCGCGAGGGTCCTTATGCGCGCATCCGTCATCCGCAATATGTCGGCTTCTTCCTGATCATGACTGGATTCCTGCTGCAGTGGCCGACACTCCTCACGCTCGCCATGTACCCGGTGCTGGTATGGGTGTACGCACGCCTCTCGATCGCGGAAGAACGCGACAGTCTGTCCCAGTTCGGCGATGACTACCGCCGCTACATGGCCGAAATACCGCGTTTCATACCCCGCCGTGGCCGCGCCACTGGCATCGCAGGAGAGCGATCATGAATCACCCGGCAGCCCCGGCCCGTACCCACATCTGGCCCGTTGGAAGGATGTGCACTCCTGGCTGCGCCACGACGCTTCAGCGAAGTGTCGGGGACCTTGATGGGGTTGCCGCGGCGAACGCGAATTTCGCGGCTGGAACGCTGAGCGTCCGCTATGACCCGTCGAGGTTGTCGCCCGGGGATATTGCCAAGGCGATCCGTGTCGAAGGCTTCTCCTGCGACGAGGGTCCGGTGGGCACCACGGGTGACGGGACCATGTCCGATCATGCAACGATCTCCGCGCCTGCCCAGCCGGGCATGCCAGTCAAGCCCCATGCCGCCCACGACATGGCAATCCCCGGCAAAGATGCTGCGAACGGGACCGATACCCACGAAGGAATGCATCACGGGAGCGACCTGCATGCCGCAGCGCGCGACATGCAGCGACGCTTCACTGTGGCACTGCTTTTCGGCATTCCGCTGTTCGTCTGGTCGCCAATGGGTCTGTTCCAACCGCCACCCGTCCCGTTCGGAGTGGACAAGCAGATCTGGCTGTTCGTGCTTGCCTCGGGAGCGCTTCTCTACCCGGGCTGGCCCTTTTACACCGCCGCCATCCGTTCGCTGCGCCATGGTGTACTCGACATGGCTGTTCTGGTGCTGCTCAGCGTGGGCACCGGCTACCTGTTCAGCGTGGGTGCGACCTTCTATTTCGAGGGTGCTGACTTCTACGAGGCCACCACGGTCCTGTTGATCTTCATACTGCTTGGGCACTGGTTGGAAATGCGCGCCCGTGCTGGTGCGTCGGACGCGATGAAATCGCTGCTGAAACTTTCACCACCGCGCGCCCTGGTACGCCGTGGCACCGAGGAAGTGGAAATACCCACGGCCGACGTTGTCGTCGGTGACATTTTGGTCGTGCGGCCTGGATCCAAGGTGCCCGTCGATGGTGAGGTCATCGAGGGCAGCTCGCAGGTGGATGAGTCGATGCTCACGGGTGAGTCGATGCCGGTGCGCAAGGATCCTGGCAGCCAAGTCGTTGGCGGCGCAATCAACAAGAGCGGTGCCTTCGTTTACCGCGCCACCAAGGTCGGTGCCGAGACCGCCCTCAACCAGATCATCAAGCTGGTGCAGGAGGCGCAGAACTCCAAGGCGCCCGCGCAGCTGCTGGCCGACCGTGCCTCGACCTGGCTGGTACTGGCCGCGATCATCATCGGGTTGCTGACCTTCGCCGTCTGGTTCTGGTGGCTGGGCCAGACGCTGCTGTTCGCGGTCACGCTCACCATCACCGTATTCGTGATCGCCTGTCCTGATGCGCTTGGATTGGCCACGCCAATGGCGATCATGATCGGTACGGGTATGGGCGCGAAGCACGGCATCCTGTTCAAGCACGCCGAATCAATCGAGCAGAGCGCGCGGCTGGATGTAGTGATCTTCGACAAGACCGGAACACTCACCCTCGGCAATCCGGAGGTCGTTGAAGTCGTCGTCGCATCGGGACGCAGCGACAGCGAGGTGATGGCTCTTGCCGCCGCCGTCGACGCGCATTCGGAACACCCGTTGGCGCGCGCGATCGTCGCGCGCGCTGGCGAGGTCGCCGAACGTGCAACTGCGTTCACCAACATCGACGGGCGCGGCGCGCGCGGTGAGGTCGGCGGCCGCCAAGTCATGCTCGGCAACCGGCTGCTGATGAACGATTCCGGAGTTGTGGTCGGGCCACTCGAAGCCGACGCCGCGCGCCTGCAGGGTGGCGGGCGTACCGTCATTTATGTCGGACTCGACAACGAGGTCGTCGGCTTGATCGCCATCGCCGATGCGATCCGTCCCAGCTCGCGCGCGGCCATCGAGGCCCTGCATGCGCGAAAGGTCAAGGTGGCGATGATCACCGGTGACAACCGCCCCACCGCGGAACGTGTGGCGGCAGAACTCGGCATCGATATCGTGTTGGCGGACGTCCTGCCGGGCGGCAAGGCGGATGAAGTCAAAAAGCTTCAGGCGCAAGGCAAGCGCGTCGGCATGGTTGGTGACGGGATCAATGACGCACCCGCCCTGACTCAGGCGGACGTCGGCTTCGCCATCGGGGCGGGCACCGATGTTGCGATTGAAAGCGCTGACATCGTGCTGATGCGCAGTGATCCTTACGACGTCGTCCGCGCCATCGCGATCGCGCGCGGCACCCTGCGCAAGATGCATCAAAACCTGGCCTGGGCAGTCGGTTACAACGTTCTCGCCTTTCCACTGGCAGCCGGCGTGCTTTATCCGTTCGTGCTGTCGCCCGAAATTGCTGCGCTTTCGATGTCGGGAAGCTCGGTCATCGTCGCGGTCAATGCGCTGCTGTTGCGCCGACTCAAACTCAAAGACTCGACCGATGCCGGTGATGCCTCCTTTCCGACAGCTTCTGCCATCAATCCTCTTCGTCCCCGCTGATCAACAGTCAGCGATTCGGACTCACGTCATTTCTCAATTCGGGAGAATCACATGGAAAGCATTTCAACTCCGACCCTGCAGTTTCTGGGCGCTGCCGGAACCGTCACCGGATCTCGGTATCTGCTCGAAGTGGATGGCAAGCGCATCCTGATCGACTGCGGCCTATTCCAAGGCTACAAGCAGCTACGCGAACGCAACCGCGCCGAGTTCCCGGTCCCGCCTGACAGCATCGACACCTTGCTGCTGACCCACGCTCACCTGGATCACTCTGGCTACATTCCGGCGCTGGTACGCAATGGCTTCCGCGGCAATGTGCATTGCACGCCCGCCACGCGGGATTTGTGCGAGCTACTTCTCCTGGACAGCGGTCACCTGCTTGAGGAAGAAGCGAAATACGCGAAGAAGAAGGGCTATTCCAAGCACGCCAATCCTGAGCCGCTTTACACGGTCGCCGATGCCGAGGCGGCGTTGAAACAGTTTGTCACCGATGAGTACGAAACCACGGTCGATCTTGGAGATGGCATCTCCGCCCGCTTTCATCCTGCGGGTCATCTTCTGGGCGCGGCTCAGATCAGTGTGGATATCCGGGGCAAGATCGTGCACTTCAGCGGTGACCTGGGTCGCGCACACGATCCATTGATGAATCCTCCTCAGGCCCTGCAACAAGCGGACGTCCTGATTTGCGAGTCGACCTACGGAAATCGCACGCACGCCCGAGTTGACGCAGAGGCCGAACTCGCACCGGTGATCCGCCGTGTCGCGGCCCGGGGTGGCGTCATCGTCATTCCCGCATTCGCCGTTGGGCGCTCACAAGGCGTGATGCTGCATATCGCACGCCTGCGGCAGCGCGGCGAGATTCCTGCCGTGCCGGTCTTCCTGAATAGCCCCATGGCCATCAAGGCCACGGATCTGTATCACCGATATCACAGCGAGCACCACGTCTCCGCAGCCGATTGCGAAGCCATGTACGAACTCGCCACCATGGTTCGCACTGTCGATGAATCCAAGGCACTCAATCGACGCCACGGCCCGATGATCATCCTCTCGGCGAGCGGCATGCTTAGTGGCGGGCGCATATTGCACCACCTGGAAGCCTTCGCACCCGATCATCGCAATGCCATCGTGCTATCCGGCTATCAGGCAGGAGGAACGCGCGGAGCAGCACTCGTCAAAGGTGCAGATTCACTGCGCTTGTTCGGGCATGAGGTTCCTATCCGCGCCGAAGTCGTCAACCTGCAGAGTTTTTCCGGACACGCCGACGCGGACGAAATCCTTGCCTGGATGGGCGGGGCGACACGTAAGCCGGCCATCACCTACATCACCCACGGTGAACCCGACGCGGCTGACGCGCTGCGAGGTCGCATCAAACACGAGCTCGGTTGGAACGTGCGAGTCCCGGACTACCTGGAACGCGTGTCGCTGGATCGCACGCAATGACTGCCAATCACAATCGACTACGCCTGATGCGCGCGGGCATCGATACCTATCAGCAACCAGTGGTCTACATGCACCGCGACTGCGCCGTCTGTCGCGCCGAGGGGTTCACCGCACTCACGCGCGTGCTGATCCGCAGCGGTGAACGCGAGCTGGTCGCCACGCTCAACGTGGTCACCGAGGACTGGCTCGACCTGGATGTCGCTTCGCTCTCGGAAGCAGCATGGATGGCGCTAAAACCCGGTCCTGAGGACTGGGCGATCTTCAGCCATCCGGAACCTTCCGCGTCTACACCCGCATTGCGAGCCAAGGTGTTTGGAGGGCGCTTGAACGAATCAGATTTCCTGGGATTGATGCGTGACACCGTGGACAATCGCCTGTCGGACATCGAGCTTGCCGCCTTCGTGACGGCCTGCGCGGGTGAGCGCCTGGATCTGGACGAGACCACCAGCTTGACCCGAGCCATGGTGGCTGTCGGCAAGCGCCTTGACTGGGGCGCTGGACCGATACTGGACAAGCATTGCGTCGGCGGACTGCCCGGCAACCGCACTACCCCCATCGTGGTTGCCATCGTGGCAGCGGCCGGCCACCGCATCCCCAAGACATCATCGCGGGCAATCACCTCGCCCGCCGGCACCGCCGACACGATGGAGGTCATGGCGCCGGTGTCTCTGGATTTGCCTGCGATGCGGCGCGTGGTCGAGCAGGAAGGTGGCTGCATCGTCTGGGGCGGCAATGTGGGGCTGAGCCCCGCCGACGATGTACTGATCCGGGTCGAGCGCCCGCTCGATTTCGACAGTGACGGGCAGCTCGTTGCCAGCGTACTTTCCAAGAAGGCTGCGGCCGGATCCACGCATGTCCTGATCGACATGCCGATCGGGCCGACTGCGAAGGTGCGCTCGGCGGATGCAGCTGATGCGCTGGAGACGCGTCTGCTCTCCACTGCGCGCGCCATGGAATTGACGTTATCGGTGCTGCGCACAGACGGACGTCAACCGGTCGGCTACGGCATCGGCCCGGCGCTTGAAGCACGCGACGTGCTGCGTGTGTTGCGCAACGATCAGGATGCGCCCATGGATCTGCGGGCACGAGCGCTTGACCTGGCAGGCGTCCTTCTCGACATCACATCGGGAGCACAAGCAGTACAGGGCCGGGTTGAGGCCCAATCGTTGCTCGACAGCGGAGCGGCTTTACGCAAATTCCTCGCCATCTGCGAGGCACAAGGTGGATTTTCCGAGCCGGTCATGGCACCCCATGTGCGTCCAGTCTTCGCTGGTCGCAGCGGAGCGCTGCTAAGCGTGGACAACCGTGGGCTGGCGAAGATCGCCAAGTTGGCCGGGGCGCCGAGTAGCGCCGCTGCTGGCATGGAATATCGATTGCGTCTTGGTGACGCCGTCCAGGCGGGAGAGCCGCTATTCCATGTGCATGCCCAGACACCGGGCGAACTGGAATATGCGCTGGATTACGCCGCGGCGCATCCGGACATCTGTGTCATCGAGGACGTTTAATCCAAGGAGTTCTCATGTTGAATCTGCGCCTTGTCACCTGGACCACGACCGTTCTGACCACGCTCAGTTATCTGTTCTGCGTCGGGGTCGGGCTACTGATGCCGCATCGTTTGTCTATGCACCACCTGTTGGAGACGTTCCTGCCGGGGTTCGAATGGATTAGTGCTGGTGCCTTCTTGCTGGGGCTGGTGGAGAGTTCCCTGTGGGGTCTCTACGTGGGCGGTGGCTTCGTCCTAATCTACAACGCGCTCCATCGCCGGTCAGGGGGCAAGGCCAGCACATGAACCAAATACTGCTTCCTTTCCCGTTGCAACGGCGATTGGCCGAGTCCATAGCCTCGGCGCTGCAGGCACGCATTGGACGCCTGGACTGGCGTCGCTTTCCAGACGGCGAATCCCTGGTCGCAATCGACGATGCGCTCGATGGTGCCAGCGTCGCGATTGTGGCCAGTCTGCACCACCCTGACGAGATGGCCTTGGCGTTGCGTTTCGCCGCAGCGACTGCACGCGAGTTCGGTGCGAAACGGGTCGGGCTGATCGCGCCCTATCTGGCCTACATGCGGCAGGACAAACGCTTTCATGCGGGTGAGGCCGTCAATGCGCCGTTGTTTGCGCGCTTCCTCGAAGAGAGCTTCGATTGGTTGGTGACCGCAGACCCTCACCTGCACCGCAACCCGACACTGTCGGCGCTGTATGGGATTCCGGCTCGCACCGTCGCCACGGCGTCGTTGGTAGCCGACTGGATTCGCGATAACGTCCCCAACGCCATCGTGATTGGCCCCGACAGCGAAAGCGAGCAGTGGGTCGCCGACATCGCCGGTCGCGCCGGCGTGCCGCATCAGGTGCTCAACAAGATTCGCCGCGGTGATCGAGATGTGGAAGTGAGCCTGCCCGACGCCGAGGCTGCACGCGGGCTTACGCCAGTCATCGTCGATGACATCGTCTCGTCCGGCCGCACCGTGATCGAGACCATCGATCAGCTCAAGCGCCTCGGATTAGCACCGCCCATCTGCGTGGCGATCCACGCCGTATTCGCGGGTGATGCATACGAACAACTGCTGGCAGCCGGCGCCGCGCGCGTGGTGAGCACCGATTCAATCGTGCACCCGTCCAATGCCATCTCCATCGGAGGTCTGCTCGCCCATGCCAGCGCCGATCTGTTCAGCGTCTAACACTAGAGGAATTGCAATGAACACCCTCTCCCCGGAACAGAGCCATCGCATCGATGCCTATTGGCGCGCTGCCAATTACCTATCGGTTGGTCAAATCTACCTGTTCGACAATCCGCTGCTGAAACGACCTCTGGCTCCTACCGACATCAAGCACATGCTGTTGGGGCACTGGGGTACGACGCCCGGGCAGAATTTCATCTACGCGCATTTGAACCGGGTCATCAAGCAATACGACCTGGACATGATCTTCGTGTCCGGTCCTGGACATGGGGGCCCCGCTGTCGTGGCGAATACCTATCTGGAGGGCACCTACAGTGAGATATATCCGGAGATCAGCCAGGACGAAAGCGGGTTGCAGAAGCTGTTCCTGCAGTTCTCCTTTCCCGGCGGCATTCCCAGCCATGCATCGCCCGAGACGCCGGGCTCGATCCACGAAGGGGGCGAGCTTGGATATTCGCTCAGCCATGCTTTTGGCGCAGTGTTCGACAATCCCGGGCTGATCGTCGCGTGCGTGGTTGGCGATGGCGAGGCGGAAACCGGGCCACTGGCCACAGCGTGGCATTCCAACAAGTTTCTCGATCCAGCCACCGACGGCGTAGTGCTACCGATCCTGCACCTCAACGGCTACAAGATCGCCAATCCCACCATCCTTGCGCGTATCAGCCACGAGGAATTGGAGCAGCTGCTGCGTGGCTACGGATGGACGCCGATCTTCGTCGAAGGCGACGAACCAGTTCTGATGCATGAAGCCATGGCCACTGCACTGGATGCTGCCATCGAGCAGATCCGGACAATTCAAGAACGGGCACGCGAACACGGCGACACCGAGCGTCCCCGTTGGCCAATGATCGTCCTCAAGTCGCCGAAGGGTTGGACAGGTCCGAAAGTAGTGGATGGCCTGAAGGTCGAGGGCTCATTCCGCGCGCACCAGGTACCGCTCCACCCGAATGCCGTTCCCGCGCATCTTGCACTGCTGGAAGACTGGTTGCGCAGCTACCGCCCCGAAGAACTGTTCGACCAACAGGGACGCCTGATATTCGAGCTCGCGGAACTCGCGCCCATAGGAAACCGGCGCATGGGTGCGAATCCGCACGCCAACGGCGGCATGCTGCTGCGCGACCTGCGTATGCCGGATTTCCGCGACTACGCAGCCACTGTGCCCACGCGAGGCGAGATTGGCATCGGCGACACACGGGTGCTCGGACCCTTCATGCGTGATATCGCCACGTTGAACCACGAGCAGCGGAATTTCCGTGTCTTTGGCCCGGACGAGACGCTGTCCAATGGTCTGGGTGCCATGTTCGAAAGCACCCATCGCCAATGGGATGCCGCAACGCTGCCCGACGATCAGTTCCTGGCCCGCTCTGGCCGGGTGCTGGATTCGATGCTCAGCGAACATCAATGCGAAGGCTGGCTCGAAGGCTACCTACTCACCGGTCGGCATGGCCTGTTCAATTGCTACGAAGCCTTCATCCACATCATCGACTCGATGTTCAACCAGCACGCCAAGTGGCTGAAGGTGACTGCCGGCCTTCCATGGCGGCGCAAGATCGCCTCGCTGAATTACCTGCTGGCCTCACATGTCTGGCGCCAGGATCACAACGGCTTTACCCATCAGGACCCGGGTTTCGTCGATGTGGTCATGAACAAGAAGTCGTCGGTTGTGCGCATCTATTTTCCGCCCGATGCCAATTGCCTGTTGTCGGTCGTCGACCACTGCCTGCGTAGCCGGCACTACGTCAATGTAGTGATCGCAGGCAAGCATCCCGCACCGCAATGGCTGGCTATGGATGAGGCTGTCACGCACTGCACCAAGGGCATTGGCATCTGGCAATGGGCAAGCAACGACGAGGATGTCGGGCCCGATGTGGTGATGGCCTGCTGTGGCGACGTGCCGACGCAGGAAACGCTGGCAGCCGTTTCGATCCTGCGCGAGCACCTGCCCGACCTCAAGGTCCGAGTCGTCAATGTCGTCGACCTGATGCGCTTGCAACCGCAGAGCGAACACCCACACGGTTTGAGCGATACCGATTTCGACGATCTGTTCACCACCAACAAGCCGGTCATCTTCGCGTTCCATGCCTATCCGTGGTCGATCCACCGGCTGACCTACCGCCGCACCAACCACGAGAACATCCATGTCCGCGGCTACAAGGAAGAAGGCACGATCACCACGCCATTCGACATGACCGTGCTGAACGAGCTCGACCGCTTCCACCTCGTGATGGACGTCATCGATCGCGTGCCCGAGGTGGGCGAAAAAGGCGACTACCTCAAGCAACGGCTCAAGGACAAATTGATCGAACACAAGCACTACATTGACCGGAATGGCCAGGATATGCCGGAGATCCGCGACTGGCGCTGGAAGGACGTGAAATAAGCCCTCCCGCAAGGAAGAAAATGACATCATGATTCAGCCACGCAGCCTGCAGATCACGTTCGCAATTGCCGCCTTCACTTGGAGCTGGCTACGCCTGCACCGAAAGGCGCCGCAACGATTGCCCGCGCATCTGCGTGAAATGTTGGAAGGACTTGGCACCACCTTCATCAAGCTCGGACAGGGTCTTAGCTTGCGCCGCGACGTCCTGCCGCCCGGCTATCGGGAGGAACTGGAGAACCTGCACAGCCACGCACCTGCTTTCGATAGCGACGTCGCGATCGCGATGATCGAGACCGCTTTCGGCCAGCCAATCGATGCGTTGTTCGCCGATTTCGAGAGGACACCGTTCGCCGCCGCATCGGTTGCCCAAGTCCACCGGGCACGCATGCACGACGGCACCGATGCAGCGGTCAAAGTGCGTCGGCCCGGAATAGAAACGCAGGTCAGAAGCGACCTCCGGCTGCTACGCCTATTGATCCGTTTCACCCAGTCATTCCTGCCCGGTCTGCGCCGTCAGCACCCCCTGCAACTTCTCGATGAGCTTGGCGCGCAACTGCTTGTAGAGATAGACCTTGAGCACGAAGCCAAGAACATGCGCCGCCTGATAGCGGTCATCGACAGCAATCCGTCGCTGACGATGCCAAAGATCATTGAACCTTATGCCGCCGTTGACGTGCTGGTTCAGGCATTCAGCCATGGCGCCCCCGTAGCCAACGAATTCGGTAGCGAACGCGGAGCCAAGGTCGCGAGTCAGTTACTCGATGCCTACCTGCAACAACTGTTTGTAGCTGGCGTCTTCCATGGGGATCCACATCCAGGGAACCTGTTCCTGATGGCCGATGGTCGACTGTGCTTTCACGACTTTGGCACCACTGGCTACCTCGACCCTGTCGCGCGACGCTCCCTGGCACTGCTGATCGAATCGGTCTCTTATGCAGATGCGGAGACCGCACTGGATGCGGCATTGTCGATGGGCTTCCTGACACCACCGCTCGACCGACGGGAGTACACACGTTCTATCAGCGAGATCCTGGATGAGCTCTCCACCCTCCCCCTGTCACGCTGGTCGCTCGCGGAAACCATCTGGCGGATCGCCAAGCTTGGAAACGGTGAGCATTTTCGTCTTCCGCGACATCTGCTGGTGCTGATGCGAACTCTGTTCCTGGCCGAGAACACCATCCGCGCGCTGGATCCGAACTTCGACCTGCTCGCTGAACTCAATCTGCGCCGGGAGGCACTTGGCTTGGCCTTCACCCAAGCAGGGCACAGGCGCCCTTTGGGACAACGCATGGCACGTACTGCCGACACACTAGGCACGATTCTGGCGGATCTGCTGCGCCAGGCGCAGAGCGAGGAAGGCAGGCCGAGTGTGTCGATGCATCATCGCGGACTGGAAGAGCTGGAACTGCACCTTGGTCGCACGGGAAACCGACTATCGCTGGCCTTGGTGACCCTCGGCCTCTACATCGCGGGCTCATTATTGATGCTCCATAGCGCTGGGCCGCGCGTTTGGGGGGATGTGCCTGTCTTCGCGCTGGCTGCCTATTCGATTGCCCTGCTGCTCTCTTTCAGGCTTGTTCTCGCCATCATGCGATCTGGGCGGCTATGAGCATCGGCCTGAATTCTCGCGGGTTCCTGGTGTTGAACCTTGGCTCTACCAGCCTGAGAGCTGCCAGCTATGCATTGCCAGTCAGCGCCGGGAACAAAAGTTCGATTGCCCGGGAAACGGGTCGCATATCCATCCCTGCAACACATGACCATTCATCGGATCTGCAACACATTTCCTCAGATCTTCTAGCCGAAGTTGTGAGTCGTTTGCCGGCGCTTTCTGAAATTCCGCATCTGATCGCCCACCGTATCGTGCATGGCGCGGATCACTCCGGCCCTTCGGAACTAACGGCTCAAGTCCTTGCAGAACTGGAGGCTCTATCCGAACTCGCACCTCTGCATCAACCGGCTGCACTGGCCTTGGTGCAGGCCTCAGCGCTGCGTTGGCCTAATGCCCGCCAACTCGGTGTATTCGATACTTCCTGGCACCAGACGATGCCCGAGAAATACCGTGTCCTCCCGATTCCCTACTCGCTCTTTTCCCGTGGCGTGAAAAGGTACGGATTCCATGGACTCGCCTTCCAGTCCGCAATGCGCCAGCTTGGAAGCGCCGCGCCAGAGCTTGCCGATCAGCGCGTCGTACTGGTTCACCTTGGCGGCGGTAGCAGTCTCTGTGCGGTGCTCGACGGAGATAGCGTCAATACCACCATGGGCATGACTCCGCTCAGCGGCATTCCGATGGCAACGCGATCCGGATCTCTTGATCCTGGTGTTTTGCTGCATCTCCAACGCAGCCTGGGAATGTCCGACAAGGAAATCGATCAGCTGCTCTGGCATGAGAGCGGATTAAATGGTCTTTCGGGCGAAACCGGTGACATGCGTCAACTGCTGACCTCAAATTCTGACGGTGCACGCCGCGCAATCGACGTCTACGTAGACGGCGTTGCTCAAGGTATCGCTGCAATGGCGGCGTGCCTGAACGGCATTGACGCTGTAGTCTTCTCCGGTGGCATCGGCACACACTCACCTGAAATCCGCGCGCGCGTCTTACGCGCACTCGACTGGCTGGGACTCGGAATCGATCCCAGTCTTAACCAAGCCGCTGCATTGGAAATAAGTTCGCCAGAAGCTACAGCGAGATCCTTCGTAGTCTCGGTTGACGAAGAGCGCGAGATGATCGACGCAATTGCACCTTGGGATGCAAGGTAGCCATCAAATGAAAGGCCTCCAACCTGGAACCCGAGCCCTGATGCTGGAGATCAATCTCTTTGTGTTTGCGTTCGTCATCAATTTCGTCTGGGAAATGCTGCAGATGCCGCTTTTTTCCTTTTCTCCAGATGCTTCCCTGGCGCAAATCAATCTCGCCTGCATCCAGGCATCCGCAGGCGATGCAGTGATGATCGTCATTTCTTTCTGGATTGTTGCTGCATCAAGAAGAGACAGAGGATGGATTCTCCGCCCTTCCTTGGGTTCCATGGCGCTGTTCCTCTTGCCAGGGATCATCATGACGATCGCGTTCGAAGCACTGGCTACCGGGCCGCTCGATCGTTGGACATATGCCGCAGCCATGCCCACCTTGCCTGGTCTGGGCACAGGACTAGCCCCCCTCGCGCAGTGGCTGATCCTCCCGCCAATCATCGTTTTCCTCGTCAAACGCCAGATTGAACCGTCGCGCTGACACAAACCGATCACGATCTTTGGATCACCTGACCAAGGCCGAAGCAGGTAGCGCATGCATCATCAGCTGCTTCTGTCGCACGAACCCGGCACAAGCGTGACTTGCCCGGTCTATATGCGCTGACGCGCCCTGCGGCTGTGACTCAAACCACTTCTTTCAATCACGATATTCATTGCCAACCTTGTACCTGCACATCTGTCACAAGACTTCATAGTGCTTGCCAAGAATCAGACTGCCTCATTGCACTGCCAACTCCGCATTTTTGCGCCACCGCAGGAAAAGCCACTCGCCTCCGAAGATCATTGCAAGGCCTACAAGTGATACGTAGAGCACAACCGGATCGCTTTCCACCTTGATCGAAACGAATGCAATTAGTACGACGAGGTCGAGAAGAAGAGCCGCCGAGAGGATGAATACATTGGCCTTCACTTGGCGGCGCAGATGCCTGAGGACACCCCAGTGAACGGCAATATCCATCACGAGGTAGAAAATTGCCCCAAGCGAGGCAATCCTGCTGAGGTCGAAGAAGATTGTCAGCAAGATGGCGATGATGATCGTATACACAAGCGTGTGCTTCTGGACGCGGCCAGGCATGCCGAAGTGACGGTGTGGCACCAGCTTCATTTCAGTCAACATCGCGAGCACGCGTGACACCGCAAACGCACTGGCAATGACACCAGAGACTGTCGCAACAATTGCCAGCCCTACCGTGAACCACACGCCATATTGACCCATTACCGGACGCGCTGCCTCTGCCAACGCATAGTCCTTGGCAGCGACGATCTCGCTGATGCCAAGCATGCTGGCAACCGCCCATGCCATGAAGAAATACAGCACGACACAGATCAGAATGGAAATGATGATCGCGCGGCCCACATTGCGATGCGGGTTCTCAATCTCCGCACCACTATTGGTGATCGTGGTGAACCCCTTGAAGGCAAGTATTCCCAAGGCAATGCTGGCGATGAAGCTGGTGCCGTGAGAATCCGCGCTTGTTGTCAATCCGCCGAGGGAAAAGTCGGCCAACCATAGTCCGACAATGGCAAATAGCGCGACGCCGGCGACTTTCGCGATCGCCATCACCATGGAAAGCCCGCCGATGAGCCGATTTCCCAGGAGGTTGACCACGAAGGCAAACAGAAGTAGCCCTACGCCAAGCGCCGGCACCATCCAGTTGTTCGCCGGAACATCGAAAAGCCTGAGCGTGTACGTGCCGAAGGTACGTGCTACAAGGCTCTCGTTGATCACCATAGAGAAATACATGAGCAACGCGCATCCGGCCGTCACCAACCCCTTCCCATAGGCTTTTTCAAGATAAGCCGCGATGCCTCCGGCGGAAGGAAACGCGTTTGACAGCTTGACGTACGAGCAAGCGCTGAAGCCGGTGACCACCGCAGCCGCAAGGAACGCATAAGGAAAGAGTCCGCCGGCTTGTTCTGCGATCTGCCCGGTCAAGGAGAATATGCCTGCCCCAATCATCACACCCGTGCCCATCGCCACGGCGCCCATCAGGGATAGGCTATTGGCTTTGTAGCTACCAGAATGACTGGATGACTCGTTGCTATGCACTGGGCTGCTCATTTGGGATTGGTTGCCTTTCTAATAGCCAGGAAGCATTTGAAATTCTTCGGACCGTGCTGACGAGACGCATCGCAGCGGGGCTGCCGATTGATTCTTCACGCTGATTTCAAGTGCCGTTCCGCAAGATTGAATGTACTGCGAGGTCAAGCGGCAGCGAGCCGTAAATGCCAGTTACCCACGGTTAAATGCCGCTAGGGCGCATGTCATTTCAACACTCTAGGACAAGCGCGAAGCAGCGTGACTCACGACCCTTGAACTTAGCGTGTCACGAACCTGCAAGATTCCGTCCTGATTGCAATCGAAGGAACCCACATGTCCAAGTACATGAAATTCTGCGCAATGATCGCCACCTCCACCGTGGTGATGTTCATTCTCATGTATCTCAACACCTATGCGACCGACCACGTGTTCTTCAGCGAGACACGGCTGTACATGGCGTTCGTGATGGGAGCATCGATGGCTGTGGTCATGCTGCTCTTCATGTTGAAGATGTATGAGAAAAAGAACGCCAATCTTGGAATCATCATCGGCAGCCTTGCGGTATTCACCATCTCCCTCTGGCTCGTCCGAAGCCAGGAAACCGTCGATGACGTGTCCTATATGAGGGCGATGATCCCGCATCATTCAATCGCGATTCTGACCAGTAGCCGGGCCCATATTCGGGATTCGCGCGTTCGCGAACTTGCTGATGGAATCATCGAGGCCCAGGTCCGTGAAATCGGAGAGATGAAGCAGTTGATCGCCGACCTGGAAGCCCATCCAGTCCCAGCAAGCGCACCCGATCTGGAATCGGTACCGGTCAAATAGCGAATAGCGAACTACGAAGATGAGCCGGTGGGGGTATTTCCACTCGACAGTTCATCGGATAGATTGCCGCAGCGTTTGAATCTCAATCGATACGTTCCTGGAGCAGGAAAGAAGTGGCAGCGCAGATGACGCTGCCACTTTCGTTAGGGGCTACATCTTCTCAAGTTGAGCGAATTCCTTGCGATCGAGCGCCCCATCTTTATCTGCATCCACCATCGATGCGTGCGCCGCCATCGGATGCTTGGCAAGTTCAGCCTTGGAAAGCTTGCCGTTCTTGTCCAGGTCATAGGCCTCGAAGCTGTTCTTGGCGGAGGGCTCGGAATTCGATTCATGGCCATCGTGAGCGTGGCCTGATTTGGCCTGTTCCTGCGAAAATGCCGGGCCAATCGCCAGGAATATCAGCGCTGCGAAAGCAATTGTGGTTTTCATATGCATGGTCTCGTTGTGTGGGGAATTCGAGCCTTGATGAGCAAGAACAAACCGCCAGTGGCTCATGCTGTCGGGATGACGATGATGTCTAGTCCGCGTGCTTACGCCGACCCAAGCGCAAGGCATTGGTGACCACCGAGACGGAGCTCAGACTCATGGCGAGCGCCGCCACCATGGGGCTGAGCAGCAAGCCGAACACGGGATACAGGACGCCGGCAGCGAGCGGCACGCCCAGTGCGTTATAGAGGAATGCGAAGCCCAAGTTCTGACGCATGTTGGCGACGGTTTCCGTGGAGATCTTGCGTGCTTCCACGATGCGGCGAAGATCACCCTTGACCAGCGTCACCTGTGCGCTGGACATGGCCACATCGGTACCCGTGCCCATGGCAATCCCCACATCGGCCGCAGCCAGGGCAGGCGCATCGTTGATGCCGTCACCGGCCATGGCGACTTGACGACCTTCGGCCTTGAGACGATTGACCAGGGCCACTTTGTCTGCCGGCTGTACTTCGCCATAGACCTCTTCGATGCCCAGCGCATTGCCGACTGCGGTCGCCGTCGTCTGCGCATCTCCGGAAGCCATCACGATGCGCAGTCCATCGGCGCGCAGCGCATCGAGTGCCTGCAAGGTCGTGTCCTTGATCGGGTCGGCCACTGCAATCGCGCCTGCAAGCTTGCCGTCGATGGCGAGGAACATGACGCTGGCACCCTGCGCCCGTAGATTCTGGCTGGCCTCATCAAGGGGTTCAGTTTGCGCGCCCACTTCTTCCATGAGCGCGCGATTGCCAAGAGCGATTGCAAGCGCGTTCGCCTGACCCCGCACTCCCTTGCCAGTCACGGAATCGAAGTCCCTGGTCTGATCCAACGCCAGGTTGCGACGTTTGGCTTCGGCGAGGATTGCTTCGGCCAAGGGATGCTCGCTGCCCTGCTCCAGGCTGGCGGCCAGTCGCAGAATCTCGTCTTCGGGCACATCGCTCGCGACGAGGATCTCGCGGAACGCAGGACGGCCTTCGGTGAGCGTGCCAGTCTTGTCGACGATGAGGGTATCGATGTCGCGCAAGCGCTCAATGGCCTCAGCATCGCGGAACAGCACACCAACATGGGCCGCACGTCCCGTGGCCACCATGATCGACATCGGCGTCGCAAGTCCCAGCGCGCACGGGCAGGCAATGATCAGGACGGATACGGCATTGAGAATGGCGAACGTCCACGACGGCTCGGGTCCAAAGAACCCCCACGTCAGGAATGTGATCGCCGCAACAGATATCACCGCCAGCACGAACCAGAACGCAACCTTGTCGGCCATGCGTTGCATGGGTGCGCGCGAGCGTTGCGCCTGCGCGACCAGTTGGACGATCTGCGCCAGCACCGTGCCCGATCCAACGGTATCTGCGCGAATAATCAGGCTGCCGGTTCCGTTCAATGTGGCACCGATCACCTTGGCACCCTCAGCCTTCTCGACCGGGATAGGCTCACCCGTGAGCATGGACTCATCGAGATGGGAGCGCCCTTCAAGCACAGTTCCATCCACCGGCACTTTTTCGCCGGGACGTACGCGCAGACGGTCGCCCACGTGCACATGGCTCAGCTCGATGTCTTCTTCCGACCCATCGTCGCTCAGGCGCCGTGCGACCGTTGGTGCCAAGCCCAGAAGGGCCTTGATCGCAGCAGAGGTCTTGGAACGCGCGCGCAACTCCAAAAGTTGTCCCAGCAAGGTCAGCGAGACGATGACCGCTGCCGCCTCGAAATAGACCCCGACCCGCCCATGCTCCTGAAACGAATCCGGAAACAGGCCCGGAGCCAGCGTAGCGATGACGCTGTATCCGAATGCCGCGCCGACACCGATGCCGATCAGTGTCCACATGTTCGGACTGCGGTTACGTATCGACTGCACACACCGTTCGAAGAACGGCCAACCGGCCCACAGGACGACCGGGGTACTCAAGGCGAATTCCAGCCAGGTGCGGGTCGCGACAGGCAGGAATGAGAATCGATGGCCTAGCATCGCCAGCACCAGGACTATTGTCGTAAGCGGCAGCGTCCACCAGAACCGTCGACTGAAATCGCGGAGCTCCGGGTTGTCCTCATCCTCAAGGCTTGGCATCTCCGGCTCAAGCGCCATGCCGCAGATCGGGCATGTCCCCGG